>ERZ761607.586-NODE-586-length-59986-cov-31.002937_pt1 | contig 59986 bp, 51 predicted proteins | sample MGYA00511164_ERZ761607 | MGnify/ENA primary metagenome ERZ761607 (study PRJEB28899, sample SAMN02445080) | bioreactor sludge metagenome | biome: EBPR sludge | place: Australia: Brisbane, Thorneside Wastewater Treatment Plant | collected 2011-06-22 ...
CACGCATAATAACGCCCTCGCAATAATTACAAGGGCGTTATTGAAGCGACTTTCTTCGGTTTTTCACCCATTGGTGCGTTCAAATTCGCGCATAAAGTCCACCAAGGTCGTCACCGCTTCTGAGGGGCAAGCATTGTAGATACTGGCACGAATACCACCAACGGAACGGTGGCCCTTAAGATCGGTCATGCCATTGGCTTTGGCTCCCGATACAAATTTGGCTTCCAAGCCCTCGTCTGCCAAGCGGAAAGTCACGTTCATTCTGCTACGGCTATCTGGACGTGCGGTAGGGCGGTAAAAATCGGTGGCACCCAGTGCTGCATATAATTGATCTGCCTTGGCTATATTTTCTTGTTCCATTGCTGCCAATCCACCTTTTTCTTCCAACCACTTCAACACTTTTTCAATAACATACACTGCAAAAACAGGCGGGGTATTATAGAGGTCTCCTACATGTGTTCCATAGTCCAACATCGTCGGAATGCCGGAGTTTTTGGTTTGAAGAAAATCTTCTCGGATCAAAACCGCCGTTGCCCCTGCCGGACCAATGTTTTTTTGTGCTCCTGCATAGATTAGTGCATGAGAAGCCATGTTTATGGGCCTGCTCAGGAAATTGGATGATGCATCACAAATCAATGGAAGCCCTTTTACATCTGGCGTAAAATGAAATTCCGTACCAAAAATGGTGTTATTGGAGGTATAATGTACATACCGTGCGTCTTCATCATACGACCATTCTGCTTGTGCCGGAATATAATTAAAGTTTTGGTCGTCGCTGGAAGCATACACATGCACGTTCCCAATGCTCTTTGCCTCCTTCATCGCTTTTTTGGCCCAAGCACCCGTCACCAAATATCCGGCTGTCTCGTCCGCCCGCAGGAAGTTCATCGGAACCTGTAAAAACTGCATAGAAGCGCCTCCTTGTAGGAACATAATGTGCCATTCTTCACCAATGCCCAAAAGCCGCCTCATCCGCTCCATTGCTGAGGCGTTAATGGCCTTATAAGCTGCTGAACGATGGCTGATTTCCATCACCGAAGCACCAGTATCGCCTAAAACGGGTAATTCTTCTTTCACTTCCAGCATCACGCTCTCCGGCAAAACACCCGGACCAGCAGAGAAATTGAATAAACGTTTGCTCATTTACTTTTTCGTCTAAGCTTATACAAATAATAGGCTTGCGCCCATTTAGAATTCATGTACCAATAACCCACTCCGAAGTTTAGGTTCGAACCATGTGGACTTCGGCGGCATTAATAGCCCTGCATCGGAAACTGCGAGCAACTCTTCAATCTGGGTAGGATACATAGAAAAAGCCACCTGGGCGGTTCCTTCCGATACCAATTTCTCTAATTCCCCAGTACCACGAATACCGCCAACAAAATTGATATTCTTATCGGTTCTTGCATCTCGAATGCCCAGTAACGGCGCCAAGACATATTCACCGAGCAAAGCCACGTCTAAGGTGTCGGCAATGGTTCCTCCTTTTGTCTCTGGCAACGTGATTCCGTACCACTTCCCATTGATTAACATAGAAACATCCCCTTTCCTTTCTGGAGTTGGCACCGCATTTTCACGGAGGTCAAAGGGTTGAAGGGCCGCAAGAAAATCCGTGACCATCATCGGAATTTTGTAAACAATGCGGTTATACGGCAAAATGGCCATCTGATTCATGGGAAATAGCACCGCAGGAAAGTAGTTGGCCTCGGCATCTGGCAAGGGATTAAGAGCTTCAACGGCACGGCTTGCTGCTTTGCACCGATGATGGCCATCGGCCACATAAAGGAAGGGGATTTCGCGGAAGCGTGCCACCAACCCGTCGGGGTTTTCTACTTTCCAAACCGTATGTGCAATACCATCAGGAGCAACAAAGTCGTATATCGGCTCTAAACGCTGCGTCTCATCCATCATTTTCCCCACCACCTCATCGGTACGGAAAGTCAACATTACAGGTTCGGCATGAGCCGATTGTGTCAGGATATGGCGTGTCCGATCATCTTCTTTATCGGGCCTGGTCAATTCATGACGTAAAATCGTGCCCTTGTCGTAATCCGAAACAGCTACACATCCGAATATACCCGTCTGAGAACGGCCATTCATGACCAAGCGATATAAATAAAGAGAAGGCTCGGCCTCTTGCAAGGTGTTTAATCCTGATTTCCAGGCCGCAAGTTTTGCTGCACCTGTTTCATATACGATATCTGCATGTTCATCGATTTCTTCAGAAAAGTTTATTTCTGGACGAACAATGTGCAGAAAACTCAGGGGATTACCCGATGCCAAGGCGCGTGCTTCAGCGGTATTGATGACATCATAAGGCACACATGCGACTTGTGCTGCGACTTGGGGCACAGGTCGGAAAGCACGGAATGGGTGTAGAATAGCCATAAATAAGGAGTTAATTAAAATACTAAACTACTTTCCAAAAGGTTGGCTGAGTTGCCAAATCTGCACGAAGAAAACGTTTTTCAAAGCCCTTTCGGCTCCAGAACACTGGTACTTGCGCTTTCATGATTCTTAGTTGACGCTTCCAATGTGCAAATAAAACAATGACAGAAGAATATCCCAGTGTTTCGGTTACTAAATCCGTTCCACGAAGTCCTTTATACTTCAGAAGGACTGATACCAAAATGGCTTTTAAAAGCCTTCGAAAATCCTGCTAGGCTTTGGTACCCAACCGCAAACGTCACCTGCGTTACCGGAACATTCGCTTTCAATAACTTCATTGCATGTTCCATTCGTAAGCGGTTGATGTATTGCTTAGGAGAGGCATTCGCCGCTTCTTTTAATTTACGGAACAATAAACTTCGGCTCATTCCCATCTTATGTGCCAAAATGTTGATATCTAAATTCGCTTCATCTAAATGCGCTACCACAAATCCATCAAACGTGTAAAGGAATGTTTCTCTGTCATCTTTTACGGGTAGCGTCATTTTTGGTGTATTTTCTGGAATTAGCATTTTGATATGGGTCTTCTGAGCAATTTCTCGCTTCAATTGTAACAAGTTTTGAACTTGAAGACCCACCGTTTCTAAGGAGAAAGGCTTGGTGATGTAGGCATCTGCGCCAAAATCAAGGCTGTCATGGAAGGCTTGGGCATCCGCTTTTGCTGTAATCACAATTACAGGGATCGCCCTAAAATCTTTTATTTTCCGAAATTGTCGCATAAATGTCCAGCCATCCATTTCGGGCATCATAATGTCGGTTATAACTAAATCAGGTAAACTTTCTTTTGCTTTTACGAGAGCTTCTTTTCCGTTTATTGCAATCGAAACCTGATAGTTTTCCGACAAGTACCTTATAAGTAATTGGGCAATTTCCACATTATCCTCTACTAGCAAAATCTTGGGTTTTGTTTTGCCCGTTGGTTTATAATCTCTTGGTTTTTCTAGCTCTTGGGTAAGCAGAACATTTTTAGCCCGTTTAGGTTCTGGCAAAGAATCTGGCAATGCTTGAACATAAGGTAATATTAGGGTAAATGTAGAGCCTACTCCAAGTTCACTCTGCACGGTTAAATCTCCATCCAGACTTTTAGCCAATTCTTTGGACAGAGACAAGCCAATACCCGTGCCCGTTGAATCTGCATGTTCGGGAGAACGGTAATACCATGTAAAAATCTGGTCTAATAACTTCGGATCAATCCCTGTTCCTTGGTCCGAGACGGATAAATATATTTTCTTTTCTTTGGGTTCAGAATGAAACCGAATGATCGTGCATGAACCTTTAGGACTATACTTAATAGCATTTGAAATTAAATTTGATAAAATAGTATATACCTTTTCAATATCTGTTATGACTTGGAATTCTTCATTGGGTATTTCCGTACGAATTTCGACACCTGTAATTGTATCTATTTTGCCATAATTAATCTCAAGCCACTCCTTTAATACACTTACAATAGAAACAGTTTTCAGGCTTAAAGGTATCACCCCTGCTTCTAAACGAGCAATTTGTAACAATTGATTTACCAAATCCAAAATCCTTTTCCCATTCTCTAATGCGATATCAACCATCCATTTATCCGAGTCAGTCAGTCGGGCGCTATATTTTTTTTGCAATAATCGAATCGGCTCGATCATAATTGTTAATGGTGTCCGAATTTCATGAGCCAAATTGACAAATAAACGAGACTTGACTTCATCTAATGATTTAAGTTTATTTGTCTGCTCCACAATTTTTTGGGTCTGTTCTTGAAGCTGCAGGTGTTGTTCTTGCAAGGTTTCTTGTTGATGTTGTATAGCAATTGTACGCTCATGAACTATCTTTTCTAAATATTTAGCTCGATTTGTCAAAAAATTAACTCGGCTTTTAATTCCTGCATATATTATTCCGATGGTTAATAAGAACAATAACAATTTAAACCATAAAGTCTCATACCAATAAGAGGTTATATAAAATGAATAAGAAGTTGTATTTCCCCATTTACCACCAATCCCTGCCTGTATTTGCAGGGTATAATACCCATAGTCTAAATTAGTGTAATTAACCATTCGGAGGCTTGTAGCAGGCCTCCAATTTTCATCATACCCTACCAGTTTAACCCGAAATAACGTATTTTCAGGGAATTCAAAAGAGAGTGCTCCATATTTGAACACAATATCGCGAACATATTGAGGATATGTTATATTGTTTTGTAATGGAAGCGTTTCCCCAACATGCTCCACCTCCGATAAATAATTTTTCACACCCGAAAGCATCCGATCCGGTATTTTATTTGGATCAATAACAGCTATTCCTTTCATAGTTGGAAACCAAATTGTCCCATCTTTCATTTTCTGGCCTGCATCCTGCTTTCCTCCATTTCCTTCCCGATTATTTAAACCATGTGCTTCGGTTAATGCGAGCGAAGGAACCCATGAAGTTCTACCAGCGATATAATCATAAACATCTTTTTTAAAAACCCAGAAAATTCCATAATTGGTATTCATCCAATAACGCCCATGTCCATCATCTATAATACGATGAATTCCATTTTGAAAAAGTCCTTCCTCTTTTCCAATTCTAACTTGCTTAACCAACTTACCATTTATGTCTAGTTTAATATGACAGATACCATTGCTTTCCGTGCCTAATAAAAGAGAAGTAGCAGTATCTGGAATAATTTCTCTTATTCCACTACCACATGCCTCTTCTGGTAAAATAAATTGTATAATTTTCCCTTTTGAATATCGGAACAAGCCTTGTGACTTTGTCCCAAACCACACTTCTCCATTTCGACCATCTTGTATTCTATAGACACCCCAAATGGTTTTTCCCGATACATCGCTTACTTTTTCCCACCCTTTCGATAAATTGTTTGAACGATACAAAATATTGGGGTATGCGACCCAAAAATTCCCTAATTTATCGCTAAAAACAGAATTTAGTGCTTCCATATTATTGGGGACATCCACGCAAAGTCGGTTTTGTAAATTCGCTGGATGAATTTGACAAATCTTACCAGAACCTGCCCAAACGTTCCCTTTATTATCTTCTGTCACTACGGTTAATACATGTCCATCTATCGTTTTCGGAATAAATTTTTCCCTATCAAACTGATACCCTATTGATGTCAAATCTCCAGCATATATCTCACCCTTTTCCGTCTCATGAATCCAATAAATTGCATCATTTATTATACCTTCTGCATGTCCAATCATATGGACATATTTTTTATAATATTGAACCAATCCTTTAGCAGTACTTACCCATATCATGCCTCTTTTATCCACAATAGCATCAGATATTGTAGTGTTGAATTCATCAAATAATTGCCCATTAAGTAAGATACTTTGTTCTGTAAATTCCAAACGACCTAAAGAAGTTAAGGAGTATTTTGCTCTTTTTGGAGAATGAGACTTGACTTCTTCGCCCCTTCTAATCAATTTATCTTTTTCCTTTTTATAAAACATTCCAGATTTTATAAATGTTAAAGAGAATGGATATTGACCTTCGGAACTCGGGAAAACTACCCCATCTAAGATAGAGACTCTAGAGACTTCACCTTTTGAGTACATCCACATTCTCCATGTATTATCCATTACATAAGTTACACTTTCCTCTTGAGAGTACAAATAAGAGTAAATGACATTAGGTTTAATTATTTCAAAATTTATCTCTTCTATCTTATTTTTATTATTAAAGTAATGATACAATTTTCTTTCCGTATTTAATAATATTCCTTCTTTAGTTATACGACCTAATAATGGATTTAAATTTTTTTCTGTAAAGATTATTTTTCGATTCTTAACTATATGAAAATTTCCATTTTCAATTAAGTATAAAAGATTATTTGCACGGTCTCCCCATATTTGATCTACCCGTTTAAAAGGCAAATCACCTTGCGTAAAGACTCCTCCATGATAGCGATACAGGTATTGATCGGAAGAGAGAAACCATACATCTTTACCCAATGGTTCAACTTTTTGAAAAGAATTACTTTTAAATATAGAGACATTTTCTTTGCTAAAGACCTTAAATATCATCCCATCAAAACGAACCAATCCCTCAACTGTGCATATCCATATAAAACCTTCATCATCTTCATCCAATTCATTTGCATGGTTTACAGGAAGGCCATGTACTGTACTCCAAACTCTTTTTTGAAAGTTTTTGACATACATTCCTTGTGTCTGGGCCATCAAAGATCCATGAAAAAAAATAATATGTAATATCACAAAAAGGTAAATTTTTTTCATTGTTTAACTTATCTATTTCAATAAAGAGAATAATATCTTGAACATATTTAATCAAAATCAAGAACAAAATTTCACATGATTTATTCCATAAAACGAGCCTGAACTTATCTCCAAAATAAATAAGCAAAGTGTTTATAGTCGGTGCTGAATCTATTTGATGAGGCCCCTTGCTTAATTCGCCGCAACCTTTTCATCTTGCGCACCCAAGAGGTATCAGTCAGAAGGTAAACGCACGTACACGATTTGGATTACGGCTTTGGGGAAGGTCAAACTTTACCCACATATGGATCGTCAAGGTTAGACCGTAGCATCGTGATGACAAATGTACATAATTTGCACGAAGATCTGTTTAGGGCAATATAGATCAGTCGCATTTTTTTTTGCGGATATGGATCTCCTTGTGATGCTATGGCCGATCAATCAATTTCCTTCCATTTTGCATCTTCAATGCCTTGAAAGGTTTTATCGGTTTGGCTTTTCTTCGTCTGTATAATGGTTTCACCGGAGGCATCAGGAGGCCGATAGAAAAACGGGGGTTGACTGGGCTGAGTTGGAGGTAAAAAAACCACCTTAATTAAGTTTCGGACAGTGCGGTAAATAAGCCACAAGATAAAGGAGAGTAATAAATATTTAAACATGGCCTTTGTGGATCAGAACAGGGCAGGTGCAGCCTCGATATTCGGGTTAAAAAAGCGCGTTCCGGTGTGTTGTTCTAAAACAATTTGTCGAATGAGCTCCTGTAAATGTAGCGGGTATTTCACAAAATCCAAGCGTGCTGCGTTTATAATCAACAGTGGGCATTTACTAAAATGATAAAAATAACGGTTATATGCTTCATTAAGTGTCGCTATATAATCCGGCTCAATGGCTTGCTCATAAGAGCGGCCCCGCAGTGCAATGTTGTATAACAGCCTTTCGTTGGTTGACTGCAAATAAACCACCAAATCGGGGGTCGCCACCGATTGCTCCATAATACCATAAAGAGACTCATACAGTTGCAGTTCATCCCCGTTTAGGTTCACATGCGCAAAGATACGGTCTTTATCAAATATATAATCACTCACCACTACTTGTTGAAACAAGTCCCGGTTTTCTAAAGCTTTTTGTTGACGGAAACGGCTTGCCAGAAAATTAAGCTGCGTATGGAATCCCCACCGGCTCCGATCATCATAGAAGCGCTCCAAGAAGGGGTTTTCCTCAAATTCTTCCAGTACAAGCCTAGCACCAAATTGTTTTGTAATGGCATTGGCAAGGGTGGTTTTGCCCACACCAATGACGCCTTCAATGGCGATATACCGGAGGTTTTCTGGAATTTGTGGGGGAATCAGTTGCATATTAATAAGTTTTACCCGATGATATCAGGCGAATAGATATCATCTGTGGGACCGAGTCATCCGGACATTCTGTAAGAAGCTCTGTAACGGTTTTGCCAAAAGGTAAGGGAACCGGAACCATTGGTGCAAGGTCGTTTAATGGTTTTAAAACGAATCTCCGTTTGGCGATGTGTGGATGTGGGATAATGAGATGTGGAAGATTCATCTGTTTATCACCATATAAGAGAATATCCAAATCTAATGTGCGGGGCGCCCATTTTTTCGTGCGTACCCGTTGATTTCTCCTTTCTACTTCTTGACAAAAAAACAAGAGCGCTTCGGGAAGAAGACGGGTTTCCATCTCTACAACGGCATTTAAATAATGTGACTGTTGTTCACCATCTAAGGTAAGGGCGATGGTTTGATATACTGGAGAAGCAACAACCTTCCGAAAATTTGATGACACGCAAAAGGCATCTATGGCTTGTTTTAAATAACCCGCACGATCACCCATATTGGAGCCAAGCCCGATATAGGTACGCATCCAAGCCGCTTTCTCGTCTCCCATGTATCTCTTATCGTATAATCTCGAATACGGCTTCTGCTTTATCACAAGTTCCACCTACAGGGGGATTCACTTTCCGAACGGTAACTTCAGCCGCTTCTACAATAGTAAATTTGTGCATGACCGCTTCCCCAATTAAAAAGGCCAACCGTTCGATCAGATAAAACTTGTTGGTTGTCACCAATTCCCGAATCACTTCATACACGGCCCCATAATCAACTGTGGCATCCAATTCATCGGTTTCTGCGGCTTTTTGAAAATCCAAGCGCATGATAACATCCACCTCGTACCGCCCGCCAATCCGATGCTCTTCTTGCATCACGCCATGATGGGCATAAAAAACGGCATTCATGAGCCGCACCGTTCCTTTACATGTCATCTTTTACCGTCGTTTTTCGTTGTCCCTTGAGCCATAGGAGGGTTATAGCCACAAAAATAAACAGACCTGTTCCTCCAATCATAAAGAATATCAGATTTCTGTTCTGAATAGGTCTATTGGATTTAGGGCGGTTCGATTCTTTAATTTGTTCACTGGGCCGAAAATCCTGAGAACGGAATACTGATTTCAACAAGGCGGGAGCGCTCACCTTTCCGTCCGAATATACATACTCTGGCAGGGTGGCTAACGTAAAGAATTGCTTCTTTTGGCTCGCAGAGAATCGGGGGTCTGCCTTACGGTTAATGGTATCAAGATGACGGTAAACAAGTGGGAAATTCCAGTTTGGGTTTAAATTAACGGGTTTGCCATTTTGCCAGCCGAATACATTAAAAAACCAGTAGGAATGTACATCGGGAGAGCCGGCATCCATCACATTCGTATGGCTACCCACCACCATTTCAAAGCTTCCATCTCCATCCATGTCTCGGAAGAGGCCATAAGTTTCATCGGGCAACATATTGGTAAATCGGTGCAGCTCAAAGGTGTTCTCAACTTTTTGTAATAGCACCAACACCCATCGCCAATTGGCGGCAAGTCCGTTTCCTCCGGTGGCAAAAGTCAAGACCACGTCTTTTAGCCCGTCTTTATTCAGGTCTACCATTTCTACGCCTTCGGCATAGTGGGGAATAAAGTCCGATAAAAATGACTGGAAAACCACTTCCTCACCTTTGGCAATGGTCAACATATGCACAACAGAGTCTGGATTTATCTCTGCCTCCATTAGTTGAACCATTCCACCTTCATCATCCGCAAAAAGAGCGGGTAAAAACGTGACCAAACGACCTGCTTCCTTCCCAGTTTCTATCCGTTTCAAGCTAAAAGTTTCAAACAGCGGCACAGGTTTTGTGTCAAATGCATAAGAATTAGTCTGTGCAAGAATACTGGTTGGTGTGGGTATAAAAAAAGCCAGCGTCCACAAGCAAGTTTTTATCATATAATTTTCCATTTATTTACATCAAACAAAAAACAAGGCCTTCATTCCCGATACTCCATGTACGCATTGATAGTCTGTCTTTGGCCAAAGGATTAAGAATTGTATTTCTTTCTTTTTCTCACCAAATCCAAAGCCAACAAAATGGCATCTTTCATACTTTCAGGATTAGCAATTCCTTTTCCAGCAATCCCAAAGGCCGTTCCATGATCGGGCGAGGTGCGGATAATGGGCAAGCCCGCCGTAAAATTTACACCACGCTCAAAGGCTATGGTCTTAAATGGGATCAAGCCCTGATCATGATACATGGCCAAAACAGCATCGTATTGCTTCCAGCGTCGGGTGGCAAAAAAGCCATCTGAGGGATAAGGTTCAGAAACGAAAAAACCTTTTTCACGAGCAATCGCAAGGGCAGGGCGTATGATATCTATCTCTTCCAGACCAATCATCCCCCCATCTCCGGCATGTGGATTAAGCCCGAGCACTGCTATTTTGGGGCTTAGTATTCCAAAATCGTTCATCAAACTGTGATGAATGATACGGATTTTATCCAACAACGCTTCTTCATGTATGTTTTCGGTGACCTTAGAAACGGGTAGATGGGTTGTCACCAACCCTACCCGCAAATCATCACACACCAACATCATGGTCAAGTCTTTTACTCCGATACGGGCTGCAATAAATTCAGTATGTCCGGGTATGGCATATCCAGCCAACCCAATCGCTTCTTTAGAGATGGGTGCGGTCACCATTGCATCTGCCTTTCCGGCGATACACCAATCAATGGCCGTTTCAACCGCTTTCATACTAAGTGTACCAGCAACGGCGTTCGTCATGCCCCAGTCTAAAACAGGGTTTTCGGAAGGGATGTCATGTATTTTAAAAGAAACGGGCAAAGAAAAGTGTACGGCATGGGCTTTTACCATTTCGGCGTTTCCGATCACCACAACTTCGATAGGTGGTTTGAGATTTAATTCCGACAATGCCTTTAACAGCACCTCCAATCCAATGCCATTGGGATCACCCATTGTAAGGGCAAGGGTTGTTTTAGCTTCAATCATAGTAAAGCAAGCTGAATCAGGCCCGTACCGCTTGTAAATAAGCGCCCAAGACCATCACTTCAAGAGTACAAATGGATCAAGGCTTGAGGCCGCTTCAAAAACAAATTTCTGGCCATTAGGATATTCCCAAATTTCCCTCACCCCGCCACTATCTGGCAAAACCCGATATGTTTTTACCGGAGGGCCTTTTGTAATATAAATTCGGGCACGGTCGCCTTGCATCCCATCTAATTCCTTGGCTCCAACTTGAAAAGCAGTAGCGGCATAGTCCACTCTTGCAAAATATTCGGCCATTAACTCATTAAAAGGCGTTTCTGGTGACGGATCTTTGGCCTTCCACCATACACGAAAGCGTTCGGCCCTTTCCGAGGTATTGCCCCGTTTTAGCTGTCTGAGTTCATCTTTATCCACAATAAACTTCATGCTTTCTAAGGCTACATCTAAGTTTAACAAAGACATAGGCATATCACGCCAAAGTGTGGAAAAGATATAATGGGTTTTGCTAGTAGGTGTTTCCAATACCACCGCATAATGTCCATCCTCTAATAAACGAGCTTGTAATGGAACTATAGCCATTTTTTGATCTCCGGAAGTGATCTCAAAACCGGAATCTACGGGTCGAACATTACCAAGGCTTAACCATTTCTCGACTTCCCCTTTCGCCACCTCCTTTGTCTCGGCAGGTAGTGGCATATCGGCACGATCAGTAAGTGGTTTCATCCGTTCAGGATTGTCGTTGTCTTGAATACCAAGTCCGAGGCGTCTTCCTGTACGGCTGTCGTTTCTGTCCCGAATATCTCGTTCTTGAATCCGTTGCATGACTTTATCAGGAATCCGAAGTAATTTCCAATGCAGCGTTTTTGTGTTTGCGAAAACGGCCAAAAGGGCATCTGCGCCAAAAGACGCATTTCCGGAAAGGTTTTGGATCAAGAAACTATGTTCGGCATAATCTTTAAGGAGGAAGGGCCTTCCAATCTGGTCCGCTGCTGAAAAATCGGGCAAGTTTATGGATCGCCACATTCCCGGCTGGTCATTCAAGATCATTCGCCACGCATAAACGCCTGGTTCTGCCTTAAAGTGAACCACACCCGTGAGGTCTTTTAATTTATCTTTTGTTTCTTCGAAGGAAGAAGCATATTTTTGGGTTGTCCAATTCTGATCGGTTACTCGTCGCCCATCTTTATACAACTCTACGTTGACTTTAACCTCCGTAATAAAAGCCTCCGCCCCTTCGGCTTCTCGGTTTCGGGAAAACACGAGACGATCATAGGGTAACCGAAAGAAGATGGCCAGTCCGGTTTGACTTTCAGTTGGATAAACGATGGCTTCGTTGAATACCCTGCTCATACTGGGCATCAGCATAGGTACACGGGCTTGCTGTGCCATTGCAAAAACTGGCAATAACAAGAGGGTATAAATGATCACTTTTTTAAGCATATCAGGATTACATTTTGGGAAACGAACACTTGCTGAAGAGGCCGCAAGAAGCAGGCGTGGGGTTACGCCAGCTCGGCTTGTTCGCTTATTTCTGGTTTGGCATCGGCCTGCTGCACCCTCATCCGAAGGAACTCGATGAGTAACTTGGTACCAAAACCTGTTCCACCCGCCGGCTGATAATGTCTCGGTGTCGCAATCCAAGCCGGACCCGCAATGTCCACATGAACCCACGGATAATTGGTGAAATGCTCCAGAAACTTTCCTGCAGTGATGGTTCCAGCAGCCGGGCCACCCACGTTTTTCAAGTCCGCAACGGTACTTTTAACCAAGTCTCCAAATGCTGGAAACATGGGTAAGGGATGCACCCAATCGCCGGAGCGCATACCTGCTTCCTGAAGCAATGTCAGGCGCTCTTGGGCCTTAGCGTCTTCATTGGTCATGATGCCTGCCACAAAATTCCCCAACGCCACCACCTGTGCTCCGGTAAGTGTGGCAATATCTATGACCAATTCAGGATCATATTGTTGGGCCCAGCTCAATGCATCCGCCAAAATCATGCGACCCTCGGCATCCGTATTCAACACTTCTACCGTCATCCCATTGTGCATCCGGATGACATCTCCGGGTACGTAGGCATTTCCGCTAGGGCGGTTATCCGTGGCGGGAATTAAGCCAATAACCTGAAGGGGTAAATCCATCCGTGAGAGGGCCTGAAACGTCGCAATTACTGCTGCTGCTCCCGACATATCACATTTCATATGGTCCATCGAATCCTTGGTGGGCTTCAGTGAAAGGCCCCCTGTGTCATACACAACGCCTTTCCCCACGAGAACCAATGGTTTCTCATTCAACGCTTTTTCAGGCTTCCATTCTAAGATCATGAAGGCGGGTGGTTCGGGACTTCCAAGATTGACCGCCAAAAGTCCACCAAATTTTTCGGCTTCAATTCGTTTTTTTTCCCAAATTTCTATGTTAAACCCCCACTTTTGGGCATCTTCCCTTGCCTCGTTTGCTAAAATATGTGGTGTTTTTTCATTAGGTGATAAGTTAACCAAGTCTCTCGCCCTACAAACCGCTTCGGCCACAACCTTACCTGCTTCGGCACCTTTTTTTGCAGCGTTAGGTTGTGATTTTGTCCAAATACCCAATTGTTTAGGGGCAAAAAGCACTTCTTTTTTTGAGGTTTTATAGCGGTCAAATTGATACAATGCCAACAGCAACCCCTCTGTCAAGGCCTGAGAAACATCCGCCGTTTCCAAGAAGCACCCCGGCAGGGCCATTGTCACTTTTGCCGCACCTACATTCCGAACAACCGCAGCGCTAGCCGCTATTCCCTGACGTATAGACTCCATCGTCGCGTCGGATGTTTTGCCAAAACCCATTAACAACAAACGCTTGGCACGCCCTTCGGTCGGATACAGCAATTGGGTTTGCCCTTTCTGCCCAGAAAAATCTTTCGCCGCCGCTTCGAGGGTCTGGCCAAACTTCTTGACCCATTTCGCCAGCTTATCGGCGCTATCCTCTTCAAATAAAGGCAAAATCAATACATCAGAACTTATTGTTTGTAAAGCATTTACATGTATCTTTAACTTCATTAATATATTGGTTTAACAGATTGAAACAATCTTTTATTGTGCCACAACGCCAAAATAGAGCAATACCAACAATCCTAAGACAATTCGATAATATCCAAAGGATTGAAAGTCGTGATGGGTAATGTAACGCATTAAAAAAGCAACTACGGCATACGCAACAAAGAAGGATACAACAAAGCCAACCCCCAGCACGAGATACTCAAAACCACCAATTGCTACGCCAGATTTCAATAGTTTAAGAAAGGCATATCCGGAAGCCGCCGCCATTGTAGGAATCGCCAAAAAAAACGAAAACTCCGCTGCCACTACCCGCGACGTACCCAATAACATGGCGCCGATGATGGTTGCAGCAGAACGTGAAGTACCGGGAATCATCGCAATGCATTGAATAAGCCCGATCATGAGTACCATTTTTAATGAAAGATCGGCTACATCATTAATAGTGGCCTCTTTATGACGTCGCTCAAGCCAAATCAACACGATTCCCCAGAAAATGAGGGCGATAGAGACCGTAACCGGATTGGTAAAATGCGATTCAATATAGTCGTGCGCAAAAAAACCAATAGCCAATGCCGGAATCACTCCAATGACTGCCTTAAGCCAAATAGAATACGTTTCTTGTTTTTGCTGATCAGATTTTGAGGAAGAAAACGGCCATAATTTATGCCAGAAGTACAGAATAACAGAAAAAATAGCGCCTAACTGGATGATTACATCGAAGGCAAAAGCGAACGATTCGTTTCCAAAAACACCGGGATGCCCAAACAAAGAACCAACCAAAATGAGGTGTCCTGTCGAGGATATAGGCAGAAATTCGGTAACACCTTCTACTATGCCCAGTAGAATGGCCATTAAAATGTCATACATCAGGTTCAATGAAAAAGGGGGATGTTTCCATCCCCGGAGTTTGTCAATTAATAATTTTGATCAACCGGAACTGGTTCGCGTAGTTCAATTGGTTTAGAACGTTTGCGGAGTCGCATATTTAACATCTCCACCCCGAATGCAAAGGCCATAGCAAAGTACAAATATCCTTTATCTATGTGGCTGTGGTGCATGGATTCGAGACCTTCGAAGAAAAGCATAAACCCAACCAGAACCAAGAAGGACAGTGCCAACATTTTAAGGGTGGGGTGCTGGTGGATAAAACTGCTGATCCGTTCTGCAAAGACGAACATCACGACCATGGCAATGATCACCGCTACCATCATAATTTCCACATGTTTCGCCAAGCCAACAGCCGTGATCATACTGTCAAATGAAAAAACGAGATCAACAAGAATGATTTGGCCCATAATGGCCCCGAAAGCCGCTTTTTTTCCCGTTCCTGACTGACTGTGATGCTCCTCCCCCTCCAGTTTATTATGGATTTCAGAAACGGTTTTAACCAGCAAAAACAAACCTCCTGCCAACATAATCAGATTTCTCAGGCTAAAACCATAACCCAAAATCGAAAACAGTTCCGTATTTCCATTTTGGACTAGCCAGCCAAGCAATAACAACATGATACAACGAACCAAAATCCCCGCCACCATCCAAATCTGACGCGCTTTTTTCTGATCTTCTTTGGGGAGGCGTCCCATGATGATGGAGACGAAAATCACGTTGTCAATACCCAAAACGATCTCCATTACAGCCAGTGTGACCAAGCTGATAAGAGAAGCCATCGAAAACAAATCTTCCATAGTTTAATAATAACGGTTTAGGAAATGGTGAATGCATAAAGAAGGCGCATGATACAAAGTGGTTAAAACGCCCTTGGTAAAAAAGTAAAAAATTATACACGGCTACATATACCGTTCGGATTACTTGGAGTCACCTATTCATTAAACCAGAGGTGAGACGGTATCTCACCTCGTTCACCAGCTGGGTTTGTGAACATGAGATTCAGATTGGGTGCGCCACTCCAGTTAATCATCAGGAGCCGGAAGTCATGATACCCTACCCCTAAAACCACTTCCAGATTTCCTTTTGCCTGCCCCCAAGTTTCGTTCATGTGTAAGCGCTCTTTCGACACTTCTAAGACCGAAATATTGTCTGCGGCCAGATGGAATTGGTACTTTCCTGCCTTGGGAGCATAAAAATAACCTTCATAAACCAATGCAGAACGACCATCTGGAACACCAAATGGGATTTTTATTTTGTCCACAGCACCTTTTTTTACCAAATTATGCGGAGAAAGTTGATCTTCGGAAGGAAATCCGCCTTTAAAATACCCGTATGCCAAACCGCCAGAAGGCGGCGCAATTTGTTTGCCTGCTATTGGCACAGAAGATCGGATGCGTACCTTTTGGATCACAGACCCTCTTTTATTGGGGGTAAAGACCCTGGCCATAACCGTTATTCCATAGGCAGGAATGCGAATGGTGATTGGACCAGTGTACAAGGAAGAAGCAATGTTTGGCTCCGAACCATCCACCGTATAGCGAATTTCTGCGTTTTGAAGTAGGGATGTGAGTGTTAACACCTCATGCCCTGTTTCAGAAACCCGGTCCTTTCCAAGCCCCTGCACCATCGGTATATGGTATTGCACATCTTTGGCGTCCAATCGCCTAAAATGTCCTTGCATACGGGCCAAAAAATCGGGCCAATTTCGTTGATTGACGGGTGTCCAGAGCACTTCGGCCAAAGCAGACATACGCGGCAAAGCGGCGTACTCCACCCGTTCGGGAGTTTTTAGGTATTCGGTCCATACATTGCCTTGTGCCCCCAGAATGTGTTTGGCTTCTTCTGCGTTAAGGTCGGCTGGAATAGGTTCGTAACCATACACTTTTTCCAGTGTTGTCATTCCACCAATCATGAGTTCCTCGGCCACTTTATCTCCTTGGTAGTGATCAAAATAACAGTGGGAGCCAGGAGTCATGATGGCATCATGGCCTTCTTTTGCGGCTGCGATACCGCCTTCCACACCTCGCCACGACATCACCGTTGCATTAGGGGAAAGTCCACCTTCTAAAATCTCGTCCCACCCAATCAGGGAACGGCCTTTAGCATTTAAAAACTTTTCTATCCGGCGGATGAAATAGCTTTGAAGTTCATGTTCATCTTTAAGTCCTTCTTTTTGCATCAATGCTTGCGCTCCGGCATGTGCCTTCCAATGGTCTTTGGGTACTTCATCGCCTCCAATGTGGATGTATTTGGAGGGAAAAAGAGAAATCACCTCCGTTAAGACATCTTCCAAAAATGAAAAAGTGACGTCGCTTGGACAAAAAACGTCTTTAGAAACACCCCACGTGGTCATGGGTTTTATTTGTTTACCAGTACAGCCCAATTCAGGATAGGCCGCTATTGCTGCTTGCGAATGGCCCGGCATTTCTATTTCAGGAATGATCGTTACATATCGGCTTTGGGCATAAGCCACAACTTCTTTGATTTGCTCTTGCGTATAAAAACCGCCATAGCGTTTTCCATCATAAACTTCGGAGCCAGCGGCATGTCCGATAACGGTTTCATCTCGCCATGAAGCCACTTCCGTCAACTTTGGGTATTTTTTAATCTCGATACGCCATCCTTGGTCTTCCGTAAGGTGCCAATGGAAGGTATTCATTTTGTGTAGGGCGATCAGGTCTATGTATTTTTTAATAAAACTGACAGGCATAAAGTGCCGCCCAACATCGAGGTGCATACCCCTATAAGCAAAACGAGGACGATCGAAAATCTGAACCGCCGGAACAACAGGACGTTCTCCGCCAGGCTTGGGTGGCAAAAGTTGAAGCAAAGACTGAATGCCATAGAACAAACCATTTTCGGTTGCAGCTTCAATCTGAACACCCGTCTCATTAGATTTTAAAGTATATCCTTCGTACCCTAAGTTTATTTTTGTGCCATTGAGTGTAAGTTCAATCAGCCCCGTTGACGGACCAGCCGTTTCACCAATCCGGATCCCCGTTTGGGTCTGTATCTGTTGTACTACATACGAGGTCAAAGGCGTCTCGCCGGTAAAGCCAGATGCCATAACCCCAACTCGGTTGGTAATGGCAAATCCATTGTCCGATTGTACCTGAATAGAAGATGGTTTGGGAATGATGCTCACGTTTTGTGCTTGCATTAAAACTGGAAAAATGACCAGTATAAGGGTTAGGAGGATGTATTTCATGGGATATACAGTTTTTTGACGGGGCAAGATACGACCCATTTTGACTCTCCCATCAAAAAATATCTTATCTTTGATAAATGATCTACGCACAACTGAAGCGAACAATGAAAAATTTCATCAATCATGCCTTGATTTTCTTTTTTCCCGTGCTTCTTGGGATAATGGTTTCCACTTTTTCAACAGGATGCGACCAACCGCCCACTCCCGCTGCGTGCTCGGATAACCGTACACCCATTATCTTTGTACATGGTGCTTTGGCTTCGGGAGACACCTATTCACTTCAAGCACAGAGGTTTACGTCTAATGGCTACTGTACAAAACAATTGATTACCTTTGACTGGAATACGCTCAATAACGGCAACACCTCTACGGCATTGGAAGTGCTTCAACAACAGATAAGCCGAGTACTTCAAGAACAGAATGTTCCAAAAGTTGTTTTGATTGGCCATTCGGCTGGGGCTTCGTTGGTTTACAATTTTGCCAAAACTGCCGAGAATGCCCACAAATTGGAAAGGGTTGTTTTGATTGGCGGAGCTACTCAAGCCAAACCCGGTGGCCCAGACGGTTCTTTACCAACACTCAACATCTATTCAACCAGCGATACGATTGTACGTACCGGCGGAGATATCCCTGGTGCACAAAACGTAAAACTGACAACAGAAGACCACTATGAAGTGGCAACCGGAGCTTCGACTTTTTCTTCGCTGTATGCTTTTCTAAACAATGGCATGGCTCCCAAAACCACAGATGTGCAAGCAGAAGAAGAAATATTCCTTTCCGGAAAAGTGGTCTCGCTGGGCGAAAACACCATCGCTAAAAATGCAACCATTAAAATCTTTGAAACTGATCCGGCTACCGGAACATTTTCTCAGAATTCCCTTAGAGCAACTTTAAAGACCGACGCAGACGGCGATTGGGGCCCCTTTTGGGCTAAGAAAGACCTCCGCTATGCCTTTCAAGTTATTCCAGCCAATACAGCAGACCGCAAAGTCGTTTATTACCGAGAACCTTTTACCCGTTCTGATCATCTGGTGTACCTCCGCACCTTGCCAGGTATAGGAAGCATAGCCGGACTCTTAACCGGAAGTTTACCCGCCACCGATGCCGAAACGGGTTTGGTCGTTTTTAGCGCAAACAAAGCGATTATACATGAACGAGACCGTCTTTTCATCGGAAGCAATGAATTATCGCTCCCCACATTTGCTTCCGCTTCCCAAACCACCATTGCCTTTTTCCTGTATGACGACAACGGAAATCGTCAAAGTGACCTCAGCCCTATTCCACTGTTTAATGGATTTCCATTCTTAAAAGGGGTGGATTATTATCTGCGTTCCACTGACATAGGTCCTATTTCTTTGGTTTTCAACAACCGAACCATGAACCTTGCACGTTTACAAGCCCTGAAAGATGGTATCGTGGTTGCTGTTTTTAATTAAAAATCAGGACTTCCATCTTAACCACCTTAAATAGTTTGTATAACGCTGGTGCAAATATTTTAGCTTTAGCAGGTCGTCATAAAGGTTGCCATACAACTTTCGTCCTTTACTCCATTCGGCCAATAATCCTTCTATTTTTGCTAAGCGGGCCTTTACTTCTTTTTCGGTTAAACCTTCAATGCCCAAATCAAATTCCTTAGACAAGTCTGCCACCGGATCTTGCCTGTCTAAGTCTAATCGGTCGTATTCGGCACAAGAAAGGTCAAACATTTTACGTATCCATCCAATCCGGTCCACACGATAAATACTGTTGTTTTCCTGCTCAAAAAAATGGGCATCTAAATTTGGAACCAATTTATCATGCAGTACGAAGGGCAGAATCTGGCGAACATCTTCCAAATCCGCTTCGGTATTCCCTCTGAAAAAGGCAATGGCTTTAATATAAATAATTGCCGTCATGATAGCCCGAACTGATAGGCCATTTTTGGTTTGCAAGCCGATATCCTTGCTCTTATCTGTACCTGTTGCCGCATTTGCCACTTGCAAAAAATCTATGGATGATAATTTCAGGGTGTCTTTGGTTTTGTACTCAAATTGTTCTGCGGCCTGTTCCATAAACTCGAACTGACTTGTAAAAAACTCCAGACGGCGTTGTACTAGATAAGGAACCTGAACCGCTACGATCTGGGTGTATGCCCGATCCAATTCTTCAGCAGTAAAAATGATTTCCTGTGGGACAATTTCTTCAGGGCGAATGCCCGATTCAATCCGGTTCATCAGATCTCCGATGAAGCGCGACGGAAAGTGTAGGGCTTTCACCACCACATCTATTCGGTCACGAAGCGCCTCAATCACCTGATAGGTTCCACCACCCGCATCATCGTTGGCAGTGAGGTACCAAGCAGCTTCCGGACATTCATAGATCTGATCCAAAACTTCGGCATAGTTATCGCCCATTAACGTGAGCAATGCCGATTGCGTGCGGGTAGGAATTCGGTTGTATTCATCAACTATTTTCACGCGCATCCCCAGCCACTTCCGCCAAGCAATCCGAATGTCATCCATGTTTTCTGCATTCACCAAATCTTTGGGAAGAGGATTGCCCAGCAAGTCAGTTACAGTCATTTCTGGTTGGCCGTGTTGAATGCCCCTGCGAATTTCTTTAATGGAATAACCCGCCAAAACGGCCATGAGGATTGCACTTGCTGTTTTCCCCCGCCCCGGCCCTCCGACAAAAAGACACCTCCGCCGCACCATCAGGTTGAGCAAAGGAATCAATACAAAACTGGAGTAACTTTGTCCCGAAGGCAGCATAAGGGTATGTTTTGCATCCCCAAAAACAAAGGAAGCCGAAGGCCCTTCCTGATAGGATATGTCATAAAAAGGGCTGATGATGGCATTGTTTATCATCCAAAAGTACGCTTGTCGGAGCTTTTCGTCTATTGCAATAACGGATTCTCCAGTTGACACCGCTGCTATCGGGCCAGCAAAGAGGTCTGCTACATCGAACTTTTTTGAAGAGCGCTCAGCATGTGGATTGGTAGGGGCAACCGATACTTTATTAAATTGCATGGTAAAAGATCTTTTTTTACGGTACATTGGCTTGTTCAAAATAAGGCTAACATCCCCTAAATTGTTCTGTATGCTACTGGAAAAAACCCAAAAAGCCGCTCAGGTGCTGGAAATCCACCAAATAAAACGCCATATTTTTTTATGTGCTGCCCCAACAAAGTGCAAATGTGCCTCCGAAGAAGAAGGGAATATATCTTGGACCTACCTTAAAAAACGGTTGGATGAGTTAAACCTCACCAAATCTGGCGGGGTCTTTCGCACCAAAGCAAATTGTTTGCGCGTCTGCCTCCAAGGCCCTGTGGCGGTGGTGTATCCGGAAGGTGCTTGGTATCACTCTTGTACGCCCGAAGTATTAGAACGCATCATTCAAGAACACCTTGTGAATGGGCAACTGGTGCATGAATACCTGATTCTGCAAAAACCATTATGATGCCAGAAGTACTTTACGAAGACAACCATCTGTTGGTCATCAACAAGCCAGCGGGACTCTTGGCGCAAGAAGACGCTACCGGCGACCCCGATGTACTGACGATTTGTAAGCAATACCTCAAGGAAAAATACGCCAAACCCGGTGCTGTATTCTTGGGGCTTGTTCATCGTTTAGACCGCCCTGCTTCTGGGGTAATGGTGCTCGCAAGGACCTCAAAAGCAGCTTCCCGATTATCCGAACAAATCCGAAGCCGCACCATCGAAAAAACGTATTGGATCTTGGTGGAAGGGAAAGTGTCTGGGCATGGAACGTGCGAGGACTACTTGCTGAAGGAGAATAACTTTGTGCGACTGGTAGATGGATCTCAGGCACGAGCACAGTTAGCTCGTCTCTCATGGAAATCGCTGAAGGTATTTAGCAGAGACTCCTTGTTGGAAGTGGCCTTAGAGACCGGAAGGCCACACCAAATTCGGGTGCAATTTTCTGCTCGTAACATGCCCGTGTGCGGAGACCTTAAATACGGTGCAAAGACTCCTTTGTCCGACCGTAGCATTGCGCTCCATTGTCGGGCAATGACTTTTAAACACCCTACCCAAGAACAATTACTCTCCATCACCGCCCCTGCACCCAGAATTTGGGGTCTGGCATTAGACGAGTAGCACGCTAAAGCCCATTGCTTCCCCTTTAACAACGTTCCAAGATCCACTCTACCACCTTTTCGATGACATCTGCCCGTTCTGGTTCATTCAATGTTTCGTGAAAAAGCCCTTCCCAAAGGTAGAGCCGCTTATCTTTTGAAGAGATGGCTTCATAAGCCAATTGACTGCCTAACGGATCGGTAAGTTGGTCAGCCGTGCCATGAAACAGCAAGACGGGAGCCTTTACCTCTGAAAAGCGTTGCGAAAAGATTTTCGCAACCTTAAGAATTTCCGCCCCTGTTCTGGCTCTTATCCCACCGATGTAGTTAAGTGGATCGTTTACATATGCTTGAACCACTTTCTCGTCTCGTGAAATATGCGCCGCCTGAAGTGGGGAAGTCGCTAATTTGGGGAAAAGGAACCCGATCACAGGTGCCAATTTTTGTAGTAGTGGGGAAACATTAGGATGCACTTTGGTACTTGCACTACTAAAAATCCAACCCTTTACCCGATCCGTCTGATGATCCAATACATATTTCATGACCACGGCTCCACCCAGGCTATGGCCCATGATGAAAAGTGGTCGTGGGCCAATCCGCGCTTGAACCCGTTTCACGACCAAATTCAGATCGTCCACATAATCATCAAAACAATCCACATAGGCCCTTAGTCCTTCAGATTTACCATGCCCCTGTTGATCGTAGGCAAATACTTCTATTTGTTGTTCACACAAATCTCGTGCAAACGGGACGTAGCGCCCGGAATGTTCGGCAAGCCCATGAACCAAAACTAAAGCAGCCTTTGCCTCTCCTGAATCAGGATGCCAAGACTGCTCAAAAATACGATTTTTATGTCCGGAAAAATAATCTTGTCTGTGCATATGACGCCTTAAAATAAACAGGCCGCCTACACAGGGATTATTGACTGACGCGCCACCGTCGGGCGCCAGATGTCGAAACCGGTGTAGGAGATGCCTCTGGTTGCGGGTGAGGCAAGGTAATGGTTTGCGGCTCGGAAATCAATCGGCTTTGGAAACTTGACGGAGATTTTTGTTCTCCGACAACGGCCAAGGCCATATGCACCACCAATGGGCTGGCTACTTCTACAGGCTCCCATTTCTCGCCATTGAACTGCCAAAACTGACGTCGTTCATTGTAGTGGTCTATTGCTTGATCCATAGTCATGGTATTCCGGTTATGTCCATTCCCGCGATAATAACTTACATTCCCCCATCCATCATAATAAGGTAAACTGGCCCAAGTAGGCGCCGCTTTCCGAATTGCACCATGAACATCATCCCGACCAATAAAGGACAAAACACCCCGTTCATGTAACAACAGAATGGTTGCCATATCTTGCCCCTCTGGCTCAAAAGTCAGGTTTGCACTGGGGTATCGGTGAACCATCGGATTAAAGGTTTTTCTCAAAAACTGATAACGACCTGCTGCGGTACTTCCCTTCACCTTGATGCCCGGATGCATTCGCGTAAAGTTTTTGATCCGCTTAAACGTATGTAATACTTTGTATGATTCTTCATCGTAGCCCATATCACCCACTTCACCGCGTGCAATCACGTCCAGAAATGCCCGCACTCTTGCATCCTCATATGCCTTTCTCGCCATAGAAACGGTTCTATGTTCACCAACGGCTGAAATTCCTGTCCACTTACCAGCCTCACCGGTGGTATGTGTGGTCGCAGGACTACTGTGGGCTGGAGGTGCGTCTGTATCTACCTCTATGAACAAGCGCTGATCGTTCCCTACACCAATCGGACTCGACAACTGAACGGCAAACCGACTTTCTATCGGTGCGGGTGCCAACTGATTTGTTGACGAAGGTACTCTGCGGCGAATATCCGGATTGGCACTATCTCTTGGTAATCGCGGATCGTTAGGATCCTGATTCGGCGTTTCGGATGTGAGTGATTTTTTCTCAGTAACCAGCACACGTTCTAAAACGGGTGTTTGCATCCCCAAACGTGCCTTGGTCCTATACTGCGACCGCCAACCTGGTGCGTCCTGAGGCACCTCTTGCGCTATAGCCCAAAGAGGCATGAGCACCAGAAAAAAAGAAAAAAGATATTGATTTAATTTAAACATGTTTGTTCTGGATGATTGCGGGGTGGTGGCAGACTACCGCCATAAGCCGATTAATAGAGTCTTAACAGCCCAAAAAGGCTTAAAGACATGGTCAATTATTTCCAATACAATTGGATGGGCGTCCCAATAGGAATGATTCTAAAAAGTTCATCTACCTCCTCATTTTTAAGGGCAATACACCCTTCTGTCCAATTTCCATTTGTACGACCCTCTCCATGAATAAAGATAGACCCACCCAACTTGGTTCTTGCGGTAGGACTCTCCCCTATTTCAAGGGCCATTTTAATCCGCTGAAACTCTTTTGGGGTAATCAAACTGTTTTCAAGCCCCCACTTGGCATCTAATAAATTTGGATAGCCAATAGCAAGGTTTTTATGATATTTACTTTTGGTTGATTTACCCGTAATCAGGTATTGACCTTCTGGAGTCAACCCATCTTTCAATTGTCGTTTCGGCAACTCAGGACTTCGGCCCAAGTTTACTTTGTAACGTCGTACCAAATTATCGCCGTCATAAACATAGAGAATGCGTTTTTGCTTATTCACCTCTAATCGTGGATTGGCCAACGGTTTATGTAGAGGGAGGCGGTTTTGTTCTTCCGTTGCAAAGGCTATGAGACCATCTGGATCCGAAATCGCCACAGCCTTTTTTTCTTCTATAAGATTGTCTATAATGACTACTCGGTTTTCTTCCCTTTCTATCACATTAGGTTTAACAGAAGAAGTGATTTTTTTATCGGGATTGCTCCCTATACCAGAGCGCCAGTTTCGTTTCTGTATTGCTTTCGGTTCACTAAGGCTTTCTACTGGGGTATCCGTTACAAGCAGCGCCTGTCCTTTTTTTTCTGCCTGTCTGGTATCGTCTTCGGGTAATTTAAGCTGTACCTCTGCAAACATTAGCAATGTTTCACCCTCCTTTACTGCATGTTCTTGACGGACTTCATCCGTTTTAACGGGTGACAAGGTTGCAGTGACCCGCCAACGACGGACACTACCAAGAGAATCGGACCCAACAAAGGCAAACGCCGGTGCGGTGCTCATTAGCAACAACAGAACGAAATATCCGAAACGATTCATGATGGTTAATTTTCAAAATTCTTGTATCAAAAAACAGACCATTTTTAAAAAGAATGTGCTCTTCGTTTGGGGAAACCTTACATGCAGTTTATTTTTGAGCCAACAAAAGCCCCTAATCTGCATATTTCCAAAATGAATCCATCTTTTTTTCGCCTCAAAGAGCGAATTGCCGAGGTAGCCGATCTCAAGAGTGCTGCCGCCGTCTTAGAATGGGATCAAGAAACCTATATGCCCGAAGGCGCTGGTGAAGTTCGCGCACATCAGGTAGCCACACTCAGAAAACTCGCCCATTCGCTCCTAACCTCCGACGAAGCAGCTCTTCTGCTCGACGAAGCCATCCATTCCGAAGATCCACCCACCCCCCACTCCGATCATCACCTTTTGCTAACCATCTGGAAACGCGATATGGACCGTGCACGAAAATTGCCGTCAGAATTGGTTTTCAAAAAAAGCAAAGCCATTGGATATGCAAAGGAAAGTTGGAAACAGGCGAGGCTGCATCAAGACTTTAGCCGCTTTGAGTCTGACCTTTCTCGATTGGTTGATTTTGCACGACAGGAATCTGCTATTTTGGGCTATTCGGAGCATCCTTACGATGCACTTTTGGATGAGTTTGAACCAGGTATGACCACCCAACAAGTCAAAACCTTATTCGAAGACTTGCGGAAAGAACTGATTCCATTGGTTCAACAAATGACCGTTGCTCCACAGCCAGCAGACGCATTTTTATACCAAAAATTTGACTCGGCCAAACAATGGGATTTGGGGATGTATGCACTCAAATCGGTAGGATACGACTTTTCACGAGGCCGCCAAGACCTGTCCACACACCCTTTTTCAGCGACTTTTGACATCTCTGACGTCCGAATCACGACCAGAATACTTGAACACAACCTAATTTCAGGCATCTTCAGTACCCTACATGAGTTCGGACATGCACTCTATGAACAACAAATAGACCCCAAATGGCGCCGAACTTTAGTTGCGGAAGGCACCTCGCTGGGCATTCATGAGTCCCAATCACGTCTTTGGGAAAACCATATTGGGCGCAGTTTCCCATTTTGGACCTCACTGTTTCCAACTCTTCAATCGTATTTCCCCGAATCGTTGTCTGGAATCACCCTTCAGGATTTCTATCGCGCAATAAACCGTGTTACTCCTTCCCTTATTCGGGTTGAGGCCGACGAGGTGACCTATCCACTACATGTATTGTTACGATTCGAGTTGGAGGCAGATTTGATAGAAGGTCTATTAGAAGTGCGGGATTTACCCGAAATTTGGCGGACAAAAATGCAGTCTTATCTGGGAGTGACTCCTAAGAACGAAACCGAAGGGGTTTTGCAAGACATTCATTGGTCTCTGGGTGCTTTTGGATACTTTCCAACTTATACATTGGGCACGCTGTATGCTGCACAATTTTATGAACAAGCGTCCGCCTCGCTGGGCGATCTGGATAATCAAATAAAAGCAGGAAATTTCGCACCCTTAAGAGAATGGCTACGCACCCAGATTCATCAGTTTGGGAGGTCTAAATCCGCGTCAATGTTGGTTAACCAAATTACAGGATCTGGGCTAACCACCGCACCATGGATCCAATACATCAAGAAGAAGTATGGTGAAATATATGAATTATGAAGTTTAACGCTCTGCCTATAGCATAAACTTTGCTACACGAACCACCGCATTTTCGCGAATGGACTCATAATACAAGTTATAATCGGCTACATGATAGTTTTTCAACTTCCTCAAAAACCATTTTGTTGCCGGATTTACCCGAAGCGTTGTGCGCAAAAAACCAGCTTCGCATTGAGCATCAGCCACCCCGAAAATCAGGTGGTCAAAATTTTGCAGAAGCCCTCCCTTATTCATCGCAGGAGGGGCGTATTGTTCGTCCGAAGTCCAAGTAAGGGGATTTGTACACAACATTTCTGGTTGTGCTTTGTATGATTTTGGATAAAAACCTTTCGCATAAGTACGCCAAGAAACTACACAACCTACTTCCTCGGAAAAATTGCATGCACGGATATTTTTGAAGGCTGTTTTCTCAACGGGCATTCCCACCAGATAGGCCACAACCAATTGTTTTTGAAGCGGTTGGCCATCCACCAATTCTTTTATTAACCGAATCAGATGCCGGGTTCCCTGACTGTGTGAGGCCAGTATAAAAGGGCGTCCATGGTTCAGATGCGCAATATAGTATTGAAAAGAGGTCTTAACATCGCCATATGCTACATCAAGCGCGGCTTCGCCCGCCACGGGATTTACCGTCCCAAATGCAGCAATGTGTGCTTGACGATAGCGAGGAGCAAATACCCGTCCAGCGGCATTGAGTGCTGAAGCCTGAAATCTTATCGTCGAATCATCCACTTCGCTGTTTAATTTTTGATCGTTCACATCTGCATTCCAACGATAAGGAGCATTCGGATTTTCGGTGTAAATGGTTGGATGGACAAAAAAGACATCCACCTTACTCGCCGATTGTCGTTCAGGGAATCGCGTATTTTCCGGAAACCCATCCGCACGGTCGTCACGGTCTGGTAATGCAGCCCAATGTTGCCCATCTTTATAATCAGGTTCAGGTGGAGTTTCAGAACGCCGAAACTCCGATGAATATGCCATATAGCTTGAACTTTTATAAGCACAACCGTTTTGAACGGCCAACAATCCCAGCAGGATAAAAAATGTGTAAAAACGTATCATCATTCTAAAAATGGTTCAGGAAGCAAAAACAATACCCGAAAGCTCTTCAAACCGTGTAATACCCGTAAGATGTGGTAATGGATCGGCATATCCATATGTCGCCTGAATGGTCCGAATGCCGTACTGGATGCCTGCACTAAGTTCAGGCCCACCATCTGCCACCAGACAAGCCTCGGCGGGAGAAACTTCGAGAAAGCGAAGAACATATTCTATGGCATTGGGTGCTGGCGGGGGATGCGCAACCATATCCACCCCGACAATACACTGAATATAAGACGCCCATCCGAGCCATTCTACCCATTGATGCAAAAAAAGGGTAATGCGGTTTGCCACGATGGCAAGTTTGATGCCTTGGCGCTGTAAGAGCTTAAGCCCCTCCTCAACCCCCGGATATGGACGGGCGAAATCGGTAAAAACCACGTCTAAATTTCGACCAAAAAGCATCAAAGCATCCCTACGTTCTTTGCCTCCCGCAGATGGGCCCACTAACAAGGCTGTCTCTCCGCCATAATCATCTGGGTTTCCCATCACTTTGCGGACAAAACCCGGATCTACATCTGCAAGTGATTTACGCGCCCGAACCCGATTGGCTGCTTCGGTCACGGCAGGTACCGCATCCACCAAGGTTCCATCCAAATCAAAAATAATCAGTTTTGGGGTCATATAATCCCTTTATGGTGTTCGGATTTTTTCGATTAACGCAGGATCTATTTCACGCAATTTCCCCTCAAAAAAGGCGATGGTTCGGGCTGGGAATTGTTTTACATGTGCATAATTATGGGTTGCAATCAAGATCGTCATGCCTTGCTGGTTTAGAGTTACCAATTGCTCAACAATACCCGTAGCTACGGCAGGATCCAAATTCCCTGTTGGTTCGTCGGCAAGGAGGATGCGTGGCTCATGCACAATGGCCCGCGCAATACATACTCGTTGCTGTTCCCCCCCCGATAATTCGTGGGGCATGTTCTTGCGTTTATATGAAAGACCAACCTTAGCCAATGTTTCTAATGCTTTACGGCGTGCTTCCCGTATGCCATGTCCTTGTGCATAAAGGGTAAAGGCCACATTTTCTGCTACATTTCGGTCCGGTAGCAATTGAAAATCCTGAAAAACAATCCCAAGTTTTCTGCGCAAAAAAGGAATATCGCGGTCTTTTATCTGATTGGAAAAAAAATCATCCACCATTACACGTCCGGTCTCTGGTTTTATTTCCATGTAAAGTAACTTGAGTAGCGTACTTTTACCACACCCACTCGGACCAATCAGATACACCATTTCTCCCGGCTCTACACGAAGATCCAAACTTTCGAATACTGTTCGACGCCCACCCGTTGGTAACTCATAGGATGCCGAGACATTTTCCAAATGTATCATAGAAAATTGATCATTAGAATATCAGGACTCACCTTAATTATAGGTGCTTATTAATGCCCAGCAAGATACGAAGCCTACGCTGGCTTTTGCAAAACCCAGTGAATGCGCTCAGATTCAGAATTTGCGGGTTTTAAAGAAGTGTCATGGTAAGCAGCAAGAAACATAAAGGGGGTCTGTTGAATCAATTGATGAATTTCCTCGAAGGTATATGCCTGCTGAATATGGGTTTCATAATAGGTCTGTTGTTGAAAGTTTAGTGTAAACTGCGTGGTGTGGATTCTGCTAATAGGCTCATAATGGCTTTTCCGAATGTAGTGGAACCCACCTTCTTCGTCTTCGTCATCAAAATACGCGGCATTGTTGATAGAATTATGGGGGGTACTCAGATCAAACACAAATAAACCACCTGCTTTAAGGCCATTATAGACGCATGAAAACAAGCGCAAGATCGCATCGGTGTGCAATAAGTAATTTAGTCCGTCTTGGAGCAAGATCATGGCATCTACACATTGGTCTAATTTAAAATCGGTGAAGTCCGCTACTTCAAACTGAACAGGTATGCCCTCCCATTCTGCTCTTTCTTTTGCAAACCGAATCATATTTGGTGCTTTGTCTATGCCCGCCATCGTATAGTCTGCTAAAGGTTGGAGTTCTATGGCAAACAATCCCGTTCCACAGCCTAATTCAATTACGGTTTCCACATTTTCTGGGCGATGTTTCATCAGTACTTGATGGATATAAATTGCCCATTCTTCATAGTCCACATGAGACATGACCAAGTCATAGCCTGCCGCAAGGATTTCATAAGGAGCGGCCTCTTGGGGAATTGGTTTCTTTGGTGTTGTATCCATGGTTTCGTACGTTTATACAAAAGCAAAATTACACTTTATCGTTCCATAAAAAAACGGGCAAACAATTTTTGCTTGCCCGCTTCACATAAAACAAGGGTGATCACTCTTCGATACGTTGATAGTTGCTGGATCGCCGAACCACTAAGTTGGGTGTAATACACTCTTGTATCCGATCGCCATTCCCTCCCGACATCCGATCCAACAAAAGACGCATGGCTTGTTCGCCCACAATGCCCATTGCTTGATCCACACTGGACAGGCCCATAAAATCAGTCATACTAATATTATCGTAGCCAACCAGTGCAATATCTTCAGGGATGCGTAGCCCCGCTTCATTAATGGCCTTCCATGCACCCAATGCTTGAACATCGCTGGCACAAAAAACCGCCGTAACGTCTGGATGAATTTGGCGTAGCTGCTTCATCGCCTCATAGCCAGCTTCTTCGCTATATCCGGCATTTTCCAATGTTTCACCCGTTTGGATATAACTTGGATCGAACGAAAGTCCTGCTCTTTCTATAGATTCTTTATAAACCTCGGTCCTTGTCTGGGCATTTACATTCCAAGATGCAGCGGCTATCATGCCTATTTTTTTGTGCTGCATGGCAATTAGATGTTGGAGTGCAGCCCGAACACCAGCCCGGTTATCCCACCAAAAACAATCAAAATGTTCCGACTGAACGCCTACGGTCACTACGGGCGTCCGGCTTTGTAATAACCGCTCTTCCAGTTGTTCCGACATGGCGGATGATGCATATAAAAGTGCATCTACAGACCCCCGATCCAGGAAATCAATTAGCCGTTGATCAGGATCTTGAAATCCCATGTCGAAAATGAGGATATCCACCAATTGTTCTTGATCAAGGGCACGCTTTACTCCTTTGAGTAAGGCATTATAAAAACGTGTGGTGAAAGAGGGAACCGCAACAGTAATGACCGGAATTTTATTTTTTTGTGCAAGCAGTTTTGCGGTTCGGTCTGGAATAAACTGTAGCTCGTCTATAGCTTTTTGCACCTTCAGACGGGTTTCCTCTTTAACCAATGCACTGCCATTTACAACCCTGGAGACGGTTGAAATTGCAACACCTGCTTTTGAAGCAACATCAAAGATGGTGATTTTCTTTTTAAAAGACATGGTTATGGCGGTTGTTTTTCAGATGATAATCCCGTTTCTTTCTAAAAAGGTCTGCTCGTTTGAAATATTCCCTTTTGTGAAAGGTTAAGCGGTTACACAAGATAATTCAGAAACTTGTCAGATACGATTTATCACGCTAATTCGCCTCTTATTTTCACAATGTGTAAATCAACATCCAAAAATACCCTCACATAACAGATCACCTAATAAAAAAACCGAGCTACCCAAGTGCAAGGTTAGAATTTGGCTTGGTTCATTTGTTCAAATCACGATTTATCCGTTGGATCCCAAACCTCTCACGACTTCTCTTGCCATTTGATGGTACAGCCGAAGGCTCGTGTTTTGGCATCTGGAGCCGTTTTCCCAGAAAGCACGGCGTCCAAAGCATTTTTCAAATAAGGCTTAGCCTCTGCTTCTTTTTGCGGATTATCGTCTATTCCCCCCACATAAACCAATTTGTCGGCGGCATCAAATAAAAACACATGGGGTGTACGCGCAGCTCCATATGCACGGGCCAGAGTGGAGCCAGCATCCGCTACATAAGGAAACGGGTATTGTTTTTCTTGGGCCTTGGTCTTCATGAATCCCATAGCCTCTTCCGGATATGCCACCGGATCATTGGGGTTTACCGCAATAAAACCAAACCCTTTGTTTTTGTATTGATTTGCAAGCGAAATAGCCCTTGACTCGTAGCGTGCCACCCAAGGACAGGTATTGCACCAAAAAATAACAACTGTGCCTTTTGTACCTTTAACCCCTTTTGTAGAAAGGGTCTTACCATCTACATTTTCCATTAGATGGTCTGCAAAAGGCATTGTTGCCCCGATTGCGAGTTCAGCATAAATTACAGAAGACACCTGAGGTACAAGGTTGGCTGATTGCGGGGGAGGGGCTTGGGCATCCGTCTTATTAAAAGCAATATAGTTCACAAAAGCCATTCCACCCAAAAGGACAAATAACCAGATTTTCTTCATTGGGATTGTGTTTTAGGAGTTTTCAAACGATTTATTTTTTCGGCCAATTGCTCATAGGTAACTTTTCCTTCCCAAAAATCCAACTGTTCTCCCATTCGGTTATATACAAATGTGGCTGGAACAGCCCCGCTCCACGACTTATGGAAGGATTGTATAAAGGTATTGGCATCTCCGCTAGCCATAAAGGTGCGGTCTTGCATATGCTGTTTTTTTAGAAAAGCAACTACCGCCGGCACTTCATCTTCAAAATCCACGCTCACAAACATAACGGAAACTTCTTTAGGATCGCTTTCCGTTTTAAGGCGGATGAAATGTGGGAACTCTTCCACACAAGGCACACACCACGTCGCCCAGAAATTTACCACCACCAACGATGCATCACGCTGTTTAATTTCGCCCAAAATGCTTGAATAATCCTTCATTTCGGGTACAGGCTGGGCTTCTGTCCGGCAAGCGGAAAAAAGGAAAATTAATCCTATAATATATCTCATATGATACTATTCATTTTTATAATAGTGCAAATAAACAAAAATATTAACGGCGTATTTGCCGCCAGACCGGATATACCTTAGGTTGTTTTTCGAGCCAAGCATCAAAAAAGTTCCAATTGAGCAATCCGTCATCAGAACGCGGTTCCAATAAGTAAAAGGCAAGACGAGCTTTTGAACGGTTTTCGGAGAGGTCTAACACATAAGTTCCGGCAGGAATATCCACTTCTTTTTCTTGATACCGACCAAAGATAGTCCGCTCTTTATGCCCCTGAAATGCAAATCGCGTGGTTCTGGTACTGTCTATTTGGAATTCTTGAACCTTCCAACGTTCCGTTTTTTCCATTTGGTTCAAAACAAGCCCGTGCCCCGCCAATTTTTGAAGGGCTCCTTTTTGGTCTTTTAGAATGAAATACCGCATCGGAACCACCTCGGCTTCCTTTCCTTCAAAATGTAAATAAACGGGCATTTCTTCCGGTATCCTTACGTCTTTACGCCGCCACATGGTCTCTCCAGTAAAAGGATGGCGTTCTTCGGATATTTCCCCAATGAGGATGGTTTCTTTTTTTTCTGATCGGGCAAGTGCAGACCGTAGTGGCAAGGATTTCCCGATCATATCTGCCGAGTCAGCATTTTGTTTTATCCGAACAATGGTGGAACGGTTTTTATAGGCATAGTCTGCACAGGTGACCACAAAAATGTGGGTGGCTTTGATACGTTCGTCAAATGTTGCGTATGAATAGGCTTCACTGAGGATGCCAAAAATATTGCGGAGTGCTGCATAATTGTTAGAAAACCTTGGACGATGGTCAAAACTATACCACGCCCGCTCCGGTTGACGTGCCGAATTGGTGTAACTGGGGCCTGATTCCGGCAAATTACCATAATGATAAAAGGCCCAACCGTGGTTTTTTTCTACGGTTTGTGTAACAAATGGCAACCAGTCTTTCCGCAACATCCTATCTATCGCAGGATCAACCGTTGGATTCAGGGGCGGTGCATACGTCAAATGATACGCATGAACAGAGCCATCGGTTGTATGTAAATCCATCCAGACATGGGGGTTATAAGAGTCCAACAAACCAACCAGAGAACGGGCTTCGGGAGCATTTATTTTCATATGGTCGCGGTTCAAATCCAAGTCTTGTGCATTCGGCCTTTGCCCCATACCGCCAACAGGCCCAAGTTGCAGCGGACGATTGGTTAGCCGAATACGTTCATTCCCATCTGCATTGTAGATAGGTACAATTAGCAAGACCAATGAATCTGCCCATTTACGATATTTTCCAGTAGCTAACTCGCGCAACAATTGCAACATGGCTTCTTTACCCTCCACTTCGCCCGCATGAATATTGGCCATAACAAAAAACCGAAGTTTCCTACTTGCCAACACATCTGAGGCAGCAGCACTTTTCACCTTCCCCCAAACCAATAACGGAAGTGCCCTGCCCTCCATCGAATATCCCATCGTGGTTTGATGCATCATGGCATTTTTAGGGAGTGACTTCAAAAAAGCCATCACGTCTTCGTACCGTGAAGTTTCGGTATATTCGGTCTTTTCAGGACGGCTCAACGGTGCCGGCATGGTCTTAGGACGTTGTTGTCCCCATAACGGCACTGAACTGCCAACCACCAAAACAAGAAAAACAATTCGCAACATAAATTTGGTATAGAAAGAACACAAAATCTGACAAGCAGAACGTGTTATCTTAGGGGTTCTGGAAAAAGGATAGGGACAGAGATTACAATGACCACATAGCCCCCATATTTACTTAAAAACAATATAACAACTTAATGAACGATTCGTAAAGGTCTTGCCAATTGGTCGCAAGAAAACGGGTTTTGGTCGCAAGAAATCTTCCCATAAGTCAACAAACCCGAATCTACGGCGTAACCTGTTTATGGTTGTATCGTCTTTAGCTTCAGTTCTACAACCTTTCTAATCAAAACAAGAACCATGAAAACACTCATACGCGGAATCCTTTTTTGTCTCCCATTTATGGTCTTCGGCCAATCAAAAGGAACCATAAAATTCAAAGAGACAGTCAATATCCGGATTGAAACCGATGATCCGGAAATGCAACAGCGCATGGCAAATATGCCTTCCTCCTTCGACAACTATTCAATCCTATATTTCGACGGCACAAAATCCATTTACGTTGCCGATGCAGTGGAACGAGATAAAGCCGCGCTCTTGGAAGAAAGCCGTAATGCAGGCGCCGAGGGAGGCGGTCGCGGCGGTATGCGGATGTTCTCCCGACGCAGTGGTGCAGATAATGCCTACTATGCAGATCAGGAAAATGGTGTCTTTGTTCAAAAAGTAGATTTTCTGGGGAGGAAATTTATTGTTTCAGATCCCCCAAAAACATTTGAATGGCAAGTACACGAAGACCAAAAAACCATACTTGGTTACCAGTGCATTAAAGCCACTTTTGTGGACACTTCGGCGGTTAGCGGCTTCCAAATGGCTTTTGGTGGCCCACGCGGCAATCGTAACAACAATGCCCAAGCCACACCCAAGCCAGAACCCCGCAAAATAACGGCTTGGTTTGCACCCCAAATTCAGGCTTCGGTAGGTCCTAATGAATATGGCCAATTGCCAGGTGCGATCCTTCAATTAGAAATTGGCCGAACGGTCTTTGTTGCCACCAGTGTAGAAATAGACAAGGTGCCTGAAAACGTGATTAAAACACCTGAAGGCGGCCAAAAAATGACCCGTAAAGAATTTCAGAAAATGAGCGAGGAAAAAATACGGGAAATGCGCGAATCCATGGGACCTCCAGGCGGACGTGGAAGCGAGGGCGGCAGAACCACAATCCGTATCGGAAACTGATTGAAAGCCCTCCTTTTTTGGTGAGGGCTTTATTTATGGCCATTTATTAACGGACTGCACGCCTTTTGATTTGATTCATCCAACTAGTTACTATCATGAAATCGCTTAAATTTATTCTTCTAACTTGTGGTATCCTAATGGGGTTTGCTTCTTCTCAAGCCTTTGCCCAAGCCAGTACCTTCAAGGTTTCCGGAACCGTTGTGGATTCGACAAAAACAAAACTGAAACAGGCCTCGGTGTCTGTGCTCAAAATGGGAAACAATCTTTTGACCGGATTTGCTTTTTCCAATACCGACGGCTATTTCGAAGTCAAGAACATCAAACCAGGCGACTACACCCTTCAGATCACCTATGTAGGTAAGCAAACCCTTCGACGCCCCTTTAAAATTGAGGACAAAGATGTGTCTTTGGGTGAAATCTTGCTCTACGATTTTATTGCCGATGCAACTGGAGCCACTATTACCGCCGACCGGAACCCCATCACGGTTAAGCAAGACACATTGGAATATGATGCCCGTGCTTTTGCAACCCGCCCCAATGCAAATGTCGAGGAACTCTTGAAGAAACTACCGGGCGTGGAAGTTGCTTCCGATGGAAAGGTGACTGCGATGGGGAAAGAGGTTACAAAGGTATTGGTAGATGGGAAAGACTTTTTTGGCAAAGATCCCAAACAAGCAACGCGAAATTTAGATGCTGACATTATTGAACGGGTTCAGGTATTGGACGAGCGTAATGATATGTCGCGTATGACGGGTATTGACGACGGCGAACGCGAACGTGTCATTAATCTCGCCCTTAAAGCAGACAAAAAGAAAGGGTATTTTGGCAAAATTGAAGCGGGATACGGAACCGATCAACGCTATGATAACCAATTAAGTGCAAACCGCTTTAATCGAAAAATGCAATTCTCGGTTGTTGGTAACTTAAACAACGTTAATCGTCAGAATTTTACACGGGGCGAAGGAATGTCTGTATCGGTTGGTGGCGGGGGTGTTCGTATGGCCACAAACTTTTCCAGCGGCAACAGTTCCGGCCTGTCCACCACACAGTCTGGCGGCGTAAACTTTAACTATGACTTCACTAAAAACCTAAAACTTAATTCAAGTTATTCTTATGGCTCCGTATTGACCGAAACGGAACGTTCTGCCAATCAACAGCAACTATTAGGTGCAGGGAATAGTTTCCGACTTAATGATGTGAGCACGCAATCGGAAGAAAACAATAGTCACCGTATTAACGCCCGCCTCAATTATAATCCTTCTGAAGGACAAGAGCTTATCATCCGAAGTTCGCTGAGCCTAAGTGATGGCGTGTTGGGGTATAGTGCCGTTCAAAATACGTTTAATGCAACAGACCAAAAAAGTGTTTATGGGACGCGGCAGGAAGATGGAACCACCGATGGGATGCAAGGGTCTGTCCAAGCGACGTATCGTCAACGTTTGGGTAAAGTGGGCAGAAACTTGGTCTTGAACGGACAGTTTAGCGACAACACATCAGACAAACTCTCGTTTCTTAAAACATTGGATCAGTATTTTCTGCCTGTGAAACCCGATGTTTTGTTGGACCAAGAGCAAAATAGTACATCGGATGTACTAAACTATCAAGGAACCCTGACTTATACCGAGCCAATCTCGCTGAAGTCTATCATAGAGACCAGTTACACATACCGAAACAACCAGAATGACCAAGACCAGCAGGTATTTGATCTGGTAACAGGGCAACGAACCATCAATGAGTTGCTCACCAACCTGTATAACAACGATTACAAATACCATACGGTAGGTACGCGCTATAACTACCGGGCTTCAACATGGAATGTAAACTTTGGGGTGAAGGTTCAATCATCGCAATTAGAAGGCATTTCTCAGAAAAATCCTACCGTAGAGAAAAGTTTCCTGAACTTCTTACCGGAACTAAACTTCAACTTTAATGCGCCGCAAAGCTCCAATGTACGCCTGAATTATAGTACCCGTGTTCGGGAGCCTTCTGTCCGGGAACTACAACCAGTGGCCGATAACCGTAACCCACAAAATGTTTACATCGGTAACCCGAACCTGAATAATGAATATGCGCATAACCTAAATCTTAACTTTTTCAAGTTCGATATGTTCACACAAACCAATATGATGGCTTTTGTGAATGCAAGTTATACGCTAAATAAGATCACAAACGAGCAAACCATTGGCGAAAACTTTAAACAAACCACGACCCCATTTAACAGCGACAAAGAAAACTGGTCTGTCATGGGATTTGGAAATTATGGCAAGCCCATTCGCCCACTTAAAATCAAGTATAGCTTCAACCTAAGTTCCCGTTTTGGTCGTAGTTATACGCTAATCAATAAGGCCGAAAACCAAACCAATACCCTAAACAACAGTGCAGGGCTAAGTTTGGACAATATCCGTAAGGAGACCTTAGACATTCGCTTAGGCGGTCAAGTAACACAGAGCATCAGCCGTTATTCGCTGAATACCGACCAAAACCGCAATTACCTGACGCCGTCTATGAATGCAGACCTTAGCTTGTACTTAGGCAAGGCAAAAGAATGGACTTTGGGTTCCAGCTTCCGTTACACCCAGTATCCCGCAACGTCCTTAGCCGAGGCATCATCCACTTCCATTCTAGAAGCACGGATTTCGCGCCGGATTCTGAATGATAAAGCCTTAATTGAGTTAGCTGGCTACGACCTTTTAGATCAAAACTCCGGCTTTAACCGAACAGAAGCCACCAATGTAATTACGGATGAGACCGTGAAAACGTTGGGACGACATATTTTAATGCGCTTTACATATTCTTTCCGAACTTTTGGAAAATAAGCACCACCGGAGCAATCTCTATTATAGTCAAAAACCAGTCCCAGACGAATGAGGATTGGTTTTTGGCTATATAAGCCAATGGACTTGTTAAACGTACACACCGCCGTTGGTAAATGTGTTTTTTTTCTCCATTTCTCGGTTTAGAATTCCAATTTTTCGCGGTCTTTAAAACGCTCTATGGCCAATTCTATGAGTTGGGTAATCAATGCCTGATATGAAATCCCAGTGGCTTCCCACATTTTGGGGTACATGGAAATAGATGTAAAACCAGGCATGGTATTTACTTCATTAATAAACACTTCGCATGTTTCGCGGTTCATCAAAAAGTCCACTCGCGAAAGCCCAGCGCCATCAATGGCGCGATAGGTACGTACAGCCAACTGCCGGATATATGCCGTTTCTTCATCGGTCAAGGGAGCAGGGATTAACAATTTGCTATCGTTGTCTGTACTGCCGAGATATTTGGCTTCATAATCATAAAACTCATGGTTCGGCACAATTTCTCCTGGAACCGAAGCCTTTGGATAATCATTCCCAAGGACACTTACTTCAATCTCGCGTACATTCGGTACAGCAGCTTCAATTAATATCTTTCGGTCAAAACGAACTGCTTCCGTAATTCCTTTCCGCAAAGAGTCTCGGTTTGAACATTTGGAAATACCCACGCTAGACCCCATATTAGGCGGTTTACTAAAAACAGGGTATCCCAACGCGGCTTCTACCTCGTCTAACACGGATTCCGGTTCTTTTTTCCACCGCGACCGCAAACAATGCCAGTAGGGCGAAACCGGAATACCATTCGCTTTCATGACATCTTTAAAAACAATTTTATCCATTCCTACAGCCGAAGCCAATACCCCAGCCCCGACGTAAGGAATATGGGCCATCTCTAACAAACCCTGAATGGTTCCATCTTCGCAAAAAGGGCCATGCATCACCGGAAAGAGCACATCAAACGCAGCCAATTCCTGCATCGTTGGGAGCATAGACGCGGTCTCGGCAACAGATACAGGGGCTTCTGCACGTGCATGGGCGGCAACAAAATCCGCAGGCAACATGTGCTTATCCGCCAAAGTCAATAATATAGCAAGGGCTTCGGGATGAATGATCCATTTCCCTGTTTTGGTAATCCCAACGGGAACCACCTCAAATCGTTCCTTATCCATTGCTTGGATAACCGATTGTGCCGAGCGAAGGCTCACTTCGTGTTCAGAGGAACGCCCTCCCATGACCACACCAACGCGAATTTTTCTATGCATAACACTCCGTGGACACCAAACCAGTGTCTTGTTAAAGGTCCAATAATAAGGTATAAAATTTACGAAACAACCTAAATGGCCGTGCTGCAAAGTAAGCCAACCACCTTAAAAAACCATGCCTCTCTACAATTAAAAACATGAAATATTTATTTTGGGAGTTTAATCGTTGCTTGAGGTACACGCGCTGCAACCTTTTGGAAATCAAAACCTAAAACCGCACTTCGCAAGAGGAGCATTAAGCATAGCGGAAAAAATGCGGGATGGAAATCCTGTGGCACAATCCCCCAAAACAATAGCAATGTGCAGATCAATAAACAATTTATCTGTGTATAGCGTTTTACGAATACACTTGCGGGACGAGTGGTCAAAACCACCCCCAGCAACACATGCGTGGGCGACAACCAGACCAAGTTCCAATTGTCTGGCGTCACTTTATGATCCGTAAAAAACCATAAAAAGACAATTAAGCAACCGCTTACCCCAAAAAACAAAAACAAGACGGTATCTACGCCCCGCCACTTAAGCATTGGTGCTTGTGTCCTGAATGAGGCCATCATTTTCAAGAGAATGACCACAAAAAGTGCCCAAGCCAACCAGGTTGGTAGGTCTATTCCTGATGGCCGCACAGGTTCTGGTATCAAAACCACCTCATAAACCACAAAAGCAGCCTTCTGACCCTGATGCGAAATGCTCGCGTTTCCAACTGCTTGCCTAAGATATTCTGGTAAAAACATGATTTCTCTTTGCGTTGCGATCCGATCTGTTTTTTGCCCCAGAATTAGGTCTATACCAAATTTTGCCCAGCGTTTATCATCTAAAGCCTCATCCAAGAGCACACGGAATGTCTTTTGAGGATCGGGCTGATTTCCCCATTTAAACGTATCCCCGAAAGCCCGTTCAAAAAGATCACGGGGCTTGGTGGCACAATTATCAAAGAAGAAATCATATCGGTAATAACGGTTTCCAGGCTTGTAATTTTCTTGAATCAGCCCGAAAAGAACCTTTTTTTGTTCAGGAGATAGGTTTAAGACTTGCTCCCGAACGCCCCGTTTCTCTATATCTCGGTAGGTCCACATAAAAGCCTCGAAAGATTCAACTGCCAAAACATAATCCAATTGGCCACGCAAAAACTTCAGGTAAAACCCAGGTGTATTAAAATCAAATGTTCCATAATTAAACACCACATCCAACCCGCGTTTTTCATCCCTAAAGCGTACACCTGTATGCCCAAAAGCACTATACAAGGCATCTCCTTCCGAGACCGTCAGTAACGAGATCTGTGCATCGTCCGAGAGCAGGACAGGCTGACAGAAAAGCCTGACAGGTGCAAAAACGAGGCAGAAAGCCAACATAAATACTTGGTAAAACAACCGAACAAAGGACATCAAACTCGTATTTTAAGAGATAAAAGGAAAATCAACCAAACCCAAACCAACCAGTTTTGGAAAAAAGCATACTTGCCGCAAAAACATTTGCAGCGCTTCGGAGCGTCATCAAGGCCCCTGTGACGGAATTGCAATATACAAATCCGTATGAGTTATTGGTTGCCGTTTTATTATCTGCACAATGCACCGATGCCCGTGTAAATTTGGTGACACCTGCCCTTTTTACCCGATTTCCAGACCCCCACGCCCTCAGTTGTGTTACCACCGCTGAAATTTTACCTTATATCCAGTCGGTTACTTTCCCTAACAACAAGGCCGCCCATCTTGCAAAATTAGGGCATGTACTGATGGAAAAACATGGGGGGAGTATCCCACAATCGGTGGAAGAAATCGAAAAACTGCCTGGCTGTGGCCACAAAACAGCCGAAGTGGTGGCTTCAGTGGCTTTTGGAATCCCAGCGTTCCCTGTGGATACGCATGTATTCCGTGTTTCTAATCGTATTGGTTTGGTTTCTGGGAAGACCGTAAAAGAGGTAGAAGTACAACTCAAAGCCTTATTCCCAAAGTCGGAATGGAGTGAAGGTCATCATTTACTGATTTTACACGGAAGATACACTTGCAAGGCCCAAAACCCGCAGTGTACCTCTTGTGTATTGGCAACTTGCTGCGCCTATAAAGCCCAAATGGATATGCTCCCCGCCACAGTTGTCGGCTTAAAACCCCGACTTGGGGCTTATTATTGCGCTGATTGTCATCAGTATTGTAACCAATTTATTGCCATAACCGATGAAAACGGCTTGGAACAAGGATCATGCCCGCAATGTGGCTCGGTTCACTTACACCACACTAAAACCGGAAAGACAGCCATGAAAATTCGGGATTTCCGGGTCTAACCTGATATTATGGTCATCATTTCAATCACTTAATATACTATGAACAAGCATATTCTTATCATTTTGGATGGTTATGGAAAAGCCGTTGATCCCGCTGTCAGCGCCATAGATGCCGCCCAAAAACCTTTTTTAGACCATCTGTTTGCCACATATCCGAATAGCACCCTCGAAGCCAGTGGATTGGCTGTAGGCCTGCCTGAAGGTCAAATGGGGAATTCAGAAGTTGGGCACATGAACCTCGGTGCGGGGAGAGTGGTCTATCAGGACATCACGCGGATTGATAAGGAAATTAAAGAAGGGGCCTTTTATGATAATACGGTTCTCAAAACAGCCATGTCCCATGCTAAAAACAAGGGTACCAACCTACATCTAATGGGGTTGTTTTCCGATGGTGGGGTACATGCTTCTAATACGCACCTTTTTGCCCTCTTGGAAATGGCAAAACGTGAAGGACTTTCACAAGACCAGGTTAATGTACATTGTTTCACCGACGGACGAGATACTGACCCACACGGCAGTGTGGGCTATATGTCCGAATTTATGAAAGAAGCAGCACGAATTGGTGTCGGGAAGGTAAGATCCATCATTGGAAGGTATTATGCCATGGACCGGGACAATCGCTGGGAACGTACCGCGCAAGCCTATGACTTGTTAGTACATGGCTCTGGAAAAAAAGTGGATGACCCCATCATAGCGCTGCAAGAAAGCCACTCAGATGGGATTACAGACGAATTTATAAAACCATTGCTGGTGATGGATGAAAACAATCGCAGCCCACGGATTGCACCCGGTGATGCGGTTATTTGCTTCAACTTCCGTTCAGACAGAATGCGTCAACTCTCTCGGCCCTTCCTCTTTGAGGATTTTTCTGGATTTGTCGCGGATTATTTGGAAAATTTATTTTATTGTTCATTTACGAAATACGATAATTCTTTCACCATACCTGTAGCGTTCCCAAAAATTGATATTGTATCCCCTCTCGGCGAAGTGATTTCCAGTGCAGGCTTCCGGCAATTACGCGCCGCAGAAACTGAAAAATACCCTCATGTCACCTTTTTCTTCAATGGGGGCAGGGAAATACCCTTCGATGGAGAGGACCGCATTTTGACCCCCTCGCCCAAAGTAGCAACGTATGATTTACAACCCGAAATGAGTGCCCCCGAACTAACAGAGGCCGCATCTAAGGCCATCCGAGAAAATGAATACGCCTTGGTTGTGCTTAATTTTGCCAATCCGGATATGGTTGGTCATACTGGGGTCTTTGAAGCCGCAGTAAAAGCAATCGAAACAATAGATAACTGCACCAAATTAGTGGTCGAAACGGCCATTGAAAACGGTTATTCAGTGGAAATTATCGCCGATCATGGCAATGCCGATAAGATGCGTAATGAAGATGGAACGCCCAATACCGCACACACAACCGCCTTGGTTCCACATCTCATCATCAAGGAGGGCTTTCATGGCCCAATACGCCCCGGAAAATTAGGCGATATTGCGCCAACGATCCTCCACCTTTTAGGTCTGCCCCATCCGGAAGTAATGACTGGTGAAGTATTGATTTAACAAATAGCTATTTTTTTTAAGGAAGTGTTTCATTTTTTATTACAATTGAATATCTTCCCGCTTATACAAGTGACCTATAATTCCCAAAATAACAGGAGCACAATCATGAGCTTGTTTGATAACCTAAAGAATATGGCCGAAAGCGCACTCGAAAAGGGCAAAGAACTTGCAGGAGATGCGATGGAATTGGCACAAGAAGGTCTGGAAAAGGCCAAAGATGTTGCGGGCGATGTCGTAGAAACCGTTCAGGATGTTGCAGGTGATGCCATTGAAAAAGGCAAAGAACTCGCAGGAGATGCCGTAGAATTGGCTCAAGATGGCTTTGAAAAAGCCAAAGATGTTGCGGGTGATGTCGTGGAAACTGTTCAGGACAAAATCTCAGACTTGACTGGCGGTGGAAAAGACGAAGCACCAAAAGCGTAAGCAAATCCAGCACCGAAATAAAAACGGGATGGCAGTTTTAGTCACCCCGTTTTTTTTTATGCTGTTTAATTTGTCCCTGTGGTCAAACCCTTGTCTTTCCAAGACGCCAAAGTACTTAATTGTATTTTGTCTAAAGCCTGATGCAAAACCTCTAAAGGCACATTATCGCCCGATACTTTTATGATGAAACGATCAGCGACCACAATATCCACTTCTCCCGTCTGGGTATCTGACCGGTATTTTTCTCGACTCGGATACCCCTTTATTGTGGTTGTGCGCTCTGTGCTGGTTCCATTTTCCCTGTCTATTTGGGCATACAACCATCCTGCATGAACCGCCTTGACGCTACGGAGACCTCCTGAGTCGTAGAGGTGCATTTTAATTTCACCACGCTTACCTTGATAGAAGGCATGGGCTTTAGATAAACCATAGCCCAAGATAGCCGTGCGTTCTCCTCCGGCATCTACACGTGCATAAACCCCTAATCTTTCTGGAAATAAGGTTTTTAATTCGCGAAAATCTATGGGTTCCGGGCGTTTAATAAGTTCTTTCAGGTCTTTTTGTGCCTGTTTCACTTCTGGGGAAACCTCATCACCAATTCGGCGGGCTTCCTCGGCCAATCGCTTGGCTTCGCTCGTTGCTTGCCGGGTATCCTGAATTGCCTGACGCGCTTCCTGTCGTTCGGCCTCGGTACATCCCGTCAAAACAAAGAATAAAGAACCTACAAACAATAATGGGTATCTCATGAGCAGAATAATTTGGATGAAAAAAGATATTATTTGATACGCCTCATTGTTTTGTCTGGTTGCACATCTGGGAATAAAGTGTCCAAAAATACTTGCTATGGGTATCTAAACGCCCATGAACCACACGCTTTCGCTACCTGTAATCCGGCCATACCATCTTCAATATACCGGTGTCTGGATTTTGTCTTGCCTATAGACCATTATTCTCAAAAACAATGTGCTGTAGAACCGGAAACGCTTTTTTAATTTTGTTTCGATGATAGCCTAACCCCTAAATTGCTTCGGGCAATGCACATGGTATCATGCTATTTGTCTATAGCCTGTCAGCTTAAACGATAGCGTTTTTCACTACCATATATTAATCACATGATAACTACATACACATTTACCAGGTTATTCAAGCATTGAACAGGCTATATATACCCGTAAAGCACTTTAGCGATTACAGGCATTATATTTTCGATCATACGTTTTCGCTTCCGCTATTTCTTTTCCTAAATTGTTCGGGCTTCCGAAAACTATAGCGTAGCCCCTTTCAAACCCATCCTCACATGGTGCGTTTACGCCAAACATATTCCACATGGTTCATCTGGTTGTTCGCCTTACAGCCAATTGCGCTGGTTGCAGAATCCGCACCCTATATTTTTGAGCACCTTACAATTGAACAGGGATTATCTCATAACACAGTTTATGCGGTTTTACAAGATCGTTTTGGCATGATGTGGTTTGCAACACATAATGGCTTAAACAAATATGATGGCTATGGATTTAAGGTTTTTAACACATCTTCAAAAACCGATCCCGCATTCGAAGGCCGGATTATCACAACGCTTTTGGAGGATCGGAATGGTCACATTTGGGTGGGTACACAAAATCGTGGGGTTAATATTTTAGACCTAAACAGTGGGAAATTTAAAGCTTCCCGAAAACACCCTCAACTTTCGGCACTTTCAGATACATGGATTACACGCTTATTTGAAGACCAAAAGGGCTGGGTGTGGATTACGACCATTGGAAAAGGCATTTTCGCATACGACCCAAATGAAAAAGTATTACATGCCTTTAACCGTGCTAATAAGAAATTAGAAACGGATCATGCCTTTGACCTTACCCAAGATACAAAAGGTCAGATTTGGGCTGTTACGGATCAAACCCACCTTTCTCGGTTTAATACAGGTACCAAACGCTTTACGCCTGTAACGATAGGCTACCCAAACAGGCTCGACTTATTGGGCTACCGAAAAGTTATCCGCGCCCATAAAGACGGCACCTTGTGGATTGGAACAGACCGACAGGGGCTTTTCAAATTCCGTCCGGCTACAGGTGCTTTAGAACATTATCCCTTAGATGACAATGGTATCTCGTACAACGAAGTCCGAGATATAGATTTTACAAAAGACAAAACAATTTTGGTTGTGACCGACGGAGGCGGGCTATACTACCTTCGCCCCGGTTCAACTCGCTTTATGAACCAGACGAAAAATGTGACCCGTCCCGGCAATCTCAATACCAACGCCCTATATGATATTTTTGTCGCGAAAGACCAAAATATCTGGATCGGCTCCTACAATGGAGGAATTAATGTGTATAAAGCGCGAAAGGTGCGCTTCGACCATTTTGCTCATACTGGTTTTGTACAAGGTGAATTGAGCCATTCATCGGTTTTATGTTTATTAGAAACCCGAAAAGGAGAAATTTGGGTTGGAACCGATGGTGGAGGCCTTAACCGATTTAACCCTATTACCCGGACATTCAGCACCTTTACTCACCAATCGAATAATCTGTCTTCTCTGTCCGGAAATGTTGTAAAATCTTTGTACGAAGCACCAGATGGCAGCATCTGGATTGGATATTTTGGACGAGGCTTGGATGTTATGGATCCTATTACGGGTAAAGTAACCCATTTCCAAAGAAGCCCAGATGTCCCTTCATCCCTCCATGACGGAAATATATGGGGCATATCGGGTAATCCGGATGGGCGTATTTTTATTGCTATTTTGGGAGACGGTTTAATGGTCTTTGAACCAAAATCTAAAAAATTTACCCATTATAGAGCAGGGGCACCCAATTCCCAAAACCTCCCTACCAATGATCTCATGTATGTCCGGGCCGATACGAAGAACCGTGTCTGGATTGGAACCAGAGACCATGGATTGGTTTTGTTTATGCCGGATTCAGGCGAATTCAAATCCTTCAAACCAGATTCTGGTAAACCCGGTAGCCTAAAAGGAGGAGAAGTACGGACTGTATTCGAAGACAGAAACGGACGCATTTGGGTTGGAACTGAAGACGGTGGCCTTAACCTCTGGAAAGGGGGCAGCCAGTTTGGGACAGGTGATTCACCACAGGGCTTGTTATCTGAAAGCGTGATGGGCATCAGAGAAGACCAAAAAGGGTATCTTTGGATTAGCACCCTTTCCGGCCTGGCACGACTAAACCCCGAATCTGGCACCATCGAGAATTTCAACTTCCACCACCATACACAGGCCAACCAATTTAACCAAGCTGCCATTCTCTTAAGCCGAGGTGGCCAATTAATGGTTGGAGGGATCAATGGGCTAATGATGCTCAATCCGGAAGAGGTTACGAAGTCCGAACTGAATCCACGAGTCAGAATTACAGAATTAAGGGTATTTAACGACTCCATTCTACCCGGAAAAGGGCCGAACGGACGAATGATTTACGAAGGTCGGCTGGAAAATGCGCAAATTATTTCTTTGTCCTATCTCGATAACGCATTTTCTATAGACTTTGCAACATCCGACCTCAGCGAACCACAGAACAATCGGTTTGAATACATGCTGGAAGGGTTCCATAAAGAATGGCAGCAATTGGAAATTCCAAGGCATTCTGTCAACTTTACCAACCTTGAACCGGGCAAATATACTTTCCGGATAAAAGGGACCAATAGCATGGGGAAATGGAGCCCCCACGAAACCTCACTTATCATCCAAATCTCACCTCCTTTTTGGAAAACCATTCCATTTCGGGTCTTCATTTTTTTATTACTTATTTTGGCATTCTGGCAAAGCTATGGTTTACTACTGAACCGTCGTGAGCGCCACCTTAGGCAACAGATGGTGGAATCGGAGCGGGCCTTGTTACAGCTTAAGAACGAAAAATTAGCCTCCGACCTCGCGGCAAAAAGCAATCAGTTAGTGTCCATGAGTTTACAAATGGCACATAAAAATGATTTTCTGAACAAAGTAAAAAAAGAACTTAAAGAAACACCCCCAGATACGTCTGAAGCCTCGCCCGCACTACATGGACATGTCATAAAACTAATAGACGCAGAGGTCCGTGGAGAAGACTTTTGGGAGCGGTTCAATGCTTTCTTCGAGGAAACGAATAGCGCCTTTGCACAAGAGCTTCGACGGAAACACCCCGATCTTTCGGCCAATGACCTTAGGATTTGCTCGCTTATGATTATCAATGTCAATACGAAAGAAATGGCTTCTATCCTGAATATTTCTCCTAAAGGTGTGGAAAAGAGCAGGTATCGGCTTAAGAAGAAGCTACGGCTAACACCTGAAGAAGACCTTGCCCTTTACCTAAAATCATTTGCCAATACGCTAAATTCGGAGTTCTAACCTGTTCTGAAAGACAAATATTAACCAAATGCCAGAGATCAATCAGCCATTAAAAAAATAGCCGGAGAAAACCCCGGCTCATTTTAAGTTATATATTACCTACACTTATTGCACACCTCGGTCTTTCCAACCGGCCAATTGACCGGTATTAACGGAAGCAAGTGCAGCTTTTAACTCCTCTGCGGTCACATTCCGACCATCCACCGAAACCACAAAGCGTCCACCGATCAGTGAGGAGACTTCGCCGTCTTGGTTGGTTTGGTTGTATTTTTCAAGGCTGGGGTTTCCATTAATTTTGGTGGTACGTTCGTAACCATTTGCATCCTCTCGTTCAAAATTATTGTTTATCCATGCAAATCCAAGCATAGCAAATCCTTTCATATTGCCAGTATCTGTGATTTTGATGGAAATAGATTTATCGCCACTTTCGTAACGCGCTCCAGCATTCGAGACATTAAAACCCATCATCCCCACCTTTTCTCCTTCCAAATTGCTTTGGGGGGCGCCACCGACATTAGAAGGTAACACTGATTGAAGGTCTTTAAATGGTACAGGATCCACCTGCTGGGCAGTACCGTCTCCGTTTTGTGTTGCGGAAAGCCCTTCGAGTGCTTTTTGAGCCTCTTTTGCAGCCGATTGTAAGTCCTGTACGGCGGGTGTGGTTTCTTGAACCGTTTTTTCGGCCTCGCTGCCACAACCCACAAGAATGTACATAAGAAAGGTCAGTACAACGTATGTTGTTTTTGGAATGATACGCATGGTCGTCTCCATATGGTGATGAGAATCGTGATAAAAAAAGGTACAAATATTTTACTGCCAAAGGTAGAAAGTATTTAACGTCTTTAACGGCTAACCTCTTGACAAAAGGCCACCAGAGGTTGTTCTTATTTATTTTTTCTTATCGTCATATATCAACTTAACAAATAATGATATTACAGCCCAATATTGCGTTTAAAAGCACATCCTAACTCAATCATTGAGTCTGTTTTGGCAATACCGGGTAGGGTATCAATTTTATAATACAAGATCTCGCGCATGTGGCTATGGCTTTTTGCCAGAATACGGACATATAAGGTATAAGTCCCTGTAATATAATAACATTCGGTTACTTCCGGTATTTGTTTTAACGCTTCAATCACCCGTTCGGAGTCTGCATCTTTTTGCAAGGTCAGTCCGGTGAAAGTCGCCCAATCATAGCCTAACTTTTTCTCGTCCAATACAGGTTTAATGCCGACAATTACGCCCTGTTCGATCAGTTTATTCACCCGTTGATGCACCATGGTATGGGAAATGCCCAACGAGGTGGCAATGGTAGAAAACGGCATCCGGCCATCAGTTTCTAAAAGTTGTAAGATTTGCACATCAAATGTATCCATCTTTCATTTTTATTTTTTTTGTATTCTATCAGTTAAATATAAGTGATCAAAGTTTAATTTTTGCAACATTTTAAAATAAGTTTCCATTTTCTCTACATTTTATTTTTACATTGTGGTACCTTAAATTTTACACTCCTTTTAAATCAACCCACATGAAGGCCAGTACTTTTCACCCTGCCAGTCATTATATTGCCTTAGAAGACCGTTACGGTGCACACAATTATCACCCACTCCCAGTTGTGCTCACACGTGGAGAAGGTGTTTTCCTGTGGGATGTCGAAGGCAACCGGTACTACGACTTTCTTTCGGCCTATTCGGCGGTCAATCAGGGGCATTGTCATCCGCGCATTGTGGACGCCTTGATAGAGCAGGCGAAGACATTGACCCTTACCTCAAGGGCATTTCACCATAGTTTATTAGGAGAATTTGAAGCATTATTAAGTAAAACTTTTGATTATGATAAAGCCTTAGTAATGAATTCTGGTGTCGAAGCCGTAGAAACCGCGCTCAAACTTTGTCGAAAGTGGGCTTATACGGTGAAGGGTATTCCTGAAAACGAAGCCATTATCATGTTTGCTGAAGACAACTTTCATGGCCGAACACTTTCCGTCATTTCGGGATCAACCGATCCGAGTAGCCGCACGGGTTTTGGACCACATATGGAAGGCATTGCACACGTTCCCTATAACGACTTGGCGGCATTAGAAAACGTATTACGCAATGAACCACACATTGCCGGATTTATCGTAGAGCCCATGCAAGGAGAAGCTGGTGTCGTGGTTCCAGACGAGGGATATCTTAGGAAAGCTTCCGAAATTTGTCATGCACACGGTGTTTTATTCATTGCAGACGAGGTTCAAACAGGAATTGCACGTACTGGAAAGCTCTTGGCGACTTGTGGGAATTGTACTTGTGCTAAAAGCTGCGAAAATCAGCCCGAAATTAAACCCGATATTCTTATTTTAGGCAAAGCCCTTTCCGGTGGTGTGATGCCTGTCTCGGCGGTGTTGGCCCGCGACGAAATCATGCTTACCATTCGTCCCGGTGAACATGGTTCCACCTTTGGTGGGAATCCGCTTGCTTGTGCGGTTGGTATGGCGGCTTTACAGGTGGTGGCCGACGAAGGCTTGGCGGAAAAAGCAGCACATCTCGGCGAAGTTTTCCGTGAGGGTCTTCTGGAAATAGCCACTCGTCACCGATTGATCCGATCTGTTCGTGGCAAAGGGCTTTTAAACGCTATTGTGGTGAATTGTGAAGAAAGCTCAGATCTCGCATGGCGCCTCTGTCTTGCATTTAAAAAGCATGGGCTTTTAGCCAAACCGACGCATGGCAACAAAATCCGACTGGCCCCACCCTTGGTGATTACCGAAGAACAAATTCGTGACGCTTTACACATTATCGAAATGTCTATTGCTGAATGTCATGAATAAAGCGCATTTTGGGCTTCAACCAACTTCCCCCCATTCATCATACGCCCCTCCTGAAGGTAACTTGTTTGCCCCAAACTACCCATAAGATGAAGGATCGGCTGATAAAGGATTTAAAGGAAAATAATTCGGCACTAAGCGATCTTGCGTGAAATGCAGGCGTTATGGCCGACCAAGGGTACGTTTGAGGTTTATGTCACACCCACACCTTAGAGGCCGTGCCAGTCATTCCGATCCGTTGTAATCGTAAACACCTCTGCGAACATGACAAAGAACGCTATAAGGATCGGCATAAAGTCGAAAATTACTTTAATCGTATCAAGCAAGCATTACCGACGGATTACCACTCACTACGATAAAAAATCTAAAAACTACATGACTTTCTTGCATCTAACAGCAACTCCGCAATGGTTAAGATAATCTTAACAAATTATGAATTTTTTATATGTGTGTATAACATAGTTTTTTTTTTTGTACTTTTACATAAAGTTGCAACTAAACAAAGTACTCCTAATTTTCCTTAAATCTATTGACCTTAAATGTAAGTGAGGTAAAACCTTATGAAAACAAAATTTATTCGGGGGTTATCACTTTTTGTAATCCTACTCGGTGCCTCTTTTCTTTCTTTTCAACCTGCAATCTCATCAGTAGCAGCAGAGTGTACCATCAGCAAATCTTGTGGTGATGGAATTACGATTTCATGCAAAGCTGCAAACGGTGGCGAATGTAGATCATTTGGAGACTGTCTGGTTTGCAAAGATTCAGGGCCAGAAGTAAGAGCTTGTTGTGAGTAAAAGATTGTTGTAGGGTATGATTTTTTGTCTTTGACAATGATTCAAAACGAGATTTCGTGATTTATGTACCTTGATTGAACGTGAGTTTAGACTTGTCGATGGTGGCGAATGCAATCGCATATCTTGAACTCACGTTCATCGTTTAAATGGGAGGTAAACCAATGAGAACAAAAATTATTCGAGGATTGTCTATTTCATTAATTTTACTCGGTGCGATTTTTCTTTCTTGTCAGCCTGTTCTTAAGGTCACGGAAACAGCAGAATGCTCTCTTAGCAGAATTTGTAGCAATGGCGTTACTGTTTCATGCGAGACGAAGCAGGGTAAATGCAGTACAACTGAAAAGTGTGTGGTATGTACAGAAGAAGCAGGGAAAACATCTAAAGCATGTTGTTGATTGAACACGCTTTAGCCATTTAAACCAATCAAAAATTTGAAGAATTGCCAAACATATAGATAGATATACTCAGTTGGATGGGGGTAGTGTGAGGTATAAATCTTTGCGTTTTTCAGTTTTTTGAAAAAATCAAAAGAATCCCATGAAGAAAAGTAATTACTTGACGGATATTGTGTTAATTACATGTGCCATTGTTATCACTGCATTGGTCGTCCGTAGAGAGTTTTTTGCTCAAAATGAAGTACCCAAAGCGCCTGTGAAACCTATTTTAGTGAAAGGGATTGCGCAGAAACTGGGTATGCATCCTGATCCTGAAAATAAAATTAAGATTATCGAATTTATGGATTATGAATGCCCCTTTTGTCGTGAACAAGAGAAGGTTCTAAAAAAGGTTGTTGCAGCATATCCTGATAAAGTTTCGATTCATCGGTATCATCTTCCGCTTGATAAAATCCATCCGAATGCCTACATGGCGGCAAATGGAGCAGAATGTGCTAAAGAATTAGGTTTTTTTGATCAATATCATGATACTGTTTTCAAGAAGGAAACCTTTTCTCAACCTAAAACCGATTGGAAGACCATTGCAGAGGGCATAGGGGTTAAACAGCTAAACTCTTTTGTAACGTGTCAGCAAGATACGACCTACAAGTTGCGTATCGAAGCACATCGAAGCGTGGCGAAAGAGTTTGGGATCCATGGTGTACCTGCCATTGTTATCAAGGATAAGTTGTATTCGGGTAGCCTTTCATTCGAGCAAATAAAAGAAGCAATTGATATAAAAAACTAACCATCTTGTTTCGTCATTTTAAAACCTATACGACCATGAAAAATCTCTTTTCACTCCTGCTATTTTTTCCATTTGCTGTACAAGCACAAACTACATCCCAAGGGACAGAAGGGACAATTTATTATAGTAAATTTTCTAATATATTTTCAGGTTCATCCATAGGCAAAAACAATGAAACTTTTGCTCCTGAATCAGAAAATGCGGCTTTTATCTTGTATTTTAACACAGATCAATCATTTTATTCATATGATGTAGCGTCTAATAATAAAAGAGAATCTCAAAGAGCTATGGTAGCGATGTCTCGTGGAGGATATTATCAGCGAAATTTTTCTGAAGAACTCTTTTACAAAAACCTTGCCCAGCAACAGTATATTCGGAAAACAAGTCTTTACGGGCGCTATTTTATTATTGAAGATAAAATGTCATCTTTAGCATGGGAGATTGGAACAGAAACAAAAATTATTGCGGGGCATTTATGCATTAAAGCCATTATACCTGATACGACAACTTTTATTTCTACCAACACCTCCATAGATGTGAACGGAGTAGCAACAGTTGAAAAGACACGCAAGAAAACAGGAAATACTGTTGCATGGTTTGCACCTGATTTGCCTGTCTCTTCAGGGCCAGGTGAATACCACGGGCTTCCGGGTATGATTCTACGATTGGATAAAAATGGAGATACGCTTGTTGCTACAAGATTGGAACTTGCACCTGTCAATAACAGCGTTTTCAAGAAACCTACAGGCAGACGAAAGGTAAACGAGGCAACGTTTAGGCGCATCGAGCAGCAAAAAATAAAAGAAAACGTAGAAATGCAACAAAGTAATTCAAGACGGGAGCAGGCAATCAACAATCAATAAGGTAAGATTATAATGGCTTTGTATAAAACTCCTTTCTGAAATAACATACAAATTGAAGCGAATTATCATGAAAATAGGGGTAGAGATGCAAAACAAATTTTGCGCTTCTACCCTTATCTGCTTTCGGGGAAGTACACAAATTGTGAGCCTTGATTTTTTGGAAATGCACTTGCTTCTAAGAAGCTATTCATGGATATTTGATCAAGGTCATTAAATTCTTATAGGAACAAAAATGGGAATCAGGTTTAGATAAAAAGAACCTTAATCTATTTACCACAGACTAATTAGACTAATTACAAGGGTTTAAATGAAAATAATTTGGCACTATCCGATACCTCACCCATTTATTATGACAATGGGTGGGAAGGCCTCAAAAATAGTGTATATTTCTTACATGTAGTCCTTTACTTATCATCATTGCTCTCCTTATGATCAATATTATAAAAACTTTCTTTATTCTATTATTTTTATTGATTTTAAATGGTTGTGGAAAACCAACTTCTACCCCACAAACCTTACCAACAACGTGGCCAGAAATGGAAACTGCCGCCAAAGGCAAAACCGTGCGAATGTTTATGTGGACGGGCGATCCATTCATTAACCGCTATATGCAAGAATATGTGGTTCCTAACGTCAAATCGGCTCACGGGATAGATCTTCAGATTAGTTCCGGGCAAGGGAATCAATTGGTTTCCTTGTTAGCGACTGAGTTGGAAGCAGGCAAAACCACTTCTTCGGCGGACATCATGTGGATCAACGGTGAGACCTTTTACCAATTACGACAATTAAAAGCACTTTTTGGACCCTTTGTAGATCGTTTGCCCAATAGCCGGTATGTGAAGATGAACAGCCCTTTTATTAATACTGACTTTCAACAAAAGGTAGATGGTTTTGAAGCGCCTTGGGGTAACGTCCAAATGGCCTTCATTTATGATACCACTCGCGTCCAAACACCCCCACAAAACCGAAGCCAACTTGCAGCATGGATAAAGGCACATCCGGGACGATTTACGATAGATACCCAGTTTGCAGGACTTACCTTCCTAAAAGGATTATTAATTGACATAGCAGGCGGGCAAACAGTCCTCAATGGCCCCTTCGACGAAGCCAAATATCAGCAATACAGCGCCCAGCTCTGGCAATATCTCAAAGACTTGCGTCCTCATTTTTGGCGACGTGGCGAAACCTATCCCGAAGGTGTGGCCCAATTACACCAACTTTTTGCCAATCGAGAAATAGACTTCACCATGAGCAATAACGATGGCGAAGTGGATAATAAGGTGCTTCAAGGGTTATTTCCTGAAACGGCAAGGGCCTATGTCTGGGAATCGGGTACGATCCAAAACAGTCATTTTTTGGGTATTACGACCCATTCCGGACAAAAACCCGCTGCATTGGTCGTGATTAATTTCCTACTTTCTCCAGAAGCCCAGCACAAAAAAATGATACCCAAGATTTGGGGAGATGGAACGGTCTTAGACACACAGAAACTCCCTTTGGAAAAACGCATGATGTTTGAGAACATTCCGGGAAGAAAATACGCCCCAAATCGCGCTGACATTCAAAACCGTGCACTGATGGAATTGGCGCCAGAATACATGATCCGCCTTGCCGCCGATTTCCGGAAACAAATGATTGAAGGAAAAACACCATGAGCCAGTTTGCAGGCCGTTGGGGTGCATGGCTTTTTGGCATTGGGGCAATTTTTCCGATTGTGTTTAGTGTAGGGTACGCTCTGTTGTACAGTGTGGGGTGGGCAGGAGTTCTGGCAGATGGCTTCACCTTTGTACATTGGGCGAACGTATGGACCAAAAACGAGGTGCTTCCTTCTGTGCTTTTTAGTGCTTATGTTTCCACAACTTGCACCGTTTTTAGCTGGATATTGGCAGCGTCCTTTTTTGTACATCTACACCGAAAATGGCTTCAAAGCAATTGGGGCATGGTGTGGTATTTACCATTTGCCCTGCCTGCGATGGTAGCAGGTTTTTTTACTTTCCAGATATTTTCAGGAGGCGGATGGCTGGCACGATTGGCCTATCACTTTGGCTGGATTACAAGTCCGCAAGCCTTTCCCGAATGGGTGCAAGACCCCTATGGAATTGGCATTGTGATGGCACATCTACTCACAGGTGTACCATTTTTCTTATTGTTTTTTCGTACACTTTGGAAAGATGCAATCGTGGATGCGTATTCCGAATTATCCATTGCATTGGGTGCTTCTATATCACAAACACGCTGGCGGGTCCAACTTCCGATTTTATTTCAACGCTCTAAAGGCAATGTTTTACTATATTTCCTTACTGTTTTTGGCGCTTACGATATTCCCCTCATGGTGGGGTCTCAGAGTCCGCAAATGATCTCCGTATTGACGCTACGAAAATTTGAACGGTTCGATCTGGCCGACAAACCGGAAGCCTTTATTATGGCGCTACTCTACACCGCGATATTATGTGCCATTTTACTAATAAAGAACGTCGTAGATGAGAATCCTGAATAAACTTGTCTTTGGGGGTTTGGTTGGGTTGGGACTTCTACCTTTAGGGTTGCTAACAGTGTGGGCATTAGGGGAAGGCTGGCATTTTCCACACCTATGGCCGAAACGTTGGTCATCTACGGCTTTTTTACAAATATTCTCCGGAAAAATGGGCGAAAGCTTATGGCTTTCAACTTGGATTTCTACCTGTGTTGCCGTCTTTGCAACAGCATTTGGATATATTACCGGACATTTTGTAAGCCATCACCCACTCAAAAAATGGCTTCTTCGTTTGGCATATTTACCTTTTGTTTCTTCTCCGGTCATTTTAGCAACTTGCCTCCTGTTTCTTTTTATCAAAATCCAATTAGTTGGTACTATTTTAGGCGTTATCTTAGCACAATGGATGTTTGCATTTTCATTTGCCATTGTATTTTTTGTCCCTTTTTGGTCGCCACAAATGAAGGCTATCGAAGAATTGGTTTATACCTTAGGCGGCACAGCCCTTCAGGCCATGCGGCACGTTCTATGGCCCATGTCCATAGCCGCCCTTCGCATGTGCTTCTTTCAAACCTTTCTGATCTCTTGGGTTCAATATGGCATCACCCTCATGGTTGGTGGCGGAGAAATTCAAACTTTGCCTGTTTTGGTCTATTTCTATGTCAATGAAGCCAATATCACTTTTGCCGCAATGGCTTCTCTGGTATTAATGCTACCAGCATTCATTTTGATGACGGTGAATCGTCGACATGTTTGGAGGGACTAATGGCGCCATCTGTACTCGTGGTAATACAAAACCTCTCAAAACGATTTGGCAATGCAATGATCTTGCAAGACATCTCTTTTTCTTTACATCGGGGCGACCTACTCGCGATACTGGGACGTTCTGGCAGCGGTAAAACCACGTTGTTAAAATGCCTTGCTGGATTAGAACCTCCCGATTCCGGGCAAATAGTGGTAGATGGCCAAGATGTCCGTCGGTTGAAACCGCAGGTAAGGGGTATGGTGTATTTGTACCAAGAACCGCTCCTTTTTCCACATCTTAATGTTTTTGAGAATGTGGCTTTTGGTTTACGCCTAAAGAAAATCGCCGAAAAGGAGGTCAAAACCCAAGTCAATGCGTTGATCGAACAGCTAGGGTTGGCAGATCAAGCCCACAAAGCTCCTCACCAGCTTTCGGGCGGGCAAAAGCAGCGGGCGTCTTTTGGTCGGGCGCTACTTGTTAAACCACGCTTGTTGTTATTGGATGAACCCTTTGCCAGTCTGGACGTGGAGATTCGTGCACAAATGCAAACCTTGTTTTTAAATCTGGCGAAAACGTATCATACAAGTACCTTACTGGTAACCCACGACCTGAAAGAAGCTCTTATTATGGGAAAGCGGTTTGGACTGATGCAAAATGGCTCCCTGAAACTTTATGAAACACCACAAGCCTTTATACAAGACGAGCAAACGGGAGTTCTGCGCGAAATGGCTTTTTGGCAAGGCCAAGGTTAGGGTATGCACTCTCGCATCTTGCAACTTATCATGAGACATTATCTTTTTAGCGTAAAAAAGACCATTACGATGGTAAAAACAAATAGGGTGCATTTCAAAAAATGCCGATAAACATACGACACTCTTAAATCGGGTCGTATGTGAAAGACAATCGTTGGCTACCGTTGAGAAAAACTCTGTAGGAGTGGCATCATACAAGAACCCAACTGGTCGGCATAAAAAAGGTGAAGGAGGTGTTCACAAGGTAGGTTGGGAAGTTTGGAAATTCACCCAAGTAAATACCCCTAAATTAAGCTAAATCAATTTTGTAAAACTGCGACGAAAGTGTTAACTTACTTGGATGTGCGATTATTAACTTTAGCGCTATAATCAAGCAAAATGGCTTGGTTGCCAACTAAGTATATAGAGCACAAATTCATTCACAGAAGAGTTGTAATAAACGCCCACCATACACCACTCACTATGTGTTTGCCCTAATTCCAAAAACCATGACACAAAACGCAAATGGGCTTTTTTGACTCAGCCAAAAAATTCATTGGCATGAACACCATCGAATTAGCGATGGAAGCACAACCAACTTTTTCGGTGACCGACAATAGTGTCAAGGGGATCCTTAAAATAAAAGGGATTTCCGATCAGGTCATTAGATCCGTTAATCTTGAGTTTATCAGAGAGGTGGATGTCACGCATCGAGACCAGGACGGATATAGCGACACAAAGACGAAAAAAACAACAATGGGTAGATCACGTGCCATTGCCCCAACTTCCATCGGCGAGGGTGAAGAAGTACAATTAGACTTCGAAATATCCTTTTTATATGAAAAATCATTTATTGAACGTATGAAGTCTAAGGAAGGTATGATGGGAAAGATTTTTAAACACATTCATGAAGCCTACGATAGAGACGAATACTTTATTGAGGCAACTGTAGATTTGGCGGATGTTGCAATGGATCCATCTGTAAGAACCACTGTTAAGCGTATTTAAAATCTTCGCCCTATTCATTTATTAAGCCTATCCTCTTGTTTTTGGGGTTGGGCTTTTCCATTTTCCAAAGACATACATGAACCTAATACAAACCACACCTTCTGTTGTCGTTATTTTAGGAAGTTCTTTCCAAAAGGACGACTTTACCAAGTGGGAACTGACAGAAACGGTTTTCGACACCCCCTTCGGATCAACTGTTTTGCACGGGGTTCAGTTAAAAAACAGAGTTGCTTGGGTTTTATTCCGACATGGTTCACCACACCGCTTACTTCCCAACCAAATTAACTACCGGGCCAATGCATATGCCCTTAAAATGGTCAACTGTCAAGCGCTGCTAATAACCAGTTCTGTAGGGATTATGACAACAGACTTGCCCTTATATAAATTATTGTTTCTGCAAGACCTGATCTATCCAGAAAACCGTTTACCAGATGGCAGTACCTGTACCATGTTTTCATACCCTTCGCCCCAGCAGGGACATTTGGTGCTGAATGAAGGTCTTTTTTCGCGGGCATTAACCCATCAATTAATTCAGCTCTTTACACCACTCCAGTCAGAAATTCGCATGGATGTGGTTTTTGCTTATGCGGGCGGGCCACGCACCAAAACCCCAGCAGAAAATCGTTATTGGGCGGCAATGGGCGCACACGTTAACTCCATGACTTTAGCCCCAGAAGTCGTTTTGGCAAATGAATTAGAAATTCCGTGTGCGGGCTTGGTGGTTGGACACAAATATTCGGTTCCTAACGTGCAAAATCCTCCGGATGGCGGTATTCAGGAAACGTTAGACACTGCCCGCGAACGATTAGAAAATGCGGTCCAATGGTTTATCGAGAGTAGTACCCCCGTTCCATTTGGCAATCATCTTTTTCGCTTCTAAAAGAAAAGGCCGAAGTATATTTCTCCGACCTCCCTTTTTAATTTTATTGACCAACAACTTATTTGATCATGTTGTTCTGCTGCTGAAGCCAACGTTTTTTTTCATTCATTTC
>ERZ761607.587-NODE-587-length-59715-cov-15.571338_pt1 | contig 59715 bp, 38 predicted proteins | sample MGYA00511164_ERZ761607 | MGnify/ENA primary metagenome ERZ761607 (study PRJEB28899, sample SAMN02445080) | bioreactor sludge metagenome | biome: EBPR sludge | place: Australia: Brisbane, Thorneside Wastewater Treatment Plant | collected 2011-06-22 ...
AGCGAGAAAATCCTTTATCTTCCTTTAGGATTGAGGCCAAATAAAGGATTTTCGTAGCTTTTTTTCAACCCTTGATTCGCATTATTAAGTAATCCAGGATCAAAACAGTGAACTTTCAGGAATTTAAGAGATTTTTATTGAGTCAAGGTTTTCAGATATCACTGACTGATTTACCAATCACACAATTTGGTGTTATATTCTAATTTGGCCCCTGAATCGCCAGGAAAAAAAGTAAGCCCAATTCCGGTTGAATTTAACTAAAGTAACTATTTTCAAAGTTATTGATTCATTAATGTCTGAAAGGTTTGATATAGAATCTATTAAATATAATTCAGATTCATCAACTTTTTCCCATTCCAGCACAACAGTTCAGGTAAGGTCCATTCAATCAAAATTTCACCAACCCGACAATTTGTCACTAAGTTTTGGTAATTTTGACAGAATAGCTTTATTTTGCCAAAAAAAAATTATGTTCGAAAATAAAGGCGGCGAAAAAATTGTTGATGAGCACAGACAGGGAGAGATTTTTGAGGTCATCGGCAACACTTCCAAAGCCAGGAGGGTTTATATCGAAAGCTATGGCTGCCAGATGAACTTCAACGACTCAGAAATAGTAGCTGCAATACTTGACCAACATGGGTACCAGCCAACCGGCGATCTGGAAAAATCAGATCTGATCCTGGTAAATACCTGTTCCATCAGGGACAATGCAGAACAAAACATCCGCAAGCGGCTCACAATTTATAATAAAGCAAAGAAGAGCAATCCTTCAGTTGTTGTTGGTGTTCTCGGATGCATGGCTGAGAGGCTAAAGGATGAATTACTGGCAGAAAAGATGGTGGATATTGTGGTTGGTCCGGATGCTTACAGAAGTCTGCCACAATTGATCGAGCAAGCCCAACATGGCAACAAAGGTATCAATGTATTGCTCAGCAAGGAGGAATTATATGACGATATCCAGCCTGTCAGGATAGATAGCAATGGTGTTTCAGCTTTCATCACCATCATGCGTGGATGCAATAATATGTGTTCATTTTGTGTAGTGCCTTTTACCCGGGGTCGTGAGAGGAGTCGTTCTTCTTATTCAATCATCGCTGAAGCTATTGAACTGTTTGAAAAAGGATACAGGGAAGTTACCTTATTGGGACAGAATGTAGACAGTTATTTCTGGACCAATCCCGAGGACAATTCTGTAGTGAGCTTTGCCAGATTGCTTAGCCTGGTGGCCGACATCAGTCCGATGCTGCGGGTCAGGTTTGCCACGTCACATCCCAAAGACATCACTGATGAAGTCATAAATACCATTGCAAAGTATCCGAACATATGCAAATATATCCACCTGCCTGTTCAATCCGGCAGTACGCGTTTACTCGATTTGATGAAGAGGACCTATGATCAGGAATGGTATCTGGAACGGATCAACAAGATCTACAGTGTAATACCCGGAGTGGCCATTTCTTCTGATATCATTGCCGGATTTTGCACCGAGACAGAAGAGGATCATCAGGAAACACTCAAGATCATTCGGGAAGTCAAATACAGCATGTCTTACATGTTTTACTATTCCGAGCGTCCCCGAACTTATGCTGAGCGAAACCTGAAGGATGATGTGCCAATTGAAGTGAAAAAAAGGCGACTGAATGAAATCATCCAGTTGCAAAATGAAGTCAGCCTTCAGCATAATCTGGCTGATGTAGGCAAAACGTTTGAAGTACTCATTGAAGGAGACAGCAAAAAATCCAATGAATTCCATAAAGGAAGGACTACACAGAATAAAATGGTTATTTTCCCCAAAAATGGGTCTTTTTCCAAAGGCGATTATGTATTCGTAGAGATCACTGACGCCAATAGTGCAACCCTAAAAGGCCACATTGTAAATTAAAAATCATGAGCAATCTACAGGCTATCAAACGAAGATTTGACATCATAGGTAATTCCGACCTACTGGACAGGGCTTTAAGCACTGCTATACGTGTGGCGAATACTGATCTAACGGTTCTCATTCAAGGAGAAAGCGGTGTCGGAAAAGAAGTCTTTTCAAAGATCATTCACAACCTCAGCGGAAGAAAGCACAATGAATTTATAGCCATCAACTGTGGCGCCATTCCTGCCGGAACCATCAATTCTGAGCTATTCGGCCATGAAAAAGGCGCTTTTACGGGTGCAATGAACGACAGAAAAGGGTATTTTGAAACTGTCAATGGAGGCAGTATTTTTCTGGATGAAATCGGAGAAATGCCACTTGATACACAATCGTTTTTATTGAGGGTGTTGGAATCCGGAGAGTTTTTTCGTGTCGGATCCTCTAAAGTACAGAAAACCAACATCCGCGTCATAGCCGCTACCAATGTTGATCTTAAAGAAAAAATAAAGGCAGGGAAATTCAGGGAAGATCTGTATTACAGGCTCAACACGGTACCTATCTGGGTGCCTGCCTTGAAAGAAAGGCCTGAAGATGTCATGTTACTGGTAAAAAAATTCGCCCGTGACTTTTCTGAAAAGTATGGTGCTCCAACAATAGAATTGAATGATCAGGCCCAAATCCTGATGAGAACCTATAGTTGGCCAGGAAATATCCGGGAATTAAAAAATGTGGTTGAACAACTTTCCGTTTTGTCAGAGGACAAGGTGGTCACTGCAGAAGAATTGATTGCCGTTTTACCGGATATCAGGAAAAGGAATCTGCCATCCGTTATTAAAAATGACCATTTTGAAGAATCAGGTTTTGCAGAGCGTGAGATCATGTACAAATTCCTGGTAGATATGAAAAAGGATCTGACAGATCTGAAATCACTGGTCTTTGAGATGATCAAAGCCAATAACCTGCATGTTCCCGAGGTAGTTAAAAACAATCCCATCCTGATAAAATCCTACAATACGGAGGAATTGCCATATAGCCCTGAACCTGTTCATGAAGTGATTGATTACAAGAATGTCAATGATTTCACTGAAGACAAACCAATCATTCTGGATAAGAAGGATCAGGAGCGTTATCATGCGGAAGTAGTCGAGTTCAATCTCAATCTGGAAGATATGGAAAAAGATCTCATTACCAAAGCATTGGATAAACACCGGGGAAAACGCAAACAAACTGCAGACGAATTGGGCATTTCTGAAAGAACATTATACCGGAAAATCAAACAATATAATATTCCAAACTGATGAATATAAAATTTTTGCTATTGTCTATTATGATGGTTTTAATCCTGTCAACTGGCTTAACTTCTTGCTTTTTTTACACTTTCAAGGACATTTCGATCAAGCCTGACGTTAACAGCTATTTTGTGGAAGACATCACATTGAACACCAATGCACCTGGTTCCATCCATAATACATTCACAGAAATGCTCAAACAAAAGATCAATACAGAAACCCGTTTGCGCTCCACTGAAAGTGATCCTCACATTATATTTGAAGGCAGTATTGATGGTTTTACCGTAACATCAACAGCAACTGACAGTCAGAATACAGCTTCCCTCAACAAACTTGAAATCCGCATAAGGATCAAATATACCAATGAGTTACATCCTGAAGAGAACTGGGAACAAACTTTCAGCGATTTTGCAAATTTCGACAGAAATGTCAACCTTTCTGATGTTCAGGATGCATTGATCAAAGAGATCTATGAACTCATTCTGGATAAGATCATTACCAGATCATTCAGCAACTGGTAAAATCAGTTTTTAGCGGGAATGAGCATTAGCGTATGTGTCAGATTCCTGCGTATGTCTTCATTATCCATGAGCATTCCCCTGTATTTACCATCAACAAACATTTTTGTCTGATCCCTGTAATACTTGCTCACAAAATTTCCTGACTGACCTGTGGGATTTATATTTAGTCCTTTACCCACCTCATCAAAATCGATCAATATTCTCACAGTTGGTCCGGACAATACCTCATGTATTTTCTCACCTGAAAACCTGAACTCCATCTTACTTAAAGTGTTATTGCCTCCGGGTATCGGATAGGAACCTACATTGAAAAATTTATTCATCGGCCATTTTTCGCCCACTGCATGCTTAAAGCTCACCTTATGCACATCACCCCATTTCCAGGCCGACACATTTGAACCCAGTTGTTCTTTCAATTCATCTGCTGTTTTTAAAAATGCCTTCTTAAAAACATCCATCCGGGTTTCTTTGGATGGCGTATTAATATCGTCCCACCAAACAGCTTTATCATTGTAATATAAATATTCCAGCGAACGCCTCAGCATATATGAATGATCAACCAGTTTCATCATTTCCGGCCCGAGTTCATCCTGCATACTTATGTCGGTTATATGATAGATCAGTTTATCCAGTATGACGGGGCCTGACTGATCGGTCTCATAAGAACCTTTCCATGCAAACAATGAGTCATAAACCTCGTGATAATATTCATCTTTCAATTCATTTTTGGTGATTAGCTCTAGCATCATTTTGGCCATCTGTTCATATTTTGGGGACATCACATCCAGTTGGAGCGCTTTCACCTTATTTATATCCCATTGACCTTCCTGGCTGAGCACTTCATTGATCCGGTCGATCCTGTGAGACTGAACATAGTTTCCAGGTACAAAATGACTACCTGACAAAACCGGATCATTATTAGCTGTAGCAACATATCCTTCACGTGCATTTATATTTTTTGGGTGTTCTTTAAAATCAAGGTAACGGATAACTTCATCCTTTCCCGTACTTCCATCGAGCAAAACAGCTCTGTTCAAACCTTCTCGGAAAACAGGCAACTTTCCTGTTGCCCACCAGGCATAATTTCCATCTTTATCACCATAATTAACATACAATCCAACCACATCCAGCATAGGCAGAGCAGTCGAAAATGCATCGATATTTTCTGCTCTGTTCATGGCATACATAGCTTGAAGTGTTTTGGATTCAAACTCGAGTACTGTCCAAAAAAGCGATACCGGTTCTTCAGAAAGAAATGCAATATTTGGATCCACATCATTCATTATTGGCCCGTGACTGGTCGTTAAAACTGAATACTTTATATCCGGATTATCCTTAACTTTGATGATTTCGTCTCTCCGTGTCAAATCAATCCATTCGTTTTTGAACATCACTTTTGAAGGATCTTCAGGATGCAGTATTTCTTTGTAGTAGTTGACATTATCGTATGGGAAAATGGTCAGGCCCCATGCAATACTTCTGTTGTGACCCAATACGCCAAAAGGGATCAATGGTAAATGATGCCCGTAAAAATCAACGCCCGGATATTTTATGTGCGCTTCGAACCACGTCGCTGGTTGTCCGTAATCAATATGCGTATCATTGGCAAAAATGACCTTGCCACTTTTGGTTTTTTGTGGCCCGATCACCCAGGAATTACTGCCCCACCAAAGGGGAATTCCAAGTTTTTGTAAGGTTCCGGCCAATTTTGAAAGCATACTCAAAGCTGGTTGCTTACCGGCAGAGATATCCAAAGTCTTAGACAATTCAGGATCATCGGTCAGTTTCAAATCTTTCAGATATTCCGATCCAAGTTTTTTTCCTATATAAGCGGTTAAAGCATCGTCTTTTGTAGCATAGGAAAAGGTCAGGGACATATAATTGATTATAGAATAGATATCTTCGGGAGTAAAATCCTGTTTCGGGATTTTTATCAAAGTGTATTCCAAAGGAAGTTTTCCATGATGCAGGTAATGATTTACCCCTTGGAGGTATGCCAAAACAGCTTTCTGATAAGGTTCATCATTGCCCGACATATATTTTTTCGCAGACAATTTTGCCTTCTCGTAGATACTCAATGTCCGCATCAATTTATCAACTTCCACCAGATCCGGCCCAAGTATTTCTGCAAGGCGCCCTGAAGTCAATCGCCTCAGCATGTCCATCTGAAACAATCTATCCTGAGCCTGAACATATCCCAACGCAAAATATGCATCGGCTTCATTCGCAGCTTCTATGTGAGGAATGCCATAAGTGTCATATTGAACTTTCACTTCTTCCTTAAGCCCTTTAATTTTCACTTCTCCATCATAATCAGGTGCAGTTGATCTGACGTAGAAATACATTACGGCCAGACCGGCAACCAGAAGAATTAATACAGCCAAAAGAATCTTTCTTAAAAATCCACGAAATTTCATATTACTTATTTTTAATTATATTCAGATTATGTGCTTGATATCCTGCACTTTATATATTTTTAAATAACTCAAACCCTATGTCGGATGCTAACATTTACCTTAGCACCCAATCAGAACCTAAAGAATTCATCTGAACCAAATCCGACTTCAAAACTTATAACCAATCCTACATATAAAAATGTCCGGAACAAAAGACTGAAATGATTGATGAACAATTATATCAGCAAACTTGAGTCATGAAGGTAATGTCGCTAAAATCCATATAATTTGTTGCTTAAAATTCAATACCAAATTTATATAAACCATTTGAATATCCGGTTCGCATACAAAAATCTGAAATATATCTTCGATACATAGTTGAGGCATTTGATTTAAACAGACTTTAAAAATAACATTTTTTTAAGATTAAAGAGGTAATCAGATTTAAATGTGAACATGCAACAAGAAATTATTCAACCTCAAACAGCCATATTAAATAAAACGATGAAAACAAAATCTATAATTCCACTACAGTTCGAATTCAATATTTTTTTAAGCTAAACAAGTCAAAAATATTTAACCAAATATTTAGGCATTGAATTACATTTGCAAAAAAAGAAATACAAAACAATTCAAAATGGGTGGGACCAGATCTGCATCATTAATAAACATACAGGATTTGGACTGGCATGAATTGGCAGAACTATTTGCAAAATTCCCGTTCAGTCAAAAAATCACAGGTCTGATGAGTGTAAAAGCACGAATGGAAAACATTATTAACATGAATAATCCGGGTCAAAAGAGTTTTTTACTATCCAATAACCCAGGTATTCAATATGCAAATTTGGTGAGAGATACGGAAAAAATTTCAGCATTGATTAATTCCAATAGCCAGGAGACACTAGCTGAACCCGAATTGACTGTCATTCCTGAAAATCAACCTTCCTCCGTTTCTGAGACCCCGGAATCTTTTGGCCAGAAATCTGACACCTTAAGCAGAAAACCTGCATCCTCAAAAAAAACAATTTCCAAAAACAAACCAGCGTCACCTGGATATCAAAGCGATTTCACTAAATGGCTCCTGGAAAAGTCATCAGGTAAACCTAAGCCTGAGGCTCAGATACAAGATAAAAAAGCTGAAGATCACGGATTCAAAATCGAGGATTCAAACCAATTAAGAGACGAGATCGTCAGTGAACCTCTGGCTGCTTTATATGCGCAACAAGGGCTTATTAAAGAGGCAATTGAAATGTATACCAAATTAAGTTTGAAAATTCCAGATAAAAGTACTTACTTTGCGGAAATTATTAAAAAACTAAAAAAAAGTAACTGATTTATGTTAACATTCATGGTAATCCTGATAGCCCTGGTAAGTGTGATGCTGATAGCAGTGATTCTGATCCAGAATCCTAAAGGAGGTGGAATTGATGCTACTTTTGGCGGACAGGGAGCAAATCAAATGTTTGGTGCCGCAAAATCCACAGATTTTATTGAGAAATTGACCTGGGGCCTTGCCATCGCATTGTTTCTTTTAAGTATTGCCACAACCTTAATGGTAGGTTCAGCCGGCGACCCTACAGGTTTGGATATTCCACTCCAAACACAGGGATAAGCTTATTTTCCGGCTCAACTGTACAAATTTTAGAATAGTACAGCATTAAAAAAGCGTTTTTTCTTGCTTGATACGATAAATCAGGTTGGAATTGGAGTAATAAATGACCATTCTGAGTTTCAGTATGGTCTTTTTTTTATCTTGATCAGTTTGCGGGTAGAGTAAAAATCGTAGTTATTTAGGTGGTTAGATATTAAGTCTGATAAACTTTTAGTCTCTCGGGATTAAGCGGGTACATTGAGCAAAAGACACGTGATTGGTTCAGGAATCAGCGTTTTTAACCCAAGGTATAAATCAATAGTAAACAGACTTAAGTGTAAAAGACTATTGAGCTAAACTATTACAATAAAACATAATAAAGTTTAAATTAGCAGTTAAATTCTAATATTTGAATCATGTCAGGATCAGATGATTTCAAAAAACAAATAAAGGACGGGTATTCATTTAAATCTGAATCGTTTGTTTTGGGAGCAGCCATGTTGAATGGCAAGGTACTTAAAGAAACGTTTGTCCGGCTTCCTTTAAAAACCCTCAACCGGCATGGGTTGATCGGAGGCGCTACCGGAACAGGAAAAACAAAAACGCTTCAACTCATTGCTGAACAACTATCTGCATATGGTGTACCCTCTCTTGTAATGGATGTTAAGGGTGACTTGAGCGGAATTGCTGTGGAAGGTCAAGAAAATCCGCACATCCATGAAAGACATGAAAAAATAGGCTGGCCGTTCATCCCTTCTGACAGCCCGGTAGAATTTCTTTCTCTGTCTGGTGAAAAGGGGGTCAAACTAAGAGCGACTGTTTCAGAATTCGGCCCGGTTTTGTTCTCCAAGATCCTTGAATTAAATGAAACCCAGAGTGGCGTCATAGGTGTCATTTTCAAATACAGTGATGATCAGGATTTTCCTTTGGTGGATCTGGAGGATTTCAAAAGAGTCATGCGTTATATCTCAGATGAAGGAAAGGAAGAATTCGAAAGCTTGTATGGTAAAATTTCAAGCACTTCCACAGGTACCATCCTCAGAAAAATCGTTGAACTGGAGCAGCAAGGTGCAGATGTATTTTTTGGTGAACCATCTTTTGATATGCCGGATCTCGCACGACTGGATGCGAATGGAAAAGGCGTGATTTCGGTGCTTAGGCTGGTAGACATTCAGGACAAACCGAAATTATTTTCCACTTTCATGTTGCAGATGCTGGCCGAGATCTATTCTGTGTTTCCGGAGGTAGGTGATGTTGAAAAGCCAAAATTGGTACTATTCATCGATGAAGCGCACCTGATTTTCAATGAATCATCTAAAGTATTGCTCAACCAGATCGAGATCATTATAAAACTCATTCGGTCCAAAGGTATCGGGGTCATATTTATTACACAAAATCCCGCTGACATACCTGAAGCCGTATTAAGTCAGCTTGGTTTAAAAATACAGCATGCTTTAAGAGCTTTCACTGCAAAAGATAGAAAAGCGATCAACCTGGCTTCTGAAAATTACCCTGATTCACCATATTATAAAACTTCACAATTGTTGACAGAACTAGGCATTGGAGAAGCTTTGGTGACAGCATTGAATGAGAAGGGCATCCCTACCCCGTTGGCTCACACTTATCTCAGAGCTCCCCATTCCAGAATGGACATCCTGACTCCTACTGAAATCGATGATCAGGTAAGGCAATCAGTATTGATAAGAAAATATGAAAAGCGTCTGGATAATACAAGTGCCAGGGAAATACTAAGTGCAAAAATTGAAGATGCCAGGAATACCAAAAGGGCAGTTGAATACAACATACCAGCTCCTGCACCAAAACAAATAAAAAAGGTCCAGGGACCTTCCACTCTGGAAAAAGTTGTAAAAAGTACGGTTGCCCGCCAGATAGGGAATACAATAGCCAGAGAATTGACAAGAGGTATTTTAGGTGTTTTGGGAGTAAAATCAACCAATCGAAGAAGAAAATCCGGAGGAATTGGCAAGTTTTGGTAGGATACAGGCAAGATTATTCATTAAATCGAAATAAAGTGTTTAAATATTTATCCTCAGCGATCCTAAGCATATTAGGCTGGAAAATTGAAGGTGAGTTTCCACATGAAGAAAAAAAACTGATCATTGTGGTCATGCACCATACCTCCAACTGGGATTTTCCCCTGGGTTTATTGGTAAGATCGAAACTTGGTTTTGAAGCCAATTTTGCAGGCAAATCCAGTTTGTTCAAACCACCATTCGGCTTTATTTTCAGATGGTTGGGCGGATATCCGGTAGAAAGGGATCCAAGCAAAAAGAAAGGTAGTCTCACAGACAGTATGATCAGATTATATGAGCGGGAACCAAAATTGAGAATCACATTTACGCCTGAAGGTACCCGGTCAAAAGTTACAAAGTTGAAAACAGGTTTTTGGACGATAGCTAAAACAGCAGATGTACCCCTATTGTATATCAATTTTGACGGACCATCCAAATCTGTCAAAATTGATAAAGTCCAAAAAGCTAAAGAAACTTTTGATGAACAATATGCCTCTCTCAAAGCCTATTTTGGTAATTCCAAAGGCATAAAAGCTGAACTTTCATATACTTTTGAATGATATGAGGATCATATCATAATGGTCATAAGTCATTCCACAAATTCGGAAAACAAACATAATAAAGATTATCAGCTTGTTATATAGAGTTTTAGTTATATTGCAGCAAGCTCTTCTGAACCAATGAAAAAAATATTTGTTGATAAATTGTAATTGTTTAGTTAGCCATTTAGTCTGTTAGAATTTTGGATTTGAGCTCGTACATGCTATAAAAGATTCGAAATTTGTTCTTAAAATATATGTTTTGCCCCTCAGAATATATCATATGTTAAAAGGTTACAGACCAAATGACTTTCAAACTAAATGATAATCATAATTTTAAAATTTTGAGATGAATATAAAGCTATGTATATTGCTGATGTTTTTGGTTCCTTCAGGTATTTTCTACAGTTGCAGCACTTGTGGAGAATCAGTTAGTCTGGGTGAATTTGATTTAATAGATTCAAGTATAACCAACTGGTTTCCATACATAAACGAAGATCAATTGGTTTTCGTGAACCAGCATGATGAAGAAATTACGCTCGTTCTAAAGGATCGTGATCTGACAAAAACTCAGGTAAGCTACAGGGAAACCTGTAATGAAGGTTTTTTCGACAGTTCACATGAATTTTACCATGCTGATTTTTTCCATACTCAATATTCTGCTGAATATCAGGGAGATCAATATAAACTGGATATGTATCTTTATGTGAACCACATCAACGATTTATCACAATTGACCTTATACGATCAGGTCACCTATAACTCAGGCGTATACAGATCGAAAGATGAACCCGGTGTAGGAGGAACTGTTTCGCATGTTGCCAGTTATCGGGGTGTTCAAATTCCAAATACTTATTTCGAATTTTTAAATTGGGTAGAACATTCAGACTCCGTAGAAATCAGGGGTAAAACATATCAGGATGTATTTTACTTTTTACGTGATGGAGTTCCCTCATTGTATGTACAAAAGCAAAAAGGTGTGATCGCCTTTGCCGGTTTTGATGGGGAATTATGGACAATACAATAGAACAGAGTTGACAAAATCGAATATTTTATCTACATTAGCCCCTTGAAAGTATAATTTTTACTACGCTTTAAAATTATACTCATCTGATTAACAACCAATTTAACATCTAAAACCTAAAGCTATGAGACGATTATTTACTATTTTCATTTTATCATTCGTTTTTGGGAATATATTAAATGCCGGAGGAGGAATATGGGAGTATTACCTACATATTAATTCAACCTGGTATGGAAATCAAGGTGGAAATACTCCACTCAATGGCGTTGTTTTGGCAAATAATATTATCCTGAATTCTTCCACATTGACCATAGAAACGAGGGGGATCAATACCTGGCAGGATAATGGTTGCAATGTAACATCTGCTCATTTCAATTACAGAATCTATAAACAGGGAGATACGCCGCCAAGTTCGTTTAACATGGTAAATCTCACCTATCAAAGTCAAAGTGGCAATAATAAATATTGGAATAATAACAACCCATTAATAGATCTGTTGCAAGGAATTACTGAATCAGGCACTTACATTTTTGAAGTTTATTTTGATGCTCCTACCAACGGCACTAATTGTGCAGGGACTCTTTACGATAATAATGGTGGAAGTAATTATAAAGCGACATTCATAGTTACCGGCACATTACCTTTAAATTTGTTATATTTTGATGCCATCCGTACAGAAAATAAACATATTAAGCTTTCCTGGGCATCAAATGCGGAAAATAATGCTGATGTATTTGAAATTCAGTATGGCAGGAATGGAGCTGACTATTACTCAATCGGAGAAGTCAAATCCGATGGTCTTGACAAATATGAATTCATTCATAACAATCCTGAACAGGGGGTTTCATATTACAGACTGAAGCAAACAGATAAGGATGGCCTGATCACATATTCGAATATCCGGATGGTTGAGATTTTGGAAAACCAAATTACAATATCACCTAATCCGGCATCAAAAACACTCTCAATAAGTGGTATAAACAATTCAAGTCAGTTAGTATCCATTATTGATCAAAACGGGAAAGAGTTATATCGCGGTTCAACCGATTCCGATTATTTTGAAGTGGATATAGAAAGTTTTCAACCGGGAATATACTTTGTCAGAATTCATAATAATCGTGACATAAGTTCCTTTAAGTTTATTAAATCCTGATCACTAAGAAGTTTATTTATTTCGGATATATAAAAATCTACGTACTTAATGAGTTATATCAGACTTTAATTATATAAGAAAATATTCCGAAAAACTCATATTGCCCAACTTTTTGTTTTCAGAATAGTTGGGCATTTTTTTAAATTCAGAAATTGTATTCGGAGATTTTGTTTAAACCACGACCGGACTCTAATAATAATTCCCTCATTAATTGATATGTTTTAGATTCTTTGCAGCCATTTCATTTTTAATAATGCATAATTTTGTGTTAAATATTTACATTTGAGAATAAAAGCATTTAAAAAACTCATGGGTGATGTAAAATATTTTTTTCTTGCAGTTGGATGGCTTTTCCTTCAGACGTCATTTGCGCAGCACACCCCTATGATCACAAATTACAATGCTTCTGAATACAAAGCACATCACCAAAACTGGTCTGTTACCCAAAGCTCTAATCGTATTATTTATTCAGCGAATACATTCGGCCTGTTGTCCTTCAACGGAAACAGTTGGAGTCTGAATAAGCTGAAATCCAATAAATTGCTGCGTTCGGTCTTTGCAAAAGGAGACAGGATCTACACAGGTGCTTTTGAAGAAATTGGATTCTGGGAAGAAGATGCCTGCGGACAATTACACTTCAAGGATTTGACACCTCTAATCGATGATAAATTGGTAAGAAATGAAGAATTCTGGCACATCACAACCAATGATAAATTTGTTTTCTTTCAATCATTTTCTGTTTTACTGGCCTATAACGGTCAAAATATTCAAAAAGTGCCGGTTCAGGGTTCCATCATGTTCCTTCAGTTCATCGGAAATAAAGGTTATTTCCAATCACTGGAGCACGGAATATATGTGCTGGATGAAAAACTCAAACCCAAATTGCTTGACAATACCGGGTTTTTTAAAAACAAGACCATTTCCGGCATTCATGCTTACCCTGAACCAAACACTTTATTTATTACCACACATTCAGATGGTATATATTTATATAAAAGTGGTGTTATCACACCGTGGAGGAAAGACCTGAAAGCGTATTTCAGTGCTTCCCAGATCAATAAAGCCTTTATCACCAAGAATAACAAAATCATTTTGGGGACGATCAGGGATGGCGTTCTGATCTTTGATAAAAATAATGAGCTGCAATATCATATCAATACGTCAAACGGCATCCAGAACAACACAGTGCTGGCGATAGTTGAAGATCTGGATCGTAATATATGGCTTGGACTTGACAAAGGCATATCAAAAATTGATATGTCACAAAAAACTATGCAATTTAAGGACATCAGCGGGTCTATCGGTTCAGTGTACACCATTTCGACGCTCGATTCCATACTCTATGTTGGCACCAATCAGGGCGTTTATTATCATGACATGAAATCCGGGGTCAAAACCGGAGTCCAACCCGCTTTTACTTTGGTGGAAGGATCACAAGGTCAGGCATGGCAACTCCTGGCCCTGGAGGATCAGCTTTTCTGCGGACATAACGAAGGCAGTTTTTTGATAAAAAATAAAAAAGCAATTAAAATTTCTTCCATTACCGGTGGATGGTACAATGAGTTCATCCCCGGAACTAAAAAGCAAAGGCTTTTACAAGGAAATTATACAGGTTTATGTGTTTTTCTGAAAGATGGTAAGTCTCTGAAATATGGTCATAAAATTGAGGGCTACAATCAACCCGTTAAAAAATTCATATTTGAAATAACTCACCTTTGGGTATGTAATCAAAATTCAGGGATTAAGCGCATCAAGCTTAACCCAGAATATACCAAAGCAATTGAAGTAAAAAGTTATGATAAAAATCGTGGTTTGAATCAAAAGAATAACCTCGATCTGGTTAGATTCAGAAACAGAATCATGGTCTATGATGGAGAGAACCACTATTACTACGATGGAAAAACAGACCGGTTTATTCTTTTCAAAGAATTTAATTATTTTGACAAAGGATTTATAATCAGACCATTGGATGGGAATAACTGGCTTCGGATATATCCTGATAAAGCAATCAGGATGCAGGAAAACAATATGGAAGAACAGATTCCCTATTTATTTAACCGGGATTATCACAATGCAATTGAATTAAATACCGGGCAATATGCCTTTTGTCTTGATGATGGATATATCATCCAAAATAAAACTCAGGTCTCCAAAAAAAAATTGAACGATCAGGACACAATTTATATCAGGCTGTTCGGAAAAGATAACAAATGTTTGGCTTCATTGCAGGGGAAAAGAACTGAAATACCATTTTCCCTAAATGACATCACAGTACACTTTTATGACCTTGATTTTAAAACAGGGAAAACCTACCAATACAGACTGTTCCCAGGTATACAAAACTGGAAAACCATAGACAATAATTCCCTTGTTGAATTGAATAACCTTCGTTCAGGAAAATACAAGCTTGAAATTCGTAGTCATGAAGGAGCAAACGGAAGTATTGAATTCGACATCCTGCCACCCTGGTACTTAAGTTATTTTGCAATATTGTTTTATGTCATAGCTCTATTTGGATCCATTTATTCGATAAACAGATATTATAATAAAAAATTAATGCAGACTAAAACCAAAATGATGGCTGATCAGGCGCGATTGATCAAGGAACATGCCATGGAAATTGAAAACCAACGTCTGCTGAACGAGAATATCTATAAAAACAAGGAATTAGCCAATGTAACTATGCACCTGATACAAAAAAATGAAATTCTGCAGGATATCAGGGGGGAATTAATGCAAATGAAAAGCCAGGATCAAAAGCATGCTTCCCGCGATATTCAGACCATCCTGAAACAAATCAATCAAAATCTTACTTTGGAAGCTGATAAAAAATTATTTGATACCAGTTTCGATGAAGTACATGAAAGCTTCTTAAAACAACTTAAGAAAGATTTCCCTTCACTCACACGTGAAGATCTGAAGCTTGCAGCATTCTTGAAAATGGATTTGTCTTCCAAGGAAATCGCTCCACTCTTCAATATTTCGCTCCGGGGTCTGGAGAATAAAAGATACAGATTGCGTAAAAAACTTAACCTTGGAAGCGAGGTTGATCTTACAGATTATTTTAATACAGCAATAAATTGACATAAACATCAAAACAATTCATTTACAAGTTTGTAAACATTGAAATGGCGTAGTCATGGCGTACCATTTTTAATTGGATCAATATAAAATATTTGTAAATTTGTAAGTGTTCTTTAAATGGAAGCTTGATTTGGTATTAAAATTCAAACATCGTTTAATTGAATGTTTATTACAGAGTTATTCTTAAGCTTATTAAAGGATACAAATTATAATCCCAGCATTTTTTTTAGTGCTTGTATTGCATGTTACAATTGCTTTATATAAACATTAACTATGAAAAACTCAACACTATGAACCGTTGGATTACACTACCCCTTGTTTTTATTGGCCTGATATGTTTAAGCGTTACTTTAAACGCTCAAAAACTTAACATTGTCGGAGAAGTCAAAGATTTCAAATCAGGCGATCCTATCATCGGAGCTGCCATTCTTGTAAAAAACTCCGGTGAAGGTGTTGTGACTGATTTTGAGGGAAAATTTGAACTTTCAGTCGTCAGGAATGGCATATTGGAAATATCCTATTTGGGATATTCGACCCAGGAATTAAAAGTTACAGACGATCGCCCTTTGATGATCTCTTTGAAAACAGAAGATATTCTTCTCGACCAGATCGTCGTTGTAGGATATGGAGCCCAACGGAAAGTAGATGTGACCGGTTCAACTGTAAGCGTCAAGGGAGAAGAATTGGCCAAACAACCCGTCATGACTGCCACACAGGCACTGCAGGGTAAAGTGGCGGGAGTTCAGGTTATTTCCAGTGGCAAGCCAGGTTCTTCGCCTAATATCAGGATCCGGGGTACAGGGACAGCCATTGCCGGAACTGCAGCATTGTTCGTAGTAGATGGAGTTTTAACTGATGACATCAGTAATATCAACACTTCTGAAATCGTCAATATGGACGTATTGAAAGACGCATCAAGCACGGCAATCTATGGAGCAAGAGGCGCTAACGGTGTAGTGATCATAACTACAAAAAAAGGACAAAGCGGTGCAACCAAAATCAACTATAATAATTTTCTGGGTGTCCGGAATGCAGCAAATCTAATCAGAATGGCCAATGCAGAAGAATATGCCAATTATGCTTCTGCCGCCACTGGCCAAAGTGTCATCGCTCGTGATGTCAGCACAGACTGGTATGGAGAAATATTGAGAACAGCTTTCACGCACAATCACAACCTTTCATTGGCGGGCGGATCTGAGCATACCACTCATTTCCTGGGATTCGGATACCTTGAAGATGAAGGAATTGTATTAAACAATAAATTCAGGAGGTTCAACCTGAGAACAAATCTGGATTATAAAATCAACCCCTTCATCAATTTCGGAATCAATGGTTCCTTTACCCAATCCAATGACCAGGATGTAAATCTGGGTACAGCTTATAATAATGCATACCGGGCTGCTCCTATCATTCCCGGTATCGTGGATGGAAGATATGGCAACACTTCACAATACCAGAATGTTGGGAATGCCATATTGGATCTTAACAACAATGACAACCTTGCGGTCAGGAACCGCATCCAAGCCTCCGGATATATTGAATTGAAGCCGATCTCAGGCCTGAGTTTCAAATCCATGATCGGAACTGATCTCATCAATGGAAATTCACGCAGGTATAATTATAAGTTTCTGAATGACGAGACTACTTTCCTCACAGCAGGAGGAAATCAGCGATCTGAAAGAAGTGCACTTTCGGTATCCAATGAAAATAGCTTTCGGTGGGTTTGGGATAATTTTGCCACCTACACCACGGCATTCGGCAAAAGCAATATGACATTTATGGCGGGTACGACTGCTGAGAAATATACCATGTCATGGGCCTCAGCTTACAGACAAGACGTGCCTGCCGTTGAAGATCTATGGTATATAACTACAGGCAATGCAAATACATCCACCAACAACGGAAGCGGAGATAAATGGACGAGGAATTCATATATTTCAAGAATCAATTATAATTTTAACAATAAATATGTATTTACGGGAACGCTGCGCGCGGACGGAAGTTCAAGAATCGCCAAAGAAAACAGATGGGGACTCTTCCCATCCATTGGTTTAGCCTGGGTGATCACCAATGAACCTTTCATGCAAAACGTGAAATTATTTGAGACATTGCGTCTGAGAACTTCCTGGGGACGAGTCGGAAACGATCGCGTACCTTCTGATGCATTCACAGTTACTGTCACTCCAAACCTTGCTTATCCGTTTGGCGGAGGCATCGCCACACCTGGAAGTGCCATCACACAAATTAAAGATCCGTTCTTAAAATGGGAAACAACCGAAGAGTTCGACCTTGCTTTTGAATATGGATTACTGGAAGGAAAATTGTATGGAGAGATCGGTTTTTATGATAAAAAATCAAATGATTTGCTGATCAATGTAAAAGTTCCTGCAGTGGTTGGTGATGAAGACGGCGTAGTATTGACCAATGCCGCTTCAATCAGAAATACAGGTTTGGAATTTTCAACCAACTGGAGAAACCGTATCAATGATGAATCCAGCTATAAGATCGGTTTCAATATCACAATCAATCATAATGATGTCATCGGGTTAAACGGTGGTCAACCTATTTTGGATGGCGGGATAGGCGCAGGCCAGGTTTTTACCACCAAAACCGACAATGGAAATCCTGTAGGCAGTTTTTATGTATATGAAGTGCTGGGCGTATTTCAGAATGGTGAAGAAATCAATTCATATATATCTTCATCAGGGCAGATCATACAGCCAAATGCATCACCGGGGGATTTTAAATACCTGGACCTCAATGATGATGGCCGTATCGACGATAAAGACAGAGTTTTTGTAGGTTCATATCAACCCATTGCTTATTTTGGTATAGATGGCGAATATAGTTATAAAGCATTTAGTCTGAGTTTTGACATTTACGCCAACGTCGGGAATAAAGTATATAATGGAAAAAAGGCATTGAGACTGAGTGGATTGGACAATGTCGAAAGATCCCTGGCATACAACAGATGGACACCTAACAGCGGAATTCAGGATGAACCGGGAGCTCATGCAGGTTATTTGCCTGCCTCTACCTATTTTGTTGAGTCAGGTGACTTTATAAGACTTAACAACATTAGTCTGTCTTATGAATTACCTAAAAAGATACTTTCAAGGGTGAAAATCACAGGCGCAAAATTCTTTATCACTGGACAGAATGTTTTTACACTTAAAAAATACACTGGTTTTACAGCGGAATTACCTGCTGATTCACCAACCAAAGCCGGTATTGAGATGAATGCTTATCCCACGACAAGGACAATAGCTTGCGGAGTTAATATTTCTTTGTAAACCAAATAATAGCATGTTATATTATTTCAAAATATAATTTCATTATTATATTTAATGACAAAACATATGTTTTTATATTTAAACTACATTTAACGAAAAAAATAAAAAGCATAGATATGAAAAATAAATCACTCATTTATATATTTAGCTTAGCTGGCTTGCTGAGTATAACAGCATGTAGTTCAGATTTTCTGGATGTACCCGTTCAGGGTGCAGGAACAGCCGCAACAGATCCGAATTTTGTTGAAAATCTGGTGACCGGAGTTTACAATACACTTCTATCAGGCGATGCATTTGGTAGTGGAGATACACATGGTATCGCTTTTATTTCCACAACAAATATCATGTCGGATGATGCTGATAAAGGTAGTACAACTAACGACCAAATTGGAATCATCGGAGAATTGGACAATTTCCTGCATGGCCCAACCAATATTTTTGTAGGATCTTTATGGAACGGACATTATAATGCCATTGCAAAATGCAATCAGGCGATCAAAGCACTGGAAACAGCCACTGTGGATGAAACTACCAAAAACAAGTGGTTGGGAGAAGTCAGATTTTTCAGAGGATATTATTATTTCAACCTGGTAAGATATTATGGAGGCGTTCCAGCGGTATTAAGGGTACCCGAAAGCGCAAAAGACGCCAATGACGACCCTGCTTTTCAAACCAGGGCTACTGTTGACGATATCTATAAAATCATCATAGAAGATCTTGAGTTTTCTGTTCAGAATACACCATTGAGAAACCAGACACAGGCAGGTCGCGTCAATAAAGGAACAGCTCAATCCATGTTGGCCAAAGTTTATCTGTATCGCAAAAACTGGCAAAAAGTGATCGAACTCACTACAGAAGTTATTAACAGTGGTCAATATGCTTTACTGAATGATTATGCAAAAATATGGCGGTTTGCAGGAAATAACAGCAGCGAATCCATTTTCGAAGTTCAGACAGGTACATTCAATAACACAGATTTTGGTGTCAGAGGTTATTGTGTGTGGCAAGGCCCCAGAGTTGGGGGTAAAGGTGGCTGGACAGACCTCGGATTTGGATTTTGTACTCCATCCAGACAATTTGTTGATTCATATGAACCAGGAGATATCCGCAAGGATGCAACTGTTATAATTATTGATGACTCAGGTACACATAAAGGCACCATTCTCTATGACGGATACCGTATACCAAGCAAAGATTCAATTGAAAATTATTTCTATAATTACAAAGCATATCACAGTGAATTGAAAAAAGATGAACCATATTTGGGCAACAGAGATAATAAACAAAAAAATATACATATTTTGCGGTTTGCTGACGTTATCTTAATGCAGGCTGAAGCTGCAAATGAATTGGGAGATGCTTCTTTAGCTATAAGCAACTTAAACCAGATCAGAAACAGGGCCGGATTGGAAGACATTGCGCCGGCACAGGGAACTGAATTGAGAGAGGCGATCTGGAAAGAAAGAAGGTATGAACTGGCTTTGGAACACGATCGGTTTTTCGATATAGTCAGGCAAGGAAAAGCTGGTCAGATCATGCGGGCTGCTGGCAAAAATTTTGTTGATGGTAAACATGAATTATTACCAATACCTGCATTACAAATAGAGCTGAGTGGTAACAGACTCGCACAAAACCCTGGATATTAATTTATTAAATAGACTTTGTATTAATTATTGTTAACATTAAAATTTGTAAAATGAAAGCAAAAACTCTTTCTTTTATTTTTATTGCTCTTTTAGGAGCAATTATGTTTATGGGTATCACTTCATGCGGTGAAGAAGAACTTCCTCCAATTGACGGTTACAACACATCTGATGAAGTTGCATCAACCAATCTGATGGCTCATTGGGCTTTTGAAGGCGATGGTAAAGAAACCAAGTCAGGTGCTGTTCCTTCCCAAAAACTCAATGAATCATACGTTGATGGTTTGAAAGGAAAAGCAGTAAAATTTGCTGCGGGATACCTGGGATACAATGAAATTGCAGCATTGAACAGCCTGCCAAATGTGACGGTTTCACTTTGGGCCAATTTTAACAACAACGGTACACATGCTACACCTTTCTTCAGCATGACCAGAGCTAACGAATGGGCTGGCAATATCAACCTGATGGCAGAAACCGGATGGAAACCTGCCGGAAATGACACATTGGTTGTTAAAGGATTGGTTGTAACCAACAAAGACGGAAATCCTTCATGGCAGGATTCAAGAAACGAACCTTCCAAGGGTGGTGTTCAGGTACCTAAAGGCGTTAATGCCTGGCATCAGGTTGTAATGAGCTGGGATGGCGCTACTTCATTGTTCAAAATCTATGTAGATGGTGTAAAAGTAAGTAACCCGGAATGGGAACAAAGAGGAACAACAGGTCCTTTGAATTTCTATACTCCGACCAAACCTTTGATCGGTGCATGGGGAACCAACCTTCCTGGCGGTGGAACTGCAGAAGCATGGCAAAAACCTATGACAGGTATGGTTGACGAATTGAGAGTTTTCAACAAAGCACTTTCAGATGCTGAAATTGGAGCTCTTTACAAACTTGAGTTGGCTGGTAGATAGTCCGGAGTTGTTTTCATACTATGGAGAAAGCTCCTGGAGCTTTCTCCAATTTCCATAAAACTCATCAGTCGGTAATCATATAGTGTAGTATCAAAATGTGTGTTTTAGCTTACACATTTAGTATTAATATTATTTACCAATTCCCCATATAAGAATTATCAGGTAAAAAACAGATCACGGATAAAAATAATTCAGATGAAATTTCCTTATGTTGGTTTATTCCTCATGCTCTTAATTTTTAATCATTCATGTGATCCGATCGAATCAATACCTGAATCTTTGGAAGTTAACAGCCTATCTATCAATGGAATAATAACCAATGACCTGAAAGGATCAACTGTATTACCCGAGATACGGGTAAGATTTAACAAACCTGTTGATATTTCGATCGCTCAAAATGTAATCGTTCTCAGTCAAAGCGGTGCACCGGCAACAATAAACATCATTTCAGAAAATGATGATTCTACCCTGATCATCCAACCCAAAAACCCTTTAAGATACATTACAAGATATGATTTCATCATTTATAACCAGCTTTCTTCTAAGTCAGGCGAGACGCTGAGCAATGCATTGCAGGCAAGCTTGACCACAGAGATTGATCCAAATCCAAAATTTTCCAATATCTCTGATGAAGATTTATTAACATTGGTCCAGGAGCAGACTTTCAGATATTTTTGGGAATTCGGTCATCCTGTATCAGGACTTGCGAGAGAAAGAAACAATTCGGGAGATCTGGTCACTTCCGGTGGTTCAGGCTTTGGCGTAATGAGTGTCATTGTAGGCATCGAACGAGGATTCATAACCCGGCAGCAAGGTTTGAACCGACTGCTTATCATGACAGATTTTTTAAAAAATAAAGCTGATAGATTTCATGGTGTTTTCCCTCACTGGCTGAATGGAGTGACCGGTAAAGCCATAGCTTTCAGCACCAAAGACGATGGCGGTGACCTGGTTGAAACTTCTTACCTGATAGCAGGCTTACTTGCAGCTTCTGCGTATTTCGATCAATCTGATGCGGATGAAGCAACATTGAGGCAAACCATAAAAGATATTTGGGAAACAGTTGAATGGTCCTGGCATACAAAAAACGGTCAAAATGTTCTTTACTGGCATTGGTCTCCAAAATACAACTGGGAAATGAATCATCAGATCCGTGGGTATAATGAAGCATTGATCACATATGTGCTTGCAGCTGCTTCTCCGACCTACCCTGTCTCGAAAGAGGTTTATGAGCAGGGATGGGCTCAGAACGGCACCATTAAAAATGGTAAAAGTTTCTATGGAATAACACTGCCACTCGGCTACGATTTTGGAGGTCCACTGTTTTTTGCCCATTATACATTCCTCGGAATCAATCCTTTAGGACTGAATGATCAATTCGCAAATTATGAAGAACAAGTTGTAAATCACTCAAAAATCAATCATGCTTATTGCGTTAGCAATCCAAGAAATTTCTATGGATATCACTCCCAATGTTGGGGACTGACTGCCAGTGATAACAATACGGGGTATAGCGCTCACAGCCCAACCAATGATAAAGGTATCATTTCACCAACTGCTGCTTTGTCCTCAATGCCATATACTCCCTCAGAATCAATGGAGGCTTTAAAATATTTCTATTATGTATTGGGAGACAAAACTTTCAGAGAATTTGGTTTTATTGATGCATTCAGCCTACATTACGGATGGTTTGCATCCTCATTTCTGGCTATAGACCAGGGCCCGATCATTGTTATGATTGAAAACCACCGGACAGGTTTGATCTGGGATTTATGCATGAACCAACCAGATTTCAGATATGGTTTAACTAAGTTAGGATTTTCCAGCACCAAATACAATTTTTGAAAAAGACCGTCTAAAACAACAACGTGGAAATTTGAAATCAACCATGAATTCGATCCAAAAACAAATAAATTTATTGAAAATTCTCCATCCGAAAAAAGCAATCATCAGACGGGGAAAGCACAAATCAGCAATGATCCTGATTTTTTTTTTAATTCCAGGTCTTACACTTTTTGGACAGCTCCAAACAAAAGGTAAATTAATTGAGGTAAAACCCGAAAATGGATATGCTTATGTTTTACACCAGCCCGCAGAATGCACTTCCTCCAAACCTTTGATAGTTTTCCTTCACGGATCGGGGGAAAAGGGCGATGATCTGGAATTGGTAAAAGTTCACGGACCATTGAAATATTTGAAAACCAATTACCTGGATGCTTATGTTTTAGCACCGCAATGTCCACAAAATGAATATTGGCAAAATGAAAAACTGGATGTATTGATCAAGAAAATCATCTCAGAATATAAAATCGATTTGAATTGTATTCATTTAACGGGATTAAGTATGGGTGCCTGGGGAGCATGGAATTATGCTGTGTCAAAACCTGAGATTTTAGCTTCGCTGGTTCCTATTGCCGGATTTGTCGACAGAATTCCGATGCTTGAAGCCTGTAAATTGAAAGATACACCGGTTCGGATATATCATGGATTGCTGGACGATGTTGTGGATATTTTTTATTCAAACGAAATATACAAAAGGTTACGCATTTGTTCTCAGAAAGTTGAGCTGACCATTTTTGAAGGTGCAAATCACGATAGCTGGACCCAGGTCTATAATGATCCAAATATCTATTCCTGGATGCTGGCAAATAGAAAAACTGAATAGGACGATACATGCGAAAATTATAATATAGTTATTTTTTTAATGTATAAAATATTTTATTACAGATAATAAAACAATAATATGCTCAAGATATCTATACTTCCAACGCTTTTGTTAATCCCATATTTCCTTTTAGGACAATATATGTATCCACCTTCTTTATATGAAATATCAATGGCACCTGACTGGGCCAGGGAAATGTACAGCAACCATGCGGATTTTTTTAAGGTGGAACAATTATATAATTCATATTACAAAAAAAATGAATTTGTAAAAACTTACCATACACAATATTATAAAAGATGGAAAAAATTGCATCAACCTTTTGTACAACCAGATGGTTCTTGTAAATTGCCGGAACTATCCGAGAGAATACATCAGGTCCTATACCATAAGCAACAGTTGGGGAATATTGCAGAAAGAGTTGGTAGCTGGAAACTTTTGGGACCTGTGCAGGTTTTTAACAGCAGTGGACAACCCGGACATGACCAGACAAATGTATATTCTATAGACCGGTCTGAAGCCAACCCTGATGTGCTTTATTGCGGCACTGAACCTGGCGAGGTCTATCGCTCGGACGACCTGGGCCAATCATGGCATAACATATCACTCCGTCAACACTTTGGAGGTGGTGTAAACGCGATTGAATCTTCTCCTGAAAATGTTGATCTGGTCTTTGCAGGTTCAGGTATGGGTGTTTTCCGCTCAGATAACGGTGGAGACACCTGGGAGTTAACACTTGGGCTGAATTATCAGAATGTTTCAGAGATCCTGGTACATCCCGAGTTTTCACAACGGGTATTCGCCTGCACAGATGCCGGTTTGTTTGTATCAGAAGATCAAGGTTTAAGTTGGATGCAGATTTATACAGAAAAAGTGTATGACATAAAGGTTCACCCTGAAAATCCTCAGATACTTTATTTGGTAAAAAACAATCCCGTCAATCATATCTGTGAGTTTTTCAGATCCACTGACTCAGGAACAACCTGGTCAAAACAAACTGAAGGCTGGTTCAATTCCCTGGACGATGCGAGATACGATGGTGGCGCAAGACTTGCGGTTACCAAAGCAAACCCGGCTGTTGTTTATGCTTACCTCATCGGTGAAGCAAAAGCCGGAGACCTGGGATTTATTGGCGTTTACAAAAGCTCAGACAACGGAGCAAGCTGGACTTGTATCACTGGTGAAACCGGTGGTCCATATTCTGATGAACATCCAAATCTGGCGATCGGCTGGCCTGGTTGGGATTATCATCAGGGATTTTACAACTGTGCGATCATGGTCAGCAACACCGACGAAAATCACATTTTGGTTGGAGGTTTGAATCTTTGGAAATCCCTGGATGGAGGAAATTCCTGGGCACCACATGCAGGATATCGTGGTGGTCCATTGAGCATGCACGTGGATGTTCAGGACATGCGACCATCCGGCAATGAATACTGGGTGACAACCGATGGAGGTATCTATTTTTCAACAGATTTCTTTACCGAACAACCGGATTTCACCATGAAAGGTATTCATGGTTCAGATTACTGGGGATTTGGCAGTGGGTGGAATGAAGATGTTTTGGTGGGTGGATTGTATCACAATGGCAACCTTGCCGGTTATGAAAAATATAATTTTGGGGAATTCCTGTCCTTAGGCGGCGGTGAAGCACCTACTGGTTATGTCAACCCGGGTAATAGCCGCAAAACTTATTTTTCTGATATCGGGGGTAAAATCATTCCTGTCAACATTTTTGATCCAATATCATCTTTCAGTTTTGGGAAAGCTCCCAATGAAAGCTATTGGTCCGCATCCAGCAGCGAAATGGAATTTCATCCGGCATGTTACAACATCGCGATACTTGGAAATGAAAATAAACTTTGGAAGACAACAGACGGAGGTAGCAACTTCTTGACTTTAGCTGCTTTTGGGGATCAACCCGGAGACAGGATACAATACATTGAATGGAGCCGAAGCAATCATGATGTGATCTATTGCAATCAGCAAATGGAAAACGGCGCCAATGGCATTCTTTGGAAAACAGTAGATGGAGGCTATACCTGGAACATGGTCAACCTTCCTTCAGGTTACAGCCACAGAATGTTGATTAGCTTAGATCCATTGGATGAAAATACGCTTTGGCTCGCCTATCCTTCCGCTGACAATGCCGAAAAAATATATAAAACCCAGGATGGCGGACAAAGCTGGGTAAATCTCACTACGGAAAAACTTTATCATCAGGAAGCCCATAGTATACTTCATATTGGAGCCACTGATGGCGGGATTTACTATTGCACCAACAATACCGTTTATTATCGAAATAATGAAATGAATGACTGGGTGATCGCTGCCAATGGATTGCCTGATTTTTTTAATTCCAATATTGCCAGACCGTTTTATCGTGATAATAAGATCAGGATAGCCTCTTATGGTAAAGGGATTTGGGAAGCACCATTAGAGGAAAACCCTCAATTTGTGATTCCCCAGATCATGGCCGACAAATTGCGTGCACAATACATCTGTGAGATCGATTCATTTTATTTTGATGACTATTCGGTTGTTGCACATGAGGGAACCACCTGGAAATGGCAATTTGAAAATGGCTCCCCTGCATTTTCTGAAAAAAGAAACCCGGCTGTTTTATTCGAAAACGAAGGTGTTCACCGTGTTTTTCTCGGAATCACTGATAAAAATGGTCAAACTTTTCATGATACATTATCTGTTGAAGTCAATTATTTTAAATCAGATAAACCATTGAATGAAGGATTTGAAGGCGGTTTCTTCCCTGAAGGATGGCATCAGGTTGCACAAAATAACGGAGGTTCGTGGTCCATTGCAGGAACCGGTGCATATGGAATATCTGATTTTTCCGCCATCTTCGACAATTTCAACTATGATGCATTGGGAGAATCAAGTGATCTGAGGGTAAAAACGTCAATAGAAGCGGGTAATGCATCCATATTGACACTGGACATTGCCTACGCTGAATACGGTTACCCCTATTCGGACACTTTGGAAATTCTCATTTCTACAGATTGCGGAGCTACATTTACTTCCCTTTATTATAAAGGAGGACAGGATCTTGCAACGCATCCCAATTCAGATCAGCATTTTATACCGGGAGAAACCGATTGGCGTACAGACTCACTGATCTTACCCGAATTTTCAGATAAAACAGACATCATTCTTGCTTTCAGGAACCATGGACATTGGGGCAATAATATTTATGTAGATAATATATCTATCGATGGCCATTCAGTGGGTATAAACACCATTACCGAAAATAACTTCACTTTCTACCCCAACCCTGTCAGAGCCGGACAATACATCCGTTTTATCAATCAGAATGAACCGCTTTTATTGACCATACTGGATACAGCAGGCCAAAAGATATCGTCCTGCCACATCAATGGAAAAGATGGTACATTTTGTATTCCGGATAACCTGATCCCGGGAAAATACCTGATCAATCTCAGGAATTCAAATAAGATCGCAAACAGGGTATTGATCGTTTATTAATATTCTATTTAATATATATATTACTGAATAAGTATTATTTAAATATGAGTCTGCTCCGAAAAGTCCGATTTGTTGATTTTCATTCGTTTTTTGATCCGACCTACTGACGTCATCGATCAGCACAAGACTAAAAGGAAACGATTGAAAATCAACAAATTAAAATTCCCCTTTTCGGGGGATTCAGGGAGCAAAGACTTTTCGGAGAAGACTCAATATGATTGATAATTATTATGCAATAAAAAAATGATTTATAAAATTTTATATTATGCAAAACCTTAAAACTTATAAGTTACTTGTAATGCTGGCATCGATGATCATCCTGGCAACATCATGTAATACTGTTTCTGAATTGAAATATGCATCCAAGGGTAAAATCGATTATAAACTGACTGATGAGGACAATGCTTTGTTAGACTCTATTCAAAAAAAGACTTTCCAATTTTTTCTTCATGAACATCATACGGAAAAAGGAATTGTAAAAGATCGTGCAGCCAAAGGAGCTCCATCCAGCATCGCTGCTACCGGATTTGGACTTCCATCTTTTGCCATTGCCGTGGAAAGAAACTGGATGTCAAGAGAAAACGCTGCTGAATTGACCCTTAAAACCCTTAGTTTTTTTGCAAATTCCACCCAAAACGATCAGCCGAATTCTACAGGATACAAAGGATTTTATTATCATTTTTTGAAAATGGATTCAGGTTCCAGAGAATGGAATTGCGAGCTTTCAAGTATTGATACAGGTTTATTGATGATGGGCGTTTTGTTTGCCAGAAACTATTATGATCAAGACAATAAAACCGAAAAAAATATCAGGGAGCTTGCAGCATTGCTACTGGGAAGAATAGAATGGGATTTTTTCTATTTACCGGATACGGCGAAACATCCCAATACACTTTCCATGGGCTGGAGCCCGGAAGAAGGTCTGTTGAATTTTGGCTGGCACGGATACAATGAAGGACTTTTCCTATACATTTTAGCTGCCGGAACAGGTTGGGACAAGGCAGAAAAAAGCTATAATTCATGGCTTACTACCTATCAGTGGAAAACTCCATACGAAGGACTTTCCCATGTGGCTTTTCCCCCGCTTTTTGGCCATCAGTTCTCACATGCATTCATCGATTTCAGAGGACTTGCAGATAAGTATATGAAAAATAAAGGTATAGATTATTTTGAAAACTCAAGGAGAGCTACTTTGGTACAGCAAAAATACGCTATAGACAACCCACACGGACATATCGGTTACGATGCATTGTGCTGGGGAATTACTGCCAGCGATGGACCTGGAGAAGCCTATAATTATGATAATAAAAAGTTTATTGGTTATGCCGGAAGGGGCTCTAGCGGACCAGATTATAACTACCACGACGATGGAACCATAGCTCCATACGGACCTTTATCATCCATTCCCTTCGAACCTGAACTCGTTTTGGCAACTTCCCGCTCTATGCTTGACAGATATGGAGACAAGATTTGGGGTCAATATGGTTTTTATGATGCATTTAACCTGACAGCCAACTGGGTTGATAATGATTATATCGGCATTGATCAGGGACCAATGCTCATCATGATCGAAAATTTCCGAACCGGGCTGGTCTGGAATTATGTCATGAAAGATCCGGTGATCCAAAAAGGTCTTAAACGATTGGGTTTTGAATACATCAAATGAAAATATTCCCAACTCATTTTTTCAAAACAACATATCTGTAAGGATTTGTTAATCAATAATCTATATAAAATGCAATCAAGGAGATTCTATTTCATTTCAACCTGGGTGCCTGTACTCCTTTTTCTTGGCAATGGTATTTTTGGGCAACAAATAGTACTGGATGGATTTGAAAATAAAAATGGATGGGAAATGATCCAATCTGACGGAGTGAGTTTAAAATTGGGAAATTCCGAGGGATTGGAAGGTAAAGCGATCCGTTTTGATTATGATTTTTCGAAAGGTACCGGATATGGTGGGTTTCAAAAAACGTTTCCAATCGAATTACCTGACAATTACGAATTTAGCTTTTATCTCAAAGCAGATTCTCCTTCCAATAACTTTGAGATCAAATTCATTGATAGTACAGGAAATAATGTTTGGTGGGTGAATAATCGTAATTATGATTTTCCGCGACAATGGAAAAAAATCAGGATCAAGAAACGCCATATTGAATTTGCCTGGGGCCCGTCTATAGATCGGGTCCTTAGAAATGTGCACAAAATTGAGTTCACTATCGCCTCTTTTGCAGGTGGAAAAGGTTCTGTTTGGATAGACGATCTCAGGTTTGAAGCCCTGGATCCTCCTATTGCAAAATATCCGGATCCGATCATCACGAGCACTGCAACACTTAAAAAAAGCTATCCCAAATTTATGATTGATGGCCATTTGAATACTGAATGGCACAGTAATAACAGCAAAACTCAGTTTATAGACATAGATTTTCTGATCAAACGTGAGTTTGGAGGATTATACATCCAATGGGTTCCGGGAAAATCAGCCCATAGCTTTGAAATATTGCTTTCTGATGACAAAAAACAATGGGAAAAAGTATACATTGTCAAAAACAATCTTGGTGAACAAAGTTTTATACGCCTTCCTGAAGCTGAGGCACGATACGCAAGGATCAATTTTAAATCCGGTAATTCCCGCAAAGGTATCGGGATCAGAGAGCTCAGTTTTTTAAATACCCGGGAATCCATGACCCTGAACGATTTCTTCCGGTTTATTGCCCGGCATAGCCCTGAAGGACATTACCCGAGATATTTTGCGGGGAACGCTTCCTATTGGACCATTTCAGGTGTGAATAACGATTCCAAAGAGGCATTGATCAATGAAGATGGAATGATAGAAGCAGAGAAACAGCGGTTTTCTATAGAACCTTTTATTCGTGTCGGAGACGAATGGTTCAATTGGAGCAATGTAAATACAACCCGATCTTTGGGTCATTCATCCGATCCTGACCAGTTTTCTTTCCTGCCAACTGTTGGCTGGAAATGCGGAAATATTGACTTCACAGTTGAACTCACATCAGGAGGCCAAGCTAATACTACTTCAACTGCATATATCAGGTATACGCTAAAAAATCGTGGTAAAACTACAGAAAATGTTGTACTGAACCTACTTTTACGACCTTTTCAGGTCAATCCATATTACCAGTTTTTGAATTTACCACCCGGAACAGGAAAAATAAACAAAATATCAGGAATCAGTGATCAAATCGTTCAATTGGATAATAAACTGATCATGTCTGACAGACCTTTCAACGGGTTTTCCACCACTGATTTTGATATGGGCGATGCCTTTGAACTGGTAAAAAACGGATCATTACCTGAACAAAAAAGTACAACAGATGAATCAGGTTTAGCCACCGGTGTTATGATCTATGAACTTAGTCTTAATCCTGGAGAAACCATAGATTTTATTCTGAAAATTCCATTTCACCAAAACGAAGGTACTTTAACAAAAGAGCTTCCTGCGACATTTCAGACAGCTTTTAACGAATCAGTGGATTTTTGGAAAAACAAGGTAAACCACATCAAATTCAATCTCCCGGAATCCGCCGATAAAATCGTCAATACCTACAAATCCAATCTCGTTTACATCCTAATAAACAGAGACAAAGCGGGAATCCAACCAGGTTCAAGGTCTTATGAGCGCAGTTGGATCAGGGATGGATCATTGACCTCATCTGCTTTGTTGAAATCAGGGATCATTGATGAAGTCAGAGATTTTATTAATTGGTACGGTGATCATTTGTATGAAAACGGCAAAGTTCCGTGCGTGGTAGATTCCCGTGGACCTGATCCGGTTCCGGAACACGATAGTCACGGGCAATACATCTACCTGGTCAGGGAATATTTCAATTTTACTCAGGACACAGCTTTTCTGAAAGCAAAAAACCCACTGATCTTAAACATCGTGAATTATATTGAGTCCCTGACAGCTGAAAGATCGACTGAAAAGTACATCACAGGCCCTGATAGTCTACAGGCATATTATGGCCTGGTTCCTGAATCTATAAGCCATGAAGGCTATTCTGCCAAACCGATGCATTCGTACTGGGACAATTTCTTTATACTGAAAGGTTTAAAAGATGCTGTGGATATTCAGTATATTCTAAATGAACAGGAACATTATGACCGGATTTCCAGGATCAGAGACAGGTTTCAAACCAATCTATATCGTTCCATTGATCTGGCCATGAAAAATAAAAAGATCGACTATATACCCGGATGCGTTGAACTCGGTGACTTCGATGCTACCTCCACCACCATTGCACTCACACCTTGCAACGAATTCCAAAACCTGCCTAAGCCACAGGTTTTCAACACTTTTGACAAGTATTTCGATTATTTTCTCAAGCGGAGAGACCATAAGATCGATTGGATCAATTATACACCTTACGAAAATCGTCTGATCGGCTCTTTCTTAATTCTGAACCAACCGGAAAAAGCACATCAACTGATCGAATTTTTCCTTCAGGATCAAAGGCCACAAGGCTGGCACCATTGGGCAGAAGTCGTATGGAAAGATGAACGAACCCCAGGATTTATAGGAGATATGCCACACACCTGGGTTGGCAGTGATTTCCTGAATGCCATCAGAACCATGTTTGTGTATGAAAATGAATTGGATGAATCGCTCGTGGTTGGAACCGGATTGTATCAAAATTGGATAGATTCACCTTCAGGAATGTCTGTTGAACATTTACCCACATATTATGGAGAAATCTCGTATTCAGTTAAAAAAACGGAAAAAAAATACAATGTCAATATTTGGGGAGATGTAAAACTACCAGCCAATGGCCTCAAAATACAGAATTTCAATGGTTCTAAACTCCCTGATAAAGTTTTGGTAAATGGAAAGGAGATCCACACCTTCAGCGAAAATGTGATCCAGACTCATGAATTCCCTTGTACCATCGAAATTTTCACCAAATGACATTTAAAAAATAATGTAATTTATCAACCACAGATTTCACTCCAAAAAACAGAAAATGGAAAAGAATAAAAGCATGTTTGACCTGGGAAAAAATAAACCTGATAAAATAAGTTTCGGCCAACTCGCTGCTTACGGAACCGGCGGCATCATCCCCATAGCATTGTTCAATGTAGCAGGCATTCTGGTAGGTTTAATGGGCAATATCAGTCTGGGTCTCAGTGCTTTCTGGCTTGGCTTTATTTTGATCATTCCAAGGCTTTGGGATGCGGTATCAGATCCCATTATTGGCCACTTATCGGATAATGCCCGAACCAGATGGGGTCGCAGGCGTCCATTTTTATTATTGGGAGGCATCCTGGTTGCAATATTCTTCGTTTTGATATGGTGGATTCCCAAGGGAGAAGTTGTAGAGCAATGGTTTGGTTCTGAAGCCGGTTTCCAGCTATTTCAATTAAGTTATATTCTGATTGCTTTATTGTTGTTTTACACCGCAACCACCATTTTCGAGATTCCTCATGGAGCATTGGGAATGGAAATGACAACGGAATACCATGAAAGGACCAAACTGTTTAGCGCAAAGAGCTTTTTCGGTAATATTTTTGCAATGAGCACTCCCTGGCTCTTCGTATTGGCAAATCTTGAGATGTTCAAAGGCCCCGGAGGAAATGAAGCAGATGGTATGCGATACGTATCGATCATGATTGCCGCCATTTTGATCCCATTGTCTTTTTGGTGGTTTTTCAAGTTAAAAGAACCGGGTTTTAAAAAAGTTTCTAATCAGCCAAAAACACGCTTCTGGCAGGATATGAGGTTGGTTGTAAAAAACAGGAATTTTGTTTTCCTTACACTAAGCATTTTCAGCCTGGCAATGGGTTTCAATTTTGTGCAACTTCTTGGCTCATACATACCTATTTTTTATGTTTTTTCCGGAGATAAACTGGCAGGAGCCACCTTGTTAGGTATTAACGGTACAGTGTGGGCAGTGACCGGAGTGCTGGCAGTGTTTCCCCTGAATCTGATCAGTCCTTTACTCGGAAAACGGAAAACCCTGATGATCGCCATGGGCTTGATGATCCTTGCCCAACTTTCAAAAATTGTCTGTTACAATCCCGATTTTCCATACCTCATAATCATCCCGACCGTGCTGCTATCCGCTGGAATGCTGTTCTTTTTTACACTTGGTTCTTCAATGGTCGGCGACATCTGTGATGAAGAAGAACTGAATACAGGTAAAAGGACGGAAGGCAGTTACTACGCGGTTTTCTGGTGGTTCATTAAAATGGGTACGGCTCTCGCCAGTTTTGTTTCAGGTGCTTTGATCGTACTGACTATGTTTGATGAAACACAGGTAACCAAAGTGGACAAACTCATCGGGACCGTTAATGAAATGTCTGCAAAATTGGAATTATTCGCCAAAAAAGATAGTCTGAGCGATTCTGCATCTGTTTTATTCTTCAAATCAGAAGCAAAAACAGCGCTTAATGAGTCAAACGATTATGTGAAATTCCTTACTAAAGAACACGAAATAACGAAGAGCAATACAGATGTTCAGTTCAGCAAAGAAAAACTGGAATGGATCGACCAGACATTGATTTTACTAAAATCTGACAAGGAAACAATCTCTGATCTGGTCAAAAATAACAGAGATTATAAGCGTTCAACTTTAACCCCTATTGAAGGATCATTCCCCGTTTTATTAAGGACAAAGCTATATAAAGCCAGGTTTTACGCATTGGAACTACAAGAACATTTATGGATTGAAACCACTGATTTACCCACTCATGACAGAAAAGAAAATGAGGAACACTATATGGTGCTGAATCAAACTATGGAAAAGCTATTACGGACACTTTCAGAAATGGATAACACCGTTTCCATCATGGATGCAAAAAAAGGATTAAAGTCCATGTCTAAAGATCTGACCATCTTAAAAAGGCAAACACCTTTCACTTTATTGATGATGAGGATCATTGAAATCGGAATCCCCGTGATACTCAGCTTACTTTCCTTTTTATTTATTTTCAGATACTCACTGACCGAGAGCAGATCACTGGAAATAAAAGATCTGCTTAAAAAACGCAATGAAGAGAGACAAATCATTGCCTGAAATAATCGATAGGAAAATACTTAAAGTAAAAGTTGAATAAATATGGTATTTAAAATTGAAAATGAGCAATTTATACTGAATGATAAACATGTTTTCCTGAATTCCGGAGAGATCCATTATTTCCGGATTAAAAGAGACAAATGGGAAACACACCTCAAGGCAGCAAAAGAGGCCGGCTTGAATGTAGTAAGCAGTTATGTTCCCTGGGCATGGCATGAAGAAAAAGAAGGATTTTTTGATTTTAACGGCTCAACATGTCCTGAGCGTGACCTGAGCGGTTGGATAGAGCTTTGCAACACATTTGGTTTGAAATGCATCCTTAAACCCGGGCCCTTCATCCTCGCTGAATACCGCGGAGCCGGATTACCTGATTGGTTTATGGATAAATACGGGCAGGAAATAAAAATGCACAACAGCCAGGGAACGATTGTTCAAAGCGATGGCGTCAGCTTATTTCACCCGGTATTTCTTGAAAAAGTCACAGCCTGGTATGATGCGATCATGCCTTTTATCAGCAATCGCCAGATATCCAAAGGAGGACCGGTCATTATGATGCAGGTTTGCAATGAGATAGGTGTTTTCAGCTGGCTGGCACATCAGGCAGATTATAGCCAAATTGTCAGAAAAAAATACATTGCCTACCTCAAAACCCATTTTAAGGATCTGAATAAGATCAACCAACTTTGGAAAACAAATTTTGAGTCTTTCGAACAGATTGACCTGCCAATGGATGGAAATACACCCTATCTTTCGGTGGAAGACAGAGGCAGAGACCATGATTGGCACCGATTCTGGAGGACTTATTACGGAGATTATCTCAGAATGCTGACTCTGATGACCCGAGACCGTGGAGTGGATATTCCCTTATATCACAATCTGCCCGGATGGATCTATGGCAACGGATATGAATTCCCGGTGAATATCACCATGTACGAAGATTTGTTCGATGACCGGAGTGAGATCATATTTGGGGTGGACCATATTCCGGAATTTTTCTCCTATAGAAATTTACATGATGATCGCATTATCAATGATATCACGCATGCCATGCAGGGTCCAAAACCACTATTTGCTGCTGAATTTCAGTGTGGAAGCCGTGAATACCATGTTGTGACCAATCCAAGGGAAATGGAATTGTTCTATAAAGCAAGCATTGCCAACGGATTGAGAGGATGGAATTATTATATGTTTTCACAGGGACTAAACCCAAGACAAAAAGGATATTCAGGCTCCACTTTCTATTGGTTCAACCCCTTGACGCCTGAAGGGGAAAAAACTTCAGCATTTCCACTGATCCGGCGAATGAACCAACTGGTAAAAACTTCCGAAGAATTGATCATTCACTCAGAAAGGAAAGCTGAGATCTGCGTTTTATTCTATCCTCACTATTATTCCACTGAACTTGAAAGGCCGACAGGAGCTAATTGCGGCTTACAGTTTGATTATGCACGCATTCGTCGCGGAGCCTATTTTGACGGTTTGCTCAAAGTACTTCAGATACTCAATGCGGATTATGACATGGCAGATCTGACAAAAAATGAGCCTCAAAAACTAAAACAATATGGGCAGATATGGGTTTTCTCAACAGATGAAATGAATGCAAGAGATCAGCAAAAAATTGTTGACTATGTCCACGATGGAGGGAAAGTCATCATTTTCCCCAATTTACCTGACAGGGAAATGAACGGACAAGCTTGTACCATCATCAGGGATGCCTTGAAAATACATCCTTCGGGTGTGGAAGTAATTGATTCTCCACTCATAGACATACTTGGTTATCAAGACATTAAATGTGCTAATCCACAATTGGTTTACGACGAAAACTGTTTCAATCCAGACGAGATCATTGCCCGGAATATAGCCGGAAATATTTGCGGATTCAATAAAACCCTGGGCAATGGTCAATTCATACATCTCGGCACCTGGCTCGGTTTTGACACTGAAGGTCACAAGCCGGTTTATGAAAAACTTCTCCGGATGTCAGGCGTAAAAATCAGGAAAAGTCATTCTGATAATGAATTTATAATAGTCAGAGAACGGTTTACTCCTGATGGCTCAGGTATCTTATTCATTGGTAATTATTACAATGAACCACATACAGGAAGGGTGTGGTATACACACCCAACCACCGGTCATATAATATACGTTCCTTATGCGAATAATGAGCCGTTCACATGGCCTGCTTTATATGGTGTCCTGAGTCCTGTCAATATCGAAATCATGCCTGAAATATCTATATTACACGCTACTTCAGATATTTTAGAGATCGACATAAATGAACGAGGCTTTGATTTACAGGTTTTTGGTGATCGTGATCTGATGGGTGAAATCGTATTTGAAGGACCAAATGCTGCATTCATCCATCATGCTTCCATAAATGGGAAAGCTGTGGAAATATTCACGAAAGACTCAAAATGTATTTTACACTATAGCCATTTGCACGAAAAAGTATTTACGATTAACATATCATTAGGAGTAATTGAATAGCTTGATAGTATTTTAGTCCGAAGTCTTTTAGTCAATTATTTATACCAGGGGTCAAAACATCGCTTTCGAAAAAAAAATTATTGTCTATTAAACCAAGAACGTGCTTAATTCCGACAGACTACCGACTAAATAGCTAACCAATTATAAAACCATTAAATTGGTGAGCTATTCAGAAAATGATTTGATAACTAAAACCTGCATTATTGGAGTAATATGCCATAAAGGGTGATTTAACAACAGTTTTACATATTATATAATTATTACATCTGTTTAATAAAAACAATGAATAACTGATGAATATTCAAAATAAATACGGATTGAAATTTGAGTTTTTGGCCAATGGATGCATTAAATCGATTGAAGACCAACAAATCCGTATCAATCTAAAATCTGAAAATCCTTTTACTCCTACCCTTTCGAATGTATATCTTCGCAAAAGAGGCACTGTACCTGTTTGGATTCCGCTCACTGGTCCGTTAAGCAAGAGCGAATTCACCATTCAAAACAATGGTTATTATCTCAGAGGTCAGTGGGAAGGATTAAAATATTCAGCAAAACTTGAATTGTCATCCGGATCAAAAAGCTGGCGATGGAGCATTTTCCTGCAAAACGATGCAGGTCAGGATTGTGTCGCAGACTTGGTCCTGGTTCAGGACATCGGGCTGAAAGCGATCAGTGACAACTTAGTCAATGAATATTATGTCAGCCAATACATAGAACGTATAGTTTTAAAAGATCCCCGGCAGGGTTCGGTGGTCTGTTGCAGGCAAAATATAAAAGAGCCATCCGGGTATCCCTGGATATTGATCGCAAGTGCCGGATTTGCATCTTGTGCGAGCACTGACGGCATGCAATTTTTTGGCAATAAATACAGATCAGACGGTGTACCACAAGCATTGACAGAAAATCTGACCGGTGATTTAGCCGGTGAATCTTCCATCGTAGCTTTGCAGGAAGAAGAATTTATTTTGAAAAATGGTGAAAACAAACTAATCAGCTTTGTCGCCACATTTATAGCCGACCATCCCGAAGCCACTAGTACCAAAGACCTGACGATCATTCGCAAAGTATTGGATGAATTTCCTGTTTTCAACCATAAAGAATTCAATTCAATCCGGGACTGGAAAAAACCGGTTAAAAATATTTTTACCACTGCCAGATTCCTGCCGGCAGATAAATTGACTGATGCAGAAATCAACACTTTTTTTGGAGATTCTATCAGGCATCAGGAAATTAAAAATGGCGAAACTTTGTCATTTTTTACCAGGGATGGTAACCATGTAGTTATGGGAGCCAAGGAAGCATTGGTTGATCGACCACACGGGCACATTCTTCAGGCCAAAACAGGATTTGAACCCAATGAAAATGTGATGTCTGCCACATGCTATGCTACCGGGATCTTTAACTCGCACCTTTCTCAGGGCAACACCAATTTCAATGTGTTGCTATCTGTTAATACCAGTCAGTTTAATCTGCAAACTGACTCAGGTCAAAGGATTTTTATTGAATTTGAAGGTGAAGAATACCTTTTAGGCAATCCTTCAGCATTTGAAATGGGTCTGAATCATTGTCGCTGGATCTACAAATACAATTCACGGATATTCCAGATCAGAACATGGACTTCGGTGAACCATCCTTTAATTTACACTGATTTCCAAGTTTTGAAAGGTGAACCAGTCAGTCTGATGATCAGCCATCAATTCGATCAGGTCAATACCTGGAAAGTCACTAAAAAATTGCAAAAATCTGAATACGATTTCCAGGCAACAGATGGAATGATTACCGAAAAATTTCCGGATGCACAGTTCAGATTGAATATTTATCAACCTGATCCTCAACGCATTTCTGATATTACCTCCTTTATTGCAGGGTCAGAAAATAAAAACCAGCATGATAACTTTTTGATATTAAAAATAGAAGAAACGCAATCATTTTTCTTAAGCTTTACCGGAGAATTACAGGAGAAACACACACTCACACCTAATCATGATCCGGATTTACAATGGCTTTCTGATCGATCAGAAGCAATAATTTTTTGGGAAAGGCTGAGTTTAGGCTTGAAGATACATGGTTCGGATGAGGACTCATTAGCTATTAATGAGATTTTACCCTGGTATGGGAATAATGCGCTGATACATTTTTTGACACCCTATGGATTGGAACAGTTTTCTGGTGCTGCATGGGGAACAAGAGATGTTGCACAAGGACCCATTGAACTGTTGCTCCAAACCGAAAAATATAAAGAAGCACGGAATGTCCTGCTGACAGTGTTCCGTCATCAGAATCCTTACGGCGACTGGCCCCAATGGTGGATGTTTGATTCGTATAAAGCGATCCGGGCATCCGATTGTCATGGAGATATTTATTACTGGGTTTTAATAGCTTTGGCAAAATACATTAAAACCACCGGAGACCTGAGTATTCTGGAAGAAAAATTGCCGTATTTTGGAGATGACAATACACTTTCACCGGTTGCCGAGCATGTGGAAAGACTGATCAACATGATCACGGATTCTTACATTGAGGGAACTTTTTTTGTGCCGTTTGGCGGAGGAGACTGGAACGATTCCCTTCAGCCTGTCAATGTGGAGCTTTCAAAAAAACTGATCTCCACCTGGACCGTTGAAATGAATTATCAGTCATTTATGGCTTACAGCGATGTGTACATACGCAGTGGTGAAGATGCGAAGGCAGCAACCTTAAGAAATATCTGTGAAAACATACGTATAGATTTCAATAAATATCTCGTAAAAGATGGTGTTTTAGCCGGGTATGGCCATATAGAGGCAGATGGAAGCATCAGTTTACTGTTGCACCCTTCGGATAAAATGACTGGTATCCGGTACAGTATTTTACCGATGAACAGAGCCATCATCAGTGGCATTTTTACAAAAAAACAGGCTGATGACCACCAAAAGATCATCGATCAATGGCTGAAAGGACCTGATGGTGCGCGATTGATGGACAAACCACTGCGATACAAAGGTGGCATTCAGGAGATTTTTCAACGTGCTGAAAGCAGCACCTTTTTTGGAAGGGAGATCGGGTTGATGTATGTGCATGAACATATCCGGTATGCGGAATCTCAAGCCATTCTGGGTAACGCGGATGAATTTGTCAAAGCATTGCGACAAGCCATTCCGGTGGATTACCAAAAAGTAGTTGACTGTGGTGATTTGAGACAGGCCAACTGTTACTACAGCAGTTCAGATGTAAGTTTTCACACGAGATACGAAGCGGATGAAAAGTATCAGGAAATCATAGAAGGAAGGCATTTACTGAAAGGCGGCTGGCGGGTGTATTCAAGCGGTCCCGGCATTTATATCAGTCTGGTTATCTCCGGATTGCTCGGTATACGATTGGAGGCTGATCGGATTGTAATTGATCCTGTTATCCCAAAAAAAATGAATGGATTAACAGCGGAATTAAGGATAAATTCCCGTGCAATATCCTTACATTATCAAATAAAAAATGGCTGCCATACTCCAAAAAAGATCAAGCTCAACGGAGAGCACCTTCCTTTTACTAAAGATCACAACCCTTATCGCGATGGCGGGGCGGTGATTGATCTGAAAGTTTTTGAATCCTATTTGAATCTGGATAGAAATGTGATGTCGATCGAACTGTAATAAGGCCTTATTTGATTCTGACCTCTTCAATCAACTTTTTGATTTGTGATGCGTCAGATAATGTTCCAATAGATCCGGAATTACCTTTGATCAAAATGCAACAGTTCTCCTCTTTTGTCAGTTGAGCAAATTTTTTATTGATTTCATTCAACTTTATCTTAGGCAAATAGTTTTTGAGGATTTCCTCCTGAGTATGAACATCCAATAATGGTTCTCCATCTAAATAATGCCAAATCATCTTTTCAGACATTGCATCTATTTGATGATCGTCTGTTAAATCTTTTTCAGACGAATGCTTTTGCCCGATATAGATCTTAGCTTTTTCCAATTCTGCTTCTGTAAAACCAATTTTTCTCAGCCTATCTATTTCAATAAGCGCTGGTTTTAAATATTCAATGACTTTCCCTTCACTGCAAAACAAATTAACAAACAAAAACTCAGTATTTCCCGAAGGACGGAGGAATCCAGGTTTTCTTACACCACTAAGTTTGAATTCAGCGGTTTTAAATCTTTCCTGGAACATCACATTGATCAATTCATTCATGATCAGTTGCCTGTAACCAAACTGATCACGGACAGGCCTTTTCTGATTTTGGAACAAGATCCGGACTTCGGAATCAGTGAATTGGGCATTTGCCATAATATCAGTTTTTAAAATCTGGCCATCCACATAATTTGCGGAGGTATCTGGAACCTTTGAAACTGGCTTTTTTATTTCAGAAAACACTTTAATTAATTCTTGCTCCGTTATGTCAACATCATTATTTCCAACGATCACAACTGCCATGAGATCTGGTCTGTACCATTCATTGTAGAATTTTTTTATTGCGCCGGGTTTTAATTCCTTGAGTTTGGCTGAAATATCTGCTGGTATCCGATCACCATATCGTGTTCCCGCAAAGACTGTCTTATTTTGCAGAATAGTACTTATACCATATAGCCTGGGGCTGTTTTTGATAACATTCAGTCTTTCTTTTTCGATCCATGCAGGATCCAAAACTGCCTCAGAAGCCCAGGTTTTCAATACAGATAAGGCGGAACTCAATTGAGCAATTTCTAAAATTGGAGTGCTATATTCAAAAATGGTTTCTTCAAAACCAGAAAAAGTTTTTATTACATCTTCATAATCATCATCTCCTGAAAGACCCGTATGCTCAAAGCGCACAAATGGCTCCATCATGTCTTCAGTTTCTTTTAAAACCAAATGTTTCACGGCCGTAGCTGCACCGATCTGGTCATCAGCTTCCATTGCAAAGCCAGCTTTTACAACAAGATAGCATTTTGCCCATTTTCTGTTTCCTGAAGGCAAATGCTTAACATAGTAATTGAGACCATTCTCCATTTTCCCCAACCTGACTGATGTATCCATCGGAAAGATGGCCCGGGTTTCTGCAGGCAAAGCGACTTTTTTATCCGCTCCCAAGGGCAATTCCCTGATCAGTACATCTTCGTTTTTGGGATTCGGAAGGGTATCTGTTAATATTTGAAAGGATGTCAACTCAATATTTTTACCTAAAACTATTTGAAAGCTCAAAAAAAATAACAACAACACGAATGATGACTTCAAAATCTTCATAATGAACAAAATTTATTTTGAAAAGCTTTATATATAATCGATGCAGGCCTCAAAACTGATACTTGCAGAGGCAAAAATAAGAAAAATTAGTCGATTTTAGAATATTGCTCTAATATGCGATCACAACAACCCTCTATAAAACGTTCTCAAATCGGTGGTAGAAACGAATTGAATTTAAGGGCTAAATGACTTCTTAAGAAATATTATAAAGCATAGGTTCCTGATTGAACAATATCCATGTTTTCAAACAAACTCAATTTAACTTTGTTAAAGGACATCAAAAAAAATCAATCTAAGTGCATTATTTTTATCAGAAGTAGTATCTTTGGCGCAATGTGTCAATCAATTTTGAGATCAAACCAATTGATGACAGTTTTTACATTTTTTAACAAGAAAAATTATATTTATGAAAGGGTTTTTTACAAAATTTTATTCGCTAATCCTTGTTATTTTGGCAACAGCCCAAATTTCATTTGCACAAGTGTATATTTGGGGTGGACCAGGAAATGCGAATAGCGAATTTGCAGGTGGCCTTAATGACTGGACTACCAATAATGACAGAAATGCTAAATGGACATGGACTGCTGACGGAAAAGGAACTGCAGGATGCTATTATGGCACACAGGCTGCAATCAACTCCCCTACAGTTTCCAACGGAGCTGCAATTTTCAATTCTGACAAATTTCACTGTAAAGATGGTATTGCATACCCGCACAGAGGTGAACTGACTTCTCCGGCTTTTTCTTGTGAGAACAATAGCACAGTGTTTGTCAGCTTTTATCAAAGGACAAGGATCTGGAATCCTGCCAATGAAATGGCATTGCATGTTTCTGCTGACGGTGGCAATACATGGGTGGCTTTTGACCTGAACCTGGATATCCGCGACATAAAATACAATCTCGTAGGTGATTCAAGAAAAACTCATCAGTTGATCGATATCTCTGAAGTTGCAGCCAACAAACCACAGGTTCAGATCCGATTCGTATGGAATGGTTCCTACTATTATTGGTTATTGGATGATGTGTATGTGATGGAACAACCTGAGGTAGAAATGGAAGTTTTTGCAGCTTACAATGCTCAACCACATCAGGTAATTCCGGCGTCACAAATCGATGCTGAACCCTTTGAATTCGCTATCGGGGTGATCAATAAAGGTGCAGCCGAGGCTACAGACTTAACTGCCAAAGCGGATATTTACTATTATAACACAACTTCAGCAGCCTGGGATTTGATTCATAGCGTAGAATCACCTCTCGAAGGAACTTTAGCCTCAGGTGACACTTCAGATTGGTTGGTTTTTGCTGAACCATTTGTGCCTACTGCTGAAATATTCACGGCACCAGGCAGCTATGCAATCGAGTATGTTCTGACTGACAATGGCGAATTCAATACCCGTGACAATACCTGGTGGATGCCTTTTACGGTAAGTCAAAGCAAATTTGATGGCGGTGATGCCAATGATTTGTTCCACGTCAGAGGTTGGGGCGGAAGTGAAGACTGGAACATTTTCAATATTTTCACTACCGGATCATGGGCAAATTCTCCATCAGGTTATTTTGCAGCTGACTCAACGGGAGCAGCCGCATGGGATGGAACAGACAACGGAGAAGATTTTATCACTGACGTAAATGCATTTTTATATAAAGTAAGTCCTGATGTCGCAGAAGATTTCTCCAATTTTGATACACTTGCATTGGCTCAATTCGACTTCTTCGACGAGGCACACCCACAATTGGAGATGGTAGGTTTCGGATTTGAGTCAGGCTTACAATCCGGTGACTTTGATTTCTGGAAAGTTCCTTTCTACAACCTTGATTTTGATGCCGGAGTAAGACTTGAACCAAATACCAGATATTTACTGATGTATCATTGGAACATTGGAAGAACGGTTTATCATGGAACTGACAACGCTCCTACCAATTACAAATTGAACAATGGTATCTATATAAATGATGGTAATCAATGGCAATGGTTTTTTGGCTTATCTTATGGAATTTATATAGGAATGGACATGATATTCATTCCTGGTGGTGGCACCAATACTCCACAATTGCCAGAATCTGTTATGGAGGTCTACCCTAACCCGGTCAACACCATTATGAATATCAACATTAACCTGGGTAAAGATATGGGAGATGCCACATTGGTTTTGACAGATATGAATAACAAAGTGATCGAAACTAAATTGATGAACGATCTGAATGCTACTTCAACCTCCATGAATGTTAGCAATGTTCCTGCAGGCAATTATATCCTCAGACTTGTTACAGAAGAAGGAATAGCAACCAAAAAAGTGATGATCCAGAGATAATTTCATCAACATAATAAAACAAATCAAAAAAAGTCCTCAACATTGAGGGCTTTTTTTGTTTCTCGTGTCCCGATAAAAAATTGTTTTTTTCGTGTCCATATAACAGATATTTTGATTGAGAAATACTTTTAACAGGGTATCTGTTAAAAAATCACCCCTGGCCTATTAAAACAATAAACAAGACTGTTCTAACCTATTTGGGAATTAACCAAAATTAATCCGAAAGATGTTTGAAGCTTGATTTGTAATAAGACAATGGGGCAGATATTAGATCCAAAAACTATTTGTTTTTGCTGAAAACCACTTTTGAAGTCAAAATCTTCAGCAGTATTCGATTTTTAGAAAAGCATACCTTAAATTTGCGTAAAATTTAATTTTCATTGTTTTTTCAACTTTATTCATTTTCTGATAAAAATTAAAGTATGTCAGGTCATAGTAAGTGGTCCAAGATAAAAAGGAAAAAAGGCGCTAATGATGCAAAGAGATCCAAAATATTCGGCAGGGTACTCAAAGAAATTGCCATCGCAGTAAAAGAAGGCGGAAGCGGAGATGCCAGTTTTAATCCCAGACTTCGTTTGGCCATCGCCAATGCAAAAGGAGTCAACCTACCAAAAGAAAATATAGACCGGGCGATCAGTAAGGCTCTGGACACAAAAGACGAGATTTTGCACACACCTACTTATGAAGGTTACGGACCAGGCGGAATCGCGATTTTTCTGGAATGTACGACCAATAATATGCAACGTACGGTTGCCAATGTGCGAGCTATTTTCAATAAAAAAGGTGGTAATCTCGCTACTTCCGGATCGGTCAGCTTCATGTTTGAAAGAAAAGGTATTTTCATGTTTGACCTGGCTAAATGGAATATGGAAGAACTGGAATTGGAACTTATTGACGCAGGAGCTGAAGAAATGGAAGTTGACGAAGAGACCAATGAAGTGGAATTGACCGTGGATATGATCAATTTTGGTGAAATGCAGAAAAAACTGGAAGAACTCAATATCGAGGTCAAACAGGCATACCTTGAGCGGATTCCAACCACAACTACCAAAGTACCCATTGATGAAGCTAAAAGAGTGTTACACCTGATCGAAGCCCTTGAGGATGATGATGATGTTCAGTCTGTATTCCATAATCTGGAAATGACTGAGGAATTGGAACGTGAATTGGAATAGTCAGATTATCATTGATTTAGCCGGAAAGTAAAGGAACCGATTCTGCTTCCTGTTTCATTATTTTTGGAAAAGCTGCGCCCGTGAATTTTCCGAGCCGGCATTTTCTATTAAGTATAATTCGAATTAATGAATGAAATATTTATTAAGCATTGAGTCTACTCCAAAAAATCCAATTTGTTGATTATCTATTTTTTTGTCCCAACCTATTGATGTCATTGATCAGCTCAAAAATAAAGGCAAACGATTGATATTCAACATATTAATAGCCACTCACACCCCATTTAGGTCTGTACTGACTGAAAACAACTGTGCCTGTACTGATTGAAAACTTCAGCGGGGATTTAGGGGACAAAGATTTTTCGGAGCAGGCTCAACATTCAACTGCCTTCAAGCAGGATTCGGGGTGTTCGCCTTATTGATAAGCTTGTGGTAATTTTTAGATTCATTGCAGAATAAAATTCATTTTTATTAGCTGATTATTAAAGGGTTGGATTTAAGATCGTGGAGTAGATCCATAGACGTCCATGATCTGTAGTATATTAATAACCAATCATGTGCAGGTATATGCTTTTTAAAAATGATTGAATGCAAACATATATTTGGAAAGATTTATAATGTTAAAAACTTCCAAAAAATGAAGTATCATACTTCGTTTTAAAAAATGCTTTACTTTTGTTATACAGTATTTGAGTTTATTTATGGACAGGTTTGACTAAATTCAATATAAATCTCAGATAAAAGAAATTGACTATCCGATATGATCGCAAAACATTCGATAGACCAGGTGCTGGAAACTGCTCAGGTTGAGGAGGTGGTGTCCCACTTTGTCAACCTGAAACGACGTGGTGTGAACATGATCGGACTGTGTCCTTTTCATAATGAGAAAACACCCTCTTTTACGGTTTCACCTGCAAAAAACCTTTTCAAATGTTTCGGTTGTGGTAAAGGAGGCAACGCAGTTCATTTTGTCATGGAGCATGAAGGTTATAGCTTTCCCGAAGCCATCCGTTTTCTGGCCAAAATGTACAATATTACGCTGGATGAAACAGTAGCAGACCCAAGCGAAAGCGAGGATAAACAAAAAAAAGACAGTTTGTTCATCGTTACGGAATTTGCTAAAAATCATTTTGTACATAATTTATTTCATACCCAGGCCGGCGTTAACATCGGGATGAGTTATTTCAGGGAAAGAGGTTTTCGAGAAAACACCATAAAGGAATTCAGTTTGGGTTTTGCTCCCGATGACCCCACTGATCTGACTGAAATTGCACTCAGGAATCAGTATAAAAAAGAATTTTTGGTTGAACTGGGTTTGTGCAATGAAAATGGGAGGGATTTTTTCCGCAACAGGGTCATTTTCCCCATTCAAAATCTTTCGGGAAAAACGATCGGTTTTGGCGGCCGTATACTGGGCAACGATAAAAAAATTGCCAAGTACATTAATTCGCCCGAATCAGAGATATACAATAAGAGGAAAACATTGTATGGTCTCTATTTTGCCAAAAATGATATCAGAAAAGAAGATTCCTGCATTCTGGTAGAAGGTTATACAGATGTGATCAGTTTGCATCAGGCAGGGATCAAAAATGTGGTTGCTTCATCCGGAACTTCCCTGACGGATGATCAGATCAGGCTTATTAAAAGGTATACACAGAATGTGACTGTGATTTATGATGGAGATGCAGCCGGCATCCATGCAGCTCAACGAGGCACAGACCTGATTTTAGCCATGGATATGTTCGTAAAGGTGGTAATCCTTCCAGAGCAGCATGACCCTGATTCCTTTATCAAAAAAGAAGGACCGAACGCATTCAGAACTTACCTCAGAGACAAAGCTCAGGATTTTATCCTCTTTAAATCATATTTTCTCAAAAAGGAAATCAATCAGGATCCGGTCAGGAAAGTGGCAGTACTCAAAGATATCGTTCAAACCTTATCCAAAATACCCGATCCAATGGCCCGTAACACTTATGTGAAGGAGTCGAGCAACATCATGGACATTGATGAAGCCATCCTGATCAATGAAGTGAACAAGGTGATCAAAAATGAGATCAGACAAAAGCGCTTCAGGGAAAGTCTGCGGGACGGAGAACCGGTAGCACAGGAAGGCAATTTTGACATGCCTGATTCCCAGCCGGTGCACGAACAATCCGATTTCACCAACAAGGCCGATGAATCTATGGAAAGAGGTTTGATCAGTCTTTTGATCAATTTTGGGAATACGCTTTATGATGAAAAAAGTCAGATTACGGTTGCCCAGATTGTTGTCTCCGGTTGCGCTGAGTTGTTGGGCTATTTTACCAACCAGGTCTATGCATCCATATTCAGGGAAGTGATCCATAAAACGAGCGCCGGAGAGGTCACAGACCAGAAATATTTCACCAATCATCCTGATGAACCAATCAGACAATTGGCCATTGATTTATTGAACAGTCCTTATGTGTATGCAGGCTGGCAAAATAAAGGAATGGAATTACAGACACAGAGAATGCCCGACCAGAATTTTAAGAACGAGGCAGATCAGTTGATCATCCGGATCAACAACAGAAAATTGACCATGATGATTGAGGAAAATATGAAAAAACTGGATAAACTTGATCCTGAAGATCCCGAATATCTGATCTCTTTGAAATTGCATGCCAAAATGATTGAACAAAAGAAGGAACTGGCTAATTTGATAGATAAAGTTATTGGCTAAGGTTAAGTCTCAGATTTTCAGTCTTTCATTTTTTAACGAACGTTCAATGGATTGCTGTAGTTTTACGATGGTGGCTGACTGACTGGAAATCACTGCCCGAAGATCATCCAGACTGGTTTCATATTTGAGTTGATTGCTGTGATCAGCATGAGAAAAAGGGCTGATCTTCAATTTAACCATCCACATTTCCTTAATTTCCTCAGCACGGATCTCCACAGGTTTATAAAACGGATTGTCCGAAATGAGGGTGATTGTCCCCTTTTCTTTGATATGATTCTGTATGCGTTTAACTACGATTTCAGATTTCATAACCACTACATATACAAAATCGCTTCTCACATTATATTTAAGCAAATCCGGGTCCACCATTGAGCAAACCAGAATCTCTCCCTGAGTGATGCCAGGCTCCATTGAATCTCCAACCACATCAAATGCCCTGTAAGTACCATGTCTGAAATCAATGCCGGGTAAACTAAAACTATTGAGGTCTTTCAAAAAAACCGGATCATGAAACTGAGTGAGATACCCGGCTGAGGCAGCCACCGGAACATGCGTGATGCTGTCTTTTTCCTTCTTACGATTTTCAGAGTGTTCAACAGCATTCTCTTCTGCCATTCTGCAAACCGGTTCTCCCCGGCCACAAAAAATAAAATCAGCGCTCAAATCAAACCTGTCTATGGCTGATCTGACCAATTCAATGGTCACATCTCTTTCTGACTTCAATACCTTGTTCCAGCTTTGTGGTGAGTAATCCAATTCGAAAGCAAACTGACGTCCTGACCTGATTACCCCTTCATCAAGCAGGAACTTGTAACATTCTATAAATCTTTTTGTAACAATATTTACCATCGGATAACTCAGGTCTTTCGTTTATGATATGCGAAGTTATCGAAAAAATATATATGATACAAATTTTTTATATATTTTTTTTAATATTTTTTAATATTTGGTTTACAACAAATTATAAAGAAATACAGTTTTACATGAAATTTTTTATAATCTGTAATTTTGGCCAGGCTACCATCCATTAATCCAGGGGTACGTGCTTTAATCGTCCATAGGAAAAAATAAAAACAACCAATGCTGATGGATTTTGTAACCGGATGAAATGCATTTTAACATGACACAAAAAAGGCCTGCAATCTGTATTGCAAGCCTTTAAAGTATTTAGAAAACTATTTAGGTCTACGATTTATTTTTGAGGGAGGCCAGCATATTCTCCAGTTCAATTTCACTGTAAACCAGTACATCTCTTGGTTTACTTCCGTTGGCAGGGCCGACGAGCCCCAAAGCTTCCATCTGGTCCATCAATCTCCCAGCTCTATTGTAACCGATCTGCATTTTTCTCTGAAGCAAAGAGGTAGATCCATACTGTTCCAGAACTATCATTCTTGCTGCCTGTTCAAACATATCATCCAGATCATCATATCTGACACCTTCATAATTGCCATCTTCCTCATTGGTTTTATATTCAGGTAGATAATATGGCTCAGGATATCCCTGCTGATGTTCGATGTGATTGACCACCCGGTCGATTTCAGGAGTATCGACGAATGCGCCCTGAATCCTCATGATGTTACTTCCACCCACTGACAAAAGTAAGTCACCCCTGCCAATGAGTTGTTCAGCCCCCATTTGGTCCAGAATCGTTCTGGAGTCGACTTTGGCAGAAACTTTATAGGCGATCCTTGCCGGGAAATTGGCTTTGATCACACCTGTAATGATATTGACAGAAGGTCGTTGAGTCGCGAGGATCAGGTGAATGCCAACGGCTCTGGACAACTGTGCCAAACGTGCGATAGGTAATTCTACCTCTTTCCCTGCGACCATGATCAGATCTGCAAACTCATCGATCACCAGAATCAGATAAGGGAAAAAGCGGTGTCCTTCTTTCGGATTCAACTTTCTTTCCTGGAATTTGGCATTATATTCTTTCAGATTCCGGCATTTTGCCATTTTAAGCAGGTCGTACCGGTTGTCCATCTCCATCATCAGGGAGTGCAGCGTATTAACCACTTTATCGGTATCAGTTACGATCGCTTCTTCCTGATCGGGTAAAAACGCCAGGTAATGCTTTTTCAAACCCGTATAAGGAAACAATTCTACTTTCTTAGGGTCGATCATAATAAATTTGATCTCAGAGGGATGTTTTCTGTACAACAAAGACACTATAATAGAATTGATACCAACAGATTTACCTTGTCCTGTCGCACCTGCTACCATCAGGTGAGGCATTTTGGCCAGGTCAGCAACAAAAACCTCATTGGAGATGGTTTTACCTATGGCAATGGGCAAATCCATTTTGGCTGTCTGGAATTTTTCTGAAGACAGTATTTCCTTTAAACTAACAGTTTGCTTATTCTTATTTGGCACTTCAATACCGATGGTACCTTTACCCGGAATGGGCGCAATGATCCTGATGCCCAAAGCAGCCAGGCTCAAAGCGATATCATTCTCCAATGACTTGATTTTACTGATCTTGATCCCAGGTGCCGGAACAATTTCATATAATGTCACTGTGGGCCCTATGGTTGCACGGATCTTGGTGATCTCAATCTTGTAGTTTCTGAGTGTATTGATGATCTGATCCTTATTGCTTTCCAGTTCTTCCCGGTCGATATTCAGGGTTGCAGACCCATATTCTTCAAGTAATTCAGTGGATGGAAATCCATACATAGACAGATCTTTCCTTGGATCGTAGGGTTCCAGTACAAAATCAGATTCTTCCTGGATTTCCAGTTTTTCAATATCTGATTTCTTCTCCACCAGCGTGAATCCTGAGTCTACTGATCCATCTGAACACTCGGCAACAATGATCTTTTCTTCAATTTCCAGTCGAAGATCATCCTGGTCCTTATACCTGATCTCCTGTTCAGGCTCATCATCGAAATCAAACTGAATGGTATGTTTAGGAAACGCTTCATCTTTTTGGGGAAAAGCAGGAATTCCCGGATTGACTATTGCTTCTTTATTCAAAGGAGATCCACCGGCATCTGAAACTTTTGATTTGAAAAAGGCTTTATTATTAAAAGAAAATGCCGGAAAACTGAAATTCATAAACCCTGTGTTGAGTTGTATGGTCTCAAATTTTGGATTGAAATACCACACGAACAAAGCGAACAGCGTAAAGATCAACAGCAGCAACAAACCCGCTCTGCCAATAAAATTACTCATCCATAAGTTGCTTGCTTCTCCAAACGCTCCACCCCAGCTAAAACCAGAATTTTTGAAGATAAATTCAAGGGTAACTGATAAAAACACCGTTAAAAACAGCATTTTCTGAAACAAGCGGTAACTGCTGCGAAGGCTTCTTTTTGCCAAAAGATTCAGTGCCACATGCACCATCAGGTATATCATGAAAAACGATGAAATACCAAAACCCCAATAAAAAAACATATTTGAAACCAAAGCGCCCATTCTGCCCAACCAGTTCTCCACAACAATATCTCCCATGAACAAAACATCCCAGGAAAATTCCAATACTTTATCCTGATCACTTTTCCATGTGAGTAAATAAGAAGAGAATGCGATGGCTAAATAGATGCTGGTTAAAATTAAAACAATCCCAATTATTTTTGGCCATCGCTCATCACGAATATCCAGTTTGCCAAATAACGAATTGCTATACCTTTCTTTAGTTTTCTTTACTTTTGTGCTCATATCAAAACCCGTATAAAATCGGTTAATAAGATGATGCAAAGGTAAATCAAAAAATACATATTAAAAAATAACGCAATATGTTTTTTATATATATAATTATCAATATATATTCATTGTTGATTTTCCATCATATGTGATAAAAAAATAATTATATAGGGATTCTCTGAAATCGGATTCAAAAATGCTTGACTGTGTATTACTCGTGCTTTGGCTTTGTGATCACCGGAGTGAACAGAGAGGTAATTCGTATTTTAATCCCAGGCTAAAGTATCTGTTACGGTCAATCCGCACAGACGAAGCGGTTCCTTTCTTGTCAGAAAACTCAGCATTTTTAAATTCAGAAGCTGATTCTGCTTTTGCGATTTGGATCAAACCATGGTTGTAATGGCTGTAAAGAGTCAGCCCGTGCCAAAGTTTGTATTCGATTCCGAGTTGTGGACTCAGATCAAATCTGTTGAGCATTTGCTTATTGAATAATACTTCATCTGAAAGAACGATGGTATTAAAGTATTGCTCCGTCAAATCCCTGACCGCATTGGAACCAAAAATCAGCCATGAAACATTGATCCCGCCGAACAATCCAAGTTGCTTCCACTGGTAGCCGATTTGAAATGGAATTTCCAAATAATGAAGTTGCTTAACAAGCCCCAAAACATATTCATATCCGATGGTATTATTCCTGATCTCAGCATTCTGCAATTCATACGAATAGCGTTCTTCCACCCAGTCCGTCGAATTACTTTCTGTCTTTAATCCACTGATATTGAATATACCGGTTCTCATCAAAGCATTAGAAAAATAATTTTTGTTCAATATTTTATAGTTCAGCGTTGAACTTAAATAAATATGACCACCCAGATACTTTTTGTATCCGATGCCAACTTCAAAACCCCCATAACTGGCCAGATTTTCTGAGATCATGCCGGATTGAAATGTAAGCCCATGATCGCATGGACTTTGCTGACCAAATCTGCTAAAGCTCATGGGCATTACCAACAATTTATAATCCGGGAAGTTTTGTTCATCTGAAAATTTAGGTTCAAAATATTTGTTTACCAATGTATTCAATTCAATGACATCATTCATATCTGTTTTTGCAATAAACTCTTCCGTAGAATAATCTACCTTCAATTCCATTGAATTTTCATCCATTTTCCCCTCAACCAGATAAACTTTTTCATTTTCCGATAGAGCGATCATTTTGTTCAACGATTGATTTTTACTCACACGGGCATTTTTATTTAAATTTGCAGCTGGTTTTTGCGATGAACCGGCACCCAATTTGCTTTGCTTTTCAGACAACTTTAAATCATTGATTGTCAAACTTTTTTGGTCAGACAGGTTTTCATCCAATAATACTTTTTCCTTTGAAGTACGATCCTCCGCATTTTGCAGAGCATAATCCAAAGAAATTTCAGGTAATGGTTTTTCAGGAGTCTGATCAACCTGATCTGTTGTAAACATCCAATAACCCACCGCAACACCTGCTGCAATAAAAATCAGCATAAAAATCAGGAAAGGAAAGATACGACGTGTCTTTTTATTTTCAGCAGGCATGGATGCATTCAGTTTTTTCTCCATATCAGCCCAGCCTTTATCCGCCAATTTATCCATTATATCTTTATAATTTTGTTCGTTCATCTTTCAGCTTTTAATTGACCGTTAAATTGCAGCCTCAATCTCTCCCGTGCTTTGGACAAGTGCCATTTGGATGTACCTTCACTGATCTTGAATTGTTCACCTATTTCCTTATGAGAATAACCGTACATCTCATAGGATCTGAATACATTTTGCATCATCGCAGGCAGGCTTTCGATCATGGTCATAAGATCTTCGTAATATAGTTTTGACAATGCATCAGGTCGGAAAACCATGTCTTTTTCCTCCATGAAAACATTTTTGATGTATTTTCCATCCTTGCGGAAATGGTCAGACAAACTATTGAATACGATTCGCCTCACCCATCCTTCAATGCTTCCTGTTCCTTCATATTGACTGATACTGGTAAAAACCTTCATCATCCCGTCATTGATGATACTAATCAACCTGTCCTCATCTGTGGTAAATCTACGGCACATGGACAGTAGTTTCGGAAAGAAATAGCGATAAAATATCTCCTGACTTCTCCTGTCATTTGAGATACAACCTTTAATGATCTTTTCGTCTATTTTCCTTGTCAACTCCACTTTCTATCCGATATACATTAATTTTCAGTATCCTTTAAAATATATTTTTTCATCAAAGCCTTCGATATTGATATAGAAATCTTCCGTATAATTCAGCGAACCGAGGTCGAAGCCTGTTTCTATTTTGATATACGCCTCACAATTATCCTGGTCATCATGAACTAATCTGGCAATTATCTGAGGAGGATAAGTTTTAATCCAACCAGTGGCTGCCATTTGAATATCATGTTCCTTGCAACCACCGCCAAATCCAACAGTGAGGTATAAGCAGTTTCCTTCCAGCCGGTAACTCAACACCCTGGTATCCTCTCCTTCTACCCCATTTTCAAACCAACCATCATTGAAATGTATCGGCTTACATGATGCTGTCTGATCTGTGATCTGATGTTTTTCACAACCAGATACCCCAAGGAATAAAAACAAAACAAGAATGAATAATACCTTTTTCTGCAAATTGAAATTCCCGGATATCATTTTCAGCGATTTTATCATGCTATTCAGATTCAAAGTTAAGTGATTTTGCCAAATTCTTTTTAAATTCTATTCCGCAAAATGATTGATCAGCCTGACCATCAGGTCATTGAGAAATTCAACTTCATATTCGCCAATTGTTGGTTCCAGGTGATCATTCCCGATACCACTGTGATTTGTAATAAAAACATAGGTTGAGTTGGTGGAGACGGACATAAAACGCATGAGGAACTCTGTTTGCTTGTCAATACCACTTGCAGTGACAGGGATGATTTTGATTCCCTTTTCTGCGGCCATTTTATTGTATGCGTGAATGTCTTCTATCACATCCTGTTGGTAATGTGGCGGTGCATCCAATACAAGAAAAAGCAACCTGGTTCTGGCTGTAGATGACCATGAAAGTTGAGTGATCGCCGCTTCCAGTGCTGAATGCACCGCTTCAGGGAAGTCTCCGCCGCCACCCGCTTCCTGATCTTTGATGAATCCGATGGTAGTTGATGTGTTTTGTGTAAACTTGGAAATCCTGGTCACATATTCATCACCTTTATCCCTGTAAAACACAGAAGAAGTCCTGATCAGTGCTTCGGGATTGGCTGATTTTACCCTTGAAAGCACATCCACCAGCTCTACTTTGAGGTATTCGAGTTCGTCGCCCATGGATCCGGTTGCATCCACCACAAATGCGATCTCGATATTGCCAGATGGTGGACCGGATGAAACAATGGTCTGATTAACACCTTGATCGATCGTCTTGACCTGGCTGATGGTTGCTGCTCCATTATTGATATTCAGGGTATATTGTGACAGATCCGGTTGAATGTTTTGCTCAAACAGGTCAGGCCATAGTTCAGCTTTCCCCTGATTATCTGTTTTGGCAGTAAAAACAGTTTTCCCTTCCTTTTGAAGTTTCACAACCGCGTCAATGACAGGTTCCCCCTGCTGGTTTTTCAATTCAACTTCAATTCTGTTGTCAGTAAAATAAGACCAATAATGAGACATTGAGTCGAGGTCATCCCTCAGGAGGATTTCCTGCCAGAAATCCCAATGAGCCAGATCTTTCCATTCTCCGGCAGTGATCACACCTGGCTGGTTGCCTGAGCCGGAATTGCCACCGCCGCCACTGGACTCTCCGGATTTACCACCTGCATCATAGTACAAGTCATCACCCAATTCCTTACTGCATCCCGAGAAGCCGAGGATAATCAAAATCAGAAAAAGTATGTTTTTATTCATAATTAAACTTTTTATTGTATTTTTTTCTAAATAGGATCTTTAATGAAAATAAGCCTCCATGCTATATTCCATACAGACAATCAGGTAAATAGACCGTACTTTTCATATTGCATCTGTAATGGAATTATATATTTTATTCGGTAATTCAGTTTTAATATCTGCTGAAACCGATGTTCCTCAGTTTTGTTGAAACGTTTTCATCCGATTTTATCAGGACCATAAACAAACCACCTGTCTGGCAATTACAGGCGGTACAGGCGATGGCATTGGAAGGATCGAATTGATATTTTGCTTTGATCACCACAACTTCTTCTTTGATCAGATAATCTATCATGGCACTCACTTTCTCATTGTCATTTATTCTGTAACTTTCAACAGGTTTGTACCAGGGATCTGCACATTGAGTTTCAAAAAAAACCCAGACTTCTTCACCTTCACCCGGAATAAGATCATCCGAAAGATAATCCTGTTCCATAGAACAGGCTACCATTGAAAGGGTGATCACCAGGTAAAAAAATATATACTTCATTTTTGACAATTTATTATAATATATTTACTATCAATATTTGAGTCTACTCTGAAAAGTACAATTTGTTGTTTTTCAATCGTTTAAATAATTTTTCCTTTTAATTACAATTTAGAAAAGATCATCTTTACTTCTCCTTCCAGCATCAATTGATCTGAATGTAAGCTCAGGGATCTCATTCCCGGTAAAAATGAAGCAAATTTCAAGGAATACTCTGAATCACAACATGCCAAAGGACAGTGTGGCTGACCGAAAGAAATGTGATCAATATCCGTCACAAAATAAGTGCCACCACAGTCATTTCTGCTCAAAGAAAGTTGGTATGTTGAATCGGATCCAAATTCCAGGCAAAGATTTTCCTCAGTTTTGGTATAAAACCAATTATTCTTTTCTTTTATTCCCTCCAGTTTCCAACGTGTCAAAACAAGTTTTGCTGACGGGTCTTTATCACAGCCAGTCATGAAAGGAAGAAATAAAACGATCAGCCAGGCAATTTTAACGCTCATTCAGATATTTTAAAATCAGATTTCCAATAATAGCAAAAAACATAATCCAATTCGGTGTTTATTGAAAAACTTTGTCTAATAAAAAGCAACAAACATCGTTTAATGCAAAGACATTAAATCAACAGGAATGGTTGGGTTGAAAATGTTTTCTACGGCAAAAAAGTCAATAAAATCAGAATTCTTTTTGCCCCAGCCGGATATATTTATTCACCATAAAATTACTCAATAAAACAGGCAACAAGATCCCCGCTAAAAGGATGATCCCGAACACAAAGATGGTCAGGCTTACATCCAGAAAATATGTGAACACCTGTATGCTGTAATCCAGGTAAAAAAGTATGCCCAGTAGTACGATCACATTGATCAGGCCTGAGATCAGACCGATCTGCAGACTTTTTTTGATATAGGGCATTTTAATAAATCCGGGACTTGCTCCTACCAATTCCATGGTTCTGAGCATTTTGCGGTCGCCTCTTAAAACCAGCTTGAGATTATAATAGATCAGCATCAGGGAAATTGATATAAAAACCAGGCCTGCGATGAGGAAAATATAATTGAATCTGCTCAGATTGGATTTCATGGCGCCGATTTCCTGAAATTCGAAAAAGGCATTTTCCACTGCAGGTCGGGCCATTAATTCACTTTTAAAAGCCTGCGCTTTACCACTTCGTATGTAATCTGCTTCAAGGAAAAAGCGTATGACGTCTTTGAGCGGGTTGTCAGACTGTTCTTCAAAGATTGCGTTGCCCATCTGGTTTTCCAACATTTTGAGTCCATCTTCCTTGGAAATGTATTCGACGGTACTGCTTTGGATAAATTTGCGCGATTTCAGTTCTGCGATCAACGCATTCAGTTCATTTTCAGGCAAATCATCCTTTAGTTCAATAACAAACGGTGTTTTCTCGTTGATGATATTTTCCAGGTTGCTGATGTGCACGATGATAAGTAAATACACACCCATCAAAAACAATGTGAGTGTCAGGCTAATGATGGTCAGTATCGTTCCCGGTTTAAATTTCATACAGCGATAAATTGTCACTTTAGTTTGAAAAGGCAAAAATGATAACTTTTTTTCAAATAAGTATCATGCACGGACTGATATCATTCAGAAACACATACCATCATCAATTCCAATCCACCAGTTTTTGTTTAAATAATCATAACTTTGCACTGATCTATTGCCCGATTGTCATTTGTTTGAATCTGAATTTAATTTGAATTAAAAACATCCGTTTAACCATCCAGTTGATTCGTAATCAATGAATTGCTTATAATTTTAAAATAATTTTTTTAATCCGGATGGTGTTTTTTGATTCATATTTTCACCAGATTATTTTGATAAATATAATGATGATTTCAAAAAAAACGCAATTAATGAGTCTGCTCCGAAAAGTCCAATTTGTTGATTTTCATTCGTTTTTTGCACCGCCCTACGGACGTCAAAGATCAGCACAAGACCAAAGGAAAACGATTGAAAATCAACAAATTAAAAGTCCTCTTTTAGGTATATGCTGACTGAAAACGTCAGTGCCTGTACTGACTGAAAACATCAGTGGGGATTTAAGGGGCAGAGACTTTTCGGAGTAGACTCAATATTCAGTTGATCAGCTGATCAATCTGAGCGTCATTTAGTTTTTATGATTTGAGAGGGTTCAATGAGCAAAGGGCATTATATTTGCTGTATCATTGACATTTTGACCTAAGCCATAATAAGTTCCTAAAAGACTCAAGGCTAAAAGACTAAACAGCTAAACACGTACAAAAAACATAATTTTACCGTGTAAAACACTTAACAAATGGGCTACCACATCGACCTTGAAAACATCACGCTGGAAGTTTATAAACAAAAGCTGGCCGTTGCCTGGCTGCCTCCGAGCAGGAGGATCCTTCAGGAAAGGCTATCTGAACGATTGGACTATTTCCGGGAGGCAGATATTAAAAACCTGAAAGAACTCCAAAAACTGCTAAAGCAATCTGAATTATTGAAAAAATTAAGCGAATTAACACTTTTTGAAGGAGATTATCTGGTCATTTTACTAAGGGAAATCAACAGTATGCTGCCGAAACCAAATCAATTAAAAGATTTCCCGGGTATTCCTTCAACCGCTACTGAAAAACTTGCAGCGTTGGGCATCAAAGACACAAAGCATTTGTTCGATAAAGTATTGACTCCCGAAAAAAGGCAAAATCTGGCATTCGAAAGCGATCTCTCATTGGAATTGATCAATGAATTGGCCAGTCTGACGGATCTGTCGCGAATCAAATGGGTTGGAGCTATTTTTGCCCGGGTATTGTTTGATCTGGGTATCAAAAACGTCAGGGATGCCGCTGGAACTGATCCGGTTGAACTCCACCAAAAAGTCAATGAACTTAACAGGCAACGGAATTATTACAAGGGACAAATTGGTTTGAACGATATGCGTATTTTTGTTGCCGCCGCAGCTGAAGTACCATTGGAAATTGTCTGAATCAGGATTTTCAGGATTTTTGGATTTTCAGGATGGAGTTCAAATCATAAAAATCATTTATCACAAAAATTGTCCTTCAGGATATAATTATGTTAATCCTATTTCTGTCTGAATCAGGATTTTCAGGATTTTTGGATTTTCAGGATGGAGATCAAATCATAAAAATCATTTATCGCATAAATTGTCCTTTTGAATATAATTATGTTAATCCTATTTCTGTCTGAATCAGGATTTTCAGGATTTTTGGA
>ERZ761607.588-NODE-588-length-59660-cov-70.289422_pt1 | contig 59660 bp, 59 predicted proteins | sample MGYA00511164_ERZ761607 | MGnify/ENA primary metagenome ERZ761607 (study PRJEB28899, sample SAMN02445080) | bioreactor sludge metagenome | biome: EBPR sludge | place: Australia: Brisbane, Thorneside Wastewater Treatment Plant | collected 2011-06-22 ...
TGCGCCTATATCTGGTTGGCTTGACGCGGATCACCTCAATTGTGAACACACCCTACGCAGCCATCCAGCGCGGCATCAATTGAGATAAGACATCGACTGGATTCGCCGCCTTTTCCCCCGGCTCGAATCGGCGCCGTTCGATTACTGCGCTGAAGGCAACAAACTGAATTTGAAGTGGCGTAGTTCGGGTGCCAAGCTCGGCGCAATCGAGCGTGCGCGCCTGACCCATCTCATTGCTGCGGAAGCAGCCGAATTGCTTCACAAGCTTTTCGAAAACTACCTTTTTGATTTGGCGAAGTGGTCGAATCGCTCCCGCCCGGTGAGCGGACGGCCTTCCTGATGGGTGCCGGATGGTAGCTGGCAGAATCCCTGAAAGGCTTTACCGTTTTAGGTGATGGGGTGCGGTCGATTGCGGCCCAGTTGGGCCGTAAGCGGTGATCCTGTGATGGCCGCCGGCCACCGGACGTCATCGGCTGATTCAAACGAAGGCCGTACCGATGCAGCCGGGTTTTGCGAGTTATTCGACACCCTACTTAGCCGTGGGATACTTCTAAATGGAGTCCGGCTCATGAACACCGAAGATCGTCCGACGCAGTGCCCGTAAGGCTGATGGCGCTTTCTGCACCACGTTCCTTCAAAACGCCAAACGTTGACAAAATGTATATTGATCGCGCCGCAAAATAAATAATCCACTTAAATCATCGGCTTATTTATAAAACTGGCGGAGACGAAGGGATTCGAACCCTTGAGACAGGTTTTGCCCGTCTGCTCCCTTAGCAGGGGAGTGCCTTCGACCTCTCGGCCACGTCTCCTTACAACAGAGGCGCGATGATAGCGACTCTGGTGCATTCGGTCAAACGCTGGCGGCACCTTCTTCGAGCCCGAATGCCTTGTGCAGGACACGCACGGCAAGTTCGAGGTACTTCTCTTCGATCGCGACCGAAATCTTGATTTCGGACGTCGAGATCATCTGGATGTTGATGCCTTCTTCGGCCAGGGTGCGGAACATCTTGGAGGCCACGCCCGGATGCGAGCGCATGCCCACGCCGACCACCGATACCTTCGCCATCGTACGGTCGCTCTTGAGCGCACGCGCTCCGATCTTCTCACGCACGGTCTCGAGTACCTTCAAAGCCTTGTCGCAATCGGCCCGCGCAACAGTGAACGAAAAATCCGTCAGGCCGTCATTGCCGACGTTCTGGATGATCATGTCGATATCGAGGTTGGCATCGGCCACCGGTCCGATGATCTGGTAGGCGACGCCGGGAATGTCGGGCACCCCGAGTACGACGAGTTTGGCTTCATCGCGGTTGAAGGCGATACCGGTGATGACGGGTTGTTCCATGTTCTGATCTTCCTCAACAGTGATGAGCGTGCCCTGCCCCCGATCGTCGAAACTGGACAGCACACGCAACTTGACCTTGTACTTGCCGGCAAACTCGACCGAGCGAATCTGCAAGACCTTGGAACCGAGGCTCGCGAGTTCGAGCATTTCCTCGAACGTGATGGTGTCGAGTTTGCGCGCCTCGGGCACTACCCGCGGATCGGTCGTATACACCCCGTCCACGTCGGTATAGATCTGGCACTCGTCGGCCTTGAGTGCGGCGGCAAGCGCGACGCCGGTCGTATCCGAACCACCACGACCGAGCGTGGTGATGTTGCCCCGCTCGTCTACACCCTGGAAACCGGCGACGACGACGACATTGCCGGCTTCGAGGTCGCGCCGGATCGGCGCTTCGTCGATGTCGAGGATGCGCGCCTTGGTATGCGACGAATCGGTGAGGATCCTGACCTGGCCGCCGGTATAGCTCTTGGCATCGACGCCGGCTTCCTTGAGCGCCATGCACAACAGTCCGATCGTGACTTGCTCGCCAGTCGATAACACGACGTCGAGTTCGCGCGGGTCCGGATTCTGCGCAATCTCCTTGGCCAGGGCGATCAGGCGATTGGTCTCGCCGCTCATCGCCGAAACCACCACGATCACCTGATCGCCCTGCGCGCGAAACCTTGCCACGCGCTCTGCAACGTTCTTGATGCGCTCCGGGCTGCCAACCGAAGTGCCGCCATACTTCTGAACTATCAGTGCCATCTTCGAACCCAAGCCTTTACGGATAAAACCTGCGATTTTATCCAATCCCGAGGAACTTTGCAGTGCTGAACAACGCCATATCCAGCGATGGAGTATTGAAAACGACTATCCATTCACTGTGAAATTTTGCATTGTATGAGATTCGAGTAGTGATCTATACTTGATTCATCGTATGACTTAAGTCGTAGGGTCGCTGTAATCCCGAATTGAGTCGCTTAAATACGAATGTATTCAACCCATACAAACATCCGAGGCAACCAACATGAAAGGCACCGAAAAACTAGATGTTCGAGAGATTCGCCGCAAGCTGGGCCTGAACCAGTCGCAATTCTGGTCGAAGATCGGCGTCACTCAGAGCGGCGGTTCCCGCTACGAAAGCGGCCGTAACATTCCACGTCCCGTCCAGGCCCTGCTGCGGCTGGTTCACGTCGAACAGATCGACATCAACAAGGTCAAGCGCGAAGATGTGGAAGTCGCCGAGTTCCTCAAGGCCTCGAACCCCGAACTGTTCAAATCGCTCAAAAAGGAAGCCAAGGCCAAACGCAAGTGAGCAATCGAAGCGCCGGGAAGTTCGGCGTGGGCACCTACATCACATCAATGGCCGACACCGAAATGTCGGCCATTTTCATGTCCGGCCGCCGTCGGCCGCTATAATTCGAGGCTTGGCGGGAATTGGCACGCAATCGCCTTGAACCTGCGCCACGGCACCAAAAACCGGAATTCGAGACTCATGCGCATTACCCGACGACTGGAATTCGATGCAGGCCATCGAATTCCTGACCATGCCAGCCAGTGCCGCCACCTGCACGGACACCGCTATGTCATCGAGATCACCCTCGGCGGCGCGGTGATCGACGCTGCCGGCCAAGCCAACAACGGCATGGTAATGGACTTTGGCGAAGTGAAATCGATCGCCAAGGCGCGCCTCGTCGATCAGTGGGACCACGCATTCCTGGTTTATCGCAACGACACGATGGTGGCCGAATTCCTGGCAAGCCTGCCGGGCCACAAGACGGTCGTGCTCGATCGCGTGCCCACCGCCGAGAATCTCGCCAGCATCGCCTTCAATATCCTGGCACCGCTCTATCGCGACAACTTCGGCAACCAATTGAGCCTGGAGCGGGTGCGCTTGTACGAAACACCCAATTGCTGGGCCGACGCCGTGCGGACACCCGGCTGAAACACCCGCAAATTCCGGATACGCGGCATGGAAACCTTTGCAATCAGGCTGTTCAAATCGCTTTCGGATGAAACGCGCCTGCGCATCGTATTGCTCCTGGCCGCGGAAAGCGAATTGTGTGTGTGCGAAATGGCCCACGCACTCCAGGAAATCCAGCCAAAGGTTTCACGCCACCTCGCGCAACTGCGCACACTCGGACTGGTGGCCGACCACCGCAGAGAGCAATGGACTTTCTATCGGCTGCGCGACGATCTGCCGATCTGGGTCGCCGATCTGCTGAAAGCCATGAGCAAGGAGCGGCCGGCCGGCCTCACGATGGCCCGCACGCGCCTGGCGGAAATGGACCGCCGCCCGCGCGACATCATTTCACCGCCTGCGCCGATTCGCCTGCTTTCACCGGTGCAGGCCGCCAAGCATCGCTCCCGCAAATCACGCGTATCACAGGACTGACGCGGACGGCGGCCAAGGCTCCGATCGGCATCAGATGGCGTAACGGCGCAGTCTGACCGAGAACTCCTGAAGCTGCTCGACGCCACTCTGCTCGGCACGCGCGATCCAGTCCTGCAGTTGCTTCAGCAACTGTTCGCGGCTGGCGTTGGAGCGGGCCCAGATGGCCGTCAGTTCGGCGCGCATGGTCACCGCCATGGACAACTGCCTGCTGTCCTTCACGACCGCCTCGAGTCGCTGGCGTTCGGCCTCGGCCAAGCCATCCGCATCGCCCGACAACACCCAGCGGCGCAACGCGCGCACATCGAACTTGCCCGCGTGCGCGCTCGCGATCCGGTCGATCTCCTCGCTACACATCCGCTTGATCGAACCCATGTAGCGGGTCATCACATCGTAGCGATGGGTAATCACCGCCTGCAGCGTATCCAGATCGGGCACGCTCTTGGGTGCATCGAATCGCGGCTTGGGAATGGTCTTGCGCGCCTTCGCGAGCCCCAGGATCTCGAGAATGCGGATGTACATCCAGCCGATGTCGAACTCATACCACTTGGACGACAGCTTGGCCGAAGTGGCGAAGCTGTGGTGATTGTTGTGCAACTCCTCGCCGCCGATCAGGATGCCCCACGGAACGAGATTGGTCGAGGCATCGGCGCAATCGTAATTGCGATATCCGACGTAGTGCCCCAGACCATTGATCACCCCGGCTGCCCAGATCGGAATCCAGGCCATCTGAACGGCCCAGATCGTCAAACCGATCGGACCGAACAGCGCGAGATCGATGACCAGCATCAGCGACACGCCCAGCACCGAGTGCCTGTACACGTTGCGCTCGATCCAGTCGTCCGGCGTACCGTGACCATAGCGGCTGAGTGTCTCGGGATTCTTCGACTCGGCCCGGTAAAGCTCGGCCCCTTCGAGCAGCACCTTGCGGATACCGCGCACCTGCGGGCTGTGCGGATCGTCCGCGGTTTCGCATTTGGCATGGTGCTTGCGATGGATGGCTGCCCATTCCTTGGTCACCATGCCGGTTGTCAGCCAAAGCCAGAACCTGAAGAAATGACTCGGCAGCGGGTGCAGTTCGAGCGCCCGATGCGCCTGATGACGGTGCAGAAAGATCGTGACCGAAGCGATCGTGACATGCGTGAGCGCAAGCGTCACCACGATGTAGCCCCACCAGGGCAGGTCTATGAAGCCATTGAACATTAGTCGATGTTTCCGTTGACAGAAAGAGCGCCGATTTTACGCCAACCGGGGAGCGCGCGAGCACAATCGACGCTCGCCATGCCACTGCGGGAAGGCTCAAGGCCGTCCGGGCAGTCGTTTCACGAGCTCGGCATCCTTGCGATGCGTCCGCCAGTTGTCGAGAAAATGGCGGGCAAGCGCGCAGTTGTCATGGTGCACGACCATGTTCTCCGCATTGCGATTGCGCGCCGACCAGGTGAAATTGTACGACCCGGTCACGACCGCGCAACCCGGCCCCTGCGCATCGACGATGACGACCTTGTTGTGCGCGGCCGCATAGCGCGTTTCGAAAGCGAGGGGTACGCCAGCCTCCAGGAGTTTGGGCAACGCCTTGCCGGTGCCGCGCCGGTTCATGCCCGCATCGGCAAGCACTTCGACCTTCACCCCGCGCCTGTGCGCCGCGATCAAGGCATCGGCGATCGGCTGACTGGTGAACACATAGGCCTGGACGTGGATGGATCTCGTTGCCGCGCCGATCACCCGCACCAGCAATGCCTGCGGATCGTCGCGCGGCGAGAACGCAACCTCGACACGTCCGGTCGCCGGAAAACTGACTGCCGCAGCCGCACCCGATACCGACAAGACCGCAGCAAGTGCCGCGACGAACACCCGCATGCACCCGGACACGGCGTCACCCATCGTCGCGGATACGCTCCAGCACGGCCGCAAAGAAACCATCGGTGTTGTGCACCGACGGCAGCAGGCGCAAGCGCGCGCCGGTGGCGACGGGAATGTCCTGGTGCGCGAGCAGTACCGACGCGTCGAGTTGCACGAACTCGGGATGCTGGCCCAGAAAACGATCGACGATGCCATCGTTCTCCTCCGCCAGCAAACTGCAGGTGGCATACACCAGGCGCCCACCCGGCCGCACCAACCGGGCCGCCGACTCGAGAATGTCGAACTGCTTGCCGAGCATCTCGGCTATGCCGGCCGGCGTCTGGCGCCATTTGAGATCCGGATTGCGCCGCAAGGTACCCAGGCCGCTGCAAGGCGCGTCGACCAGCACGCGGTCGGCCTTGCCTGCAAGCTTCTTGACCTTCGCGTCGCGTTCATGCGCGATCAGCACCGGATGCACGTTCGACAACCCGGCGCGCGCAAAGCGCGGCTTGAGCTTGGCGAGCCGCTTGTCCGAGACATCGAAGGCGTACAGCCGCCCGGTGGAGCGCATCATGGCGCCCAGTTGCAGCGTCTTGCCTCCCGCACCCGCACAAAAGTCCACCACCAGTTCACCGCGCCGCGGCTGCACCAGGAAGCCAAGCAACTGGCTGCCCTCGTCCTGCACTTCGAAATTGCCCGACAGGAACAGTGGATGCTTTTGCAGGGCCGGCTTGCCCGCCAGCCGAACACCGCACGGCGAGTAGGTGCACGCCGCGGCCTCGACCCCCGAATCACGCAACGCCTGCAGCAACTCGTCGCGACCGGTCTTCATCAGGTTGGCGCGCAGATCCAGCGGCGCACCGCGGTTGAGACTGTGGGCAAGCTCGAGCAAACCCGCCTCACCATGCACCGGCAACAAACGCTCGACCAGCCAGTCCGGCAAGTCGGCGCGCTCGGCCAGCGAACCATCGTCGAGTACCCTGGCCTTGATTTCCTCGATCCAGCTCAGCTCGGCCGGGGAAACCAGGCCCTCGAAGTGGCGCATCGGCCATCCCTCGCCACGCGCCAGCCAGCCCAGCAGCATTGCGCGCGGACGTGCATCCTCGCCCACCAGGCGGCGCAGCCAGCGCAGGCGACGCAGAATCCCGTAAACGGTTTCGGCGACGAAACCCCGGTCGCGCTGCCCCAGTTCGCGGTTGTCACGAAAATGCCGCGACAGCACGCCGTCGGCCGGGTGGTCGAACTGCAGCACCAGCCCGATCACCTGCGCGGCCTGGATCAGCAGGCTGCGCGAAACCGGCGCCTCGCTCTTCAGCACCGCATGCGCGGCCCCGCCCGCATCCTTGCCGCCCGACTTGCGATTGCTCTTGCGTTTTTCATTCATTGCCTGCTACCTGCTGCCGAGGCGTCGCGCCCCGAAAGATTGTGTTGCGGCCGAAGCGGCCGGTCACGACGCGTCAAATTCAATCGACCGGGCCTGAAGGTCGAGCACCTGGCCCTTGTCGTCCACCAACAGGATGCGCACCGGCACGCCGTGATGCTGCGGCGAAACCCACAGATCGATGGTGAGTTTGCCGGTGTTGGCGCGTGCCCTGATCCTGCGCGTCTCGAAGCTGCCAGCGGGAACACGCACCGACTCCGTGCCGATTTCGCTGATCGTGGTCGGCGTCGCGCGCCGGTTCGTGACCAGCAAGAGTTCGGCCGGCAGCGTACGCCCCGCCGCGAGCGCCGCCAGATGCCACACGCTCAGCACATCCTGGTCCCCGGGGCCAATCGTGGTGATGGTTTCCTTGCCCTTGCGCACGACCCGGACGGTTCGCGCCTTCCAGTCGAAATCCGCCTGCTCGGGCTTGCGGCCCGACTGAGCGACATCGAAGCGCTCCGGCTGGAGCATGCCATCGACGATCGCCCCCTTGCTTTCCTGGACATACTGAAAACTGTACAACAGCCCGGCCAGCCCCGTGGTTTCGAGCGCCAGCGTCATCTCGTAGCGTGCGTCGTCATGCCGCCAGCGGTGCAGCGCCTCGCCGAGCTTGAGACCGTCCTCGCCACGCATCACGTCGAACGCGAGCCGCCCGGCGCTCGGCCAGTCGCGCACCGCTGCGCTCGGTTCGGCCAGCGCCGGCCCGCCGATCAACGCAAACACAAGCATGAATACCCCCCCCAACCGCGCAAGGCAGGCTTTAGCGCTTCGCATCGAGACCTCCTGGTTCTTCATCGATTTCAGGCGCGTGCAAGGCCGCCGCCGGCATTTGCGCACCCACAACGCAAACACGGCCGTCCGCGCCGACCCGCAGGCGCCCTTCGACAAACCACTTGACCGCCTGCGGATAGATCCGGTGCTCCTCCGCCAGCACCCGTCGCGCCAGCGTGGCCTCGTCGTCGTCCGGCCGCACCGGCACCACTGCTTGGGCGACGATGGGACCGCAATCGAGCGCCGGCGTCACGAAATGTACCGTCGCCCCGTGCACGCGCACACCGCTTTCGAGCACGCGCCGGTGGGTATGCAAGCCGGTGAAGGCCGGCAGCAGCGACGGATGGATGTTGAGCAGCCGCCCTTCGAAATGGCGAACGATCTCATCACCCAAGACCCGCATGAACCCCGCCAGCACGACCAGGTCGGGTTTATGGCGCTCGATCTCGCACAGCAAGGCCTGATCGAACTGCCCCCGTTCGCCGAACCGCTTGTGGTCGACCACCGCGGTCGCGATGCCGCGTCCCGCCGCGAACTGCAAGCCCGCCGCTTCCGGCCGGTTGCTGATGACTGCCGCAATGTGTGCGCCGTGGATGTCGGCGGCAACGATGGATTCCATGTTGCTGCCACGGCCCGAGATGAGAATGACGATCGACTTCATGGGGTCTGGATGCGTACCCGGGGCGCGAGCTGCGGGTTGCGACCGTGCAACCTTCACGCGCGCCGGTGCGTGACTGGAGCCGCGATGATACCGGATCGCGGCGGGTTTGAGCCGCGCCGATCGCGGGACCACGTCCGCCCACGCCGTATAATGCCGGGTTCGTCTCCAGCGCAAATCCGCCATGCCGGTCATCAAACCCCTCTCTGATCTCCTGATCAACCAGATCGCAGCCGGCGAGGTCGTGGAACGGCCGGCATCGGTACTCAAGGAAGTGCTCGAGAACGCGCTCGACGCCGGCGCGCGCGCGATCGAAGTACAGCTCGAGCAAGGCGGCGTGCGCCGGATCAGAGTGGCCGACGATGGCTGCGGCATCGAGCGCGACGACCTGCCGCGCGCCCTGGCCCGCCACGCGACCAGCAAGATCGCCACGCTGGAGGATCTCGAACGCGTCGGCACCATGGGTTTCAGGGGCGAGGCGCTCGCGGCGATCGCGGCGGTCGCACGCACCCGCATCACCAGCCGCGCCGAGGGCCAGGCGCATGCTTGGTGTGTCGACGGCGGCGACCTCGCCCTGTCGCCCGCGGCGCTCAATGGCGGCACCGTCGTCGACGTCGCCGAGCTTTACTTCAACACCCCCGCCCGGCGCAAGTTCCTGAAGAGCGAGGGCACCGAGTTCGCGCACTGCGACGAGGTGTTCCGGCGGGTGGCGCTGGCACGGCCGGATATCGCGCTGCAGTTGAGCCACAACGGCCGGGTCGTGCATCGCCTGCCCCCGGCCGAGGCGCAGCACCGCACCGGCGCGCTTATGGGAGACGATTTTCTCGCCAACGCCCGCGTGGTGGATGCCGACGCCGGCGTTCTGCGCCTTAGTGGACTCGCCTCCTTGCCCGCGTATTCGCGCGCCAGCCGCGACGCCCAGTATTTCTTCGTCAATGGGCGCTTCGTCCGTGACAAGCTGTTGACCCACGCACTCCGCCAAGCGTATCAGGACATCCTGCACGGCAACCGCCATCCGGCCTATGTGCTGTTCCTGGAGCTCGACCCGGCGGGCGTCGATGTGAATGTCCATCCGGCCAAGATCGAGGTGCGCTTTCGCGACGCACGTGCGATCCACCAGTTCGTGTTTCATGCGGTCTCGCGCACCCTGGCCGCCTCCGGTGCGGCCTCGGCAGCCGGACAAGGTTCATCGGCAACGCCAACCCACGCCGATGAGGCGCAGGCGACGCCCGGCCAGCCGCCGCTGCGAACCGCCATGAGCTACCAACCACCCTTGCGCCACTACGGGCCGGGGCCGCAGGCGATGGAGCCGGCCAGCCGCCCTTATCTGGATTTCGTTGCGGCGGCCGGAGCACCGAATGGAGCGGCGCAGCATACTGCGAGCCAGCCGCCCGAATCCGGCGCGGACGCGGCGGCGGAGAGCGCCCCGCTGGGTTACGCGCTGGCCCAGTTGCACGGTGTGTACATCCTCGCGCAGAATCATGCCGGACTCGTACTGGTCGACATGCATGCCGCGCACGAGCGCATCCTCTACGAAAAGCTCAAGACCGTCGTCGACGGCACGCCATCGACCCAGCGCCTGCTGATTCCAGCAGTGCTGCGCCTCGACCCGCGCTCGATGGCGGTCGCCGAGGAATGCACCGAGGTGCTCGCGGGCATGGGCTTCGACGTCACCCCGGCCGGACCTCTTGAGCTCGCGGTACGCAGCGTGCCGGCACTGCTCGCCAACGCGCCGGTCGCCGATCTCGTCCGGCAGCTTCTCGAAGAGTTGGGCGAAGTGCCCGCGAGCGACGTCGTCACGGCGCGTCGCAATGAATTGCTGGCAACCATGGCCTGCCACGGCGCGGTGCGTGCGAACCGGTCGCTGAGCATTCCGGAAATGAACGCCTTGCTGCGCGACATGGAGTCCACCGAACGCGCCGACCAGTGCAATCACGGCCGCCCGACCTGGACGCAGTTGTCGATGAACGAGCTCGATCGTTTTTTCATGCGTGGCAAGTAAGCTGCGGCATCCGCCCCGGTCGCGCATCGCTTTGCTACTTTGATACGCCCGCCCTGCGGCTGTTTACCCCCGACCCCCCGACCCTCCGACACGAGATACCGCCGCTTGCCATCGACCCCGCGCACCTCCGCCCCGCCTGCCCTTCTGCTGCTCGGCCCGACCGCCAGCGGCAAGACCCACTGCGCGCTTGCCCTGGCGCAAACACTGCCGGTCGAGATCGTCAGCGTCGACTCCGCCCTGGTCTATCGCGACATGGATATCGGCACCGCCAAACCGACGCATGCCGAGCAGGCACAATGCCCGCATCACCTGATCGACGTCGTGAGTCCGGAACAACGTTACTCCGCGGCACGCTTCCGCGCCGACGCGCTGGCGCTGATGGATGAGATCTCGGCACGCGGGCGGATTCCCCTGCTCGTGGGCGGCACGATGCTGTACTTCAAGGCCTTGCGCGACGGCTTGTCCGACCTGCCCGCTGCCGATGCCGCTCTGCGCGCCGAAATCGACCTCATGGCGGCACGCGAGAGCTGGCCGGCCTGCCATGCCGAACTCGCCCGGCTCGACCCCGACGCGGCAGCGGCCCTCAACCCCAACGACGCCCAACGCATCCAGCGCGCCCTCGAGATCGTCCGGCTCACCGGCCGGCCGCTCGCCGAGAGCCACGCGCGGATCGCGACCGAAGCGCCGCGCCACCGGCTCGTGCCGATCGCGCTCTCGCCATCGGACCGGCGCGTGCTGCACGCGCGCATCGAGACGCGCTTCGACCTGATGCTGGCCCATGGCCTGGTGGATGAACTCGCAGTACTGCGCAAGACTTACCGCCTGTCGGCCGAGCTGCCATCGATGCGCTGCGTGGGCTACCGCCAGGCATGGGACCATCTCGAAGGCCTGGACGATCTCGCCACGCTGCGTTTCAAGGGCATTGCCGCCACCCGCCAGCTCGCCAAGCGCCAGATCACCTGGCAACGCCAGTTCCGGGAAAGCTGGCCGGAACTGGTCGAGATCGACTGCCTGGGCGCCGGGTGGGTTTCGCAGGTACGCGACACAGCCTTGCGCGGACTCGACGCGCACCCGCCGACAGGCTGATCAGGCTTCGCGCAGCACCTGCATCCGCCCGCGCAACCGGGCGGCATAGTCTTCGAGCAGTGCCGGGGGCGGATTCTTGCGCGGCCAGGACAGCGCAATCCCATCGTCCGCATGCCGCGGCACGACATGCATGTGGAAATGAAACACGGTCTGGTCGCCCTCGCGGCCGTTGGCCTGCAACAGGGTCAGCCCGGGCGGGTCGAACGTCTCGCGCACCGCCAGCGCCACCTTCCGCGCCGTCTGCATCACCGCGGCCGCCTCTTCGCCGTCGAGTTCGAACAGGTTGGCCGCGTGGCGCTTGCTCGCGACCAGCACATGCCCGGGGTTGACCTGGCCGATGTCCATGAACGCGATCGTCAGCGCGTCCTCATGCACGCGCGCGGCCGGGATCTCGCCCGCGATCAGGCGGCAGAAGATGCATTGCCCCGGTGGTGAATCATCTACGAACATCGGCATATGTTTGAGTCTCCTATGATTTCAGGATCGGGCCGGCTTCGACCGGCGGCGGGGCGACCGGCGCATCGGGGGCGGCAGTGCGGTGACGGCGCGCGAGCAGCGAATAAACCGTCGGAACGACGAACAGGGTGAAGAAGGTGCCGAGCAGCAGGCCACCGACGATCACCCAGCCGATCTGCTGGCGGCTCTCGGCGCCCGCGCCGGTCGCAAGCGCCAGCGGTACCGCGCCGAGCACCATCGCCCCGGTCGTCATCAGGATCGGGCGCAGCCGCAACACCGACGCCTCCACCACCGCCTCGCGCATCGCGGCCCCCTGGTCGCGCAGCTGGTTCGCGAACTCGACGATCAGGATACCGTGCTTGGTGATCAGCCCGACCAGCGTCACCAGGCCGATCTGGCTATAGACGTTGAGCGTTCCGCCGGTCAGGTACAGCGCGCCGAGCGCGCCGGTCATCGACAGCGGCACGGTCAGCATGATGATGAACGGATCGCGAAAACTCTCGAACTGCGCCGCCAGCACCAGATAGATGAAAGCCAGCGCGAGCACGAACGTGAGCATCAGGCTCGCCGAGCTGCTGCGAAACTCGCGCGATTGCCCTTCGTAGTCGGTCGCGTAGCCGGGCGGCAGCACGCGCGCCGCGGTCGCATCGAGCCAGGCCAGCGCCTCGCCCATCGAATAACCGGGCCCGAGATTGGCGGTGACGATCACCGAGCGGCGCTGCCCGAAGTGGTTGAGCTCGCGCGGACTCACCGATTCATCCACCCGCAGCAAACTCGCCAGCGGCACCATCGCCCCGTTCGCGCCGCGCACATAGATGTCGCTGATGTCGCGCGGGCCGGTGCGGCTGCCGGCGTCCATCTGCACGATCACGTCATACTGCTCGCCTTCCTGCTTGTAGCGTGTGACCTGGCGGCCACCCAGCATGGTCTCGAGGGTGCGCCCGATCACGTCGACCGGCACGCCGAGGTCGGCCGCGCGATCGCGATCGACCTCGACCGCGAGCTCCGGCATGGTCAGCTTGAGATCGCTGTCCGGCGACACGAAACCCGGGTTGTCGCGCATCTCGTCCAGGATCATGCCGCTGTAGCGGGCCATCTCCTCGTAACTGTCCGAAGAGGTGATGACGAACGCGACCGGGCGCGAGCGGGCGCTCTGGCCAAACGCCGCCGGCATCACCGGAAACGCCTGCACGCCCGGGATCGCACTCAGCCGCGGCTGCAACTCGGCGGCGATCGCGGCGGCGCCGCGGTCCCGCTCGGCCCAGTCGGTCAGGCCCACGAACGAGATGCCCTGCGACAGGGTCGGATTGCCGGTGATGACGAGGTAGCGATCGACGTCCGCGGTATCGGCATAGACGTCCTCGATCTGGCGGGAATAGCGCGCCATGTAATCCATCGTGGCGCCCTCGGGCCCGTTGTACAGGCCGATGACTCGGCCACGATCCTCCACCGGCGCGAGTTCGGACTTGAGTTGCGCGAAGAGCCACACCGAGCTGCCCGCCACCGCCGCGAACACCAGCATCACCACCCAGCGCACCCGCAACGATGCGACCAGCGCGCGCTGATAGCCACGGGTGAGCCCGCCCAGGAAGCCCTCGATCGCGTTGTATACGCGGCCATGCTTGGGCTGATGGCGCAGGAGTTGCGAACACATCATCGGCGACAGCGTCAGCGCGACGAAGCCGGAAACCAGCACGGCCCCCGCGAGCGTCAATGCGAATTCGCCAAACAACTTGCCGGTGCGGCCGGTCATGAAGGCGACCGGCGCATAGACGGCGGCGAGCGTGATGGTCATCGCGACCACCGCGAAACCGATCTCCTTGGCGCCGCGAAACGCCGCCGCAAGCGGCGCCATCCCGTCTTCGATATGGCGATAGATGTTCTCGAGCACCACGATCGCATCGTCCACGACCAGACCGATCGCGAGCACCAGCGCGAGCAAGGTGAGGGTGTTGATCGAAAACCCCAGCGCGAACATCAACGCAAAGGCACCGATCAACGACACCGGTATCGTGACCAGCGGCACCAGCATCGCCCGCCAACTGCGCAGGAAGAACAGACACACCAGCGCGACCAGCAGCACCGCTTCCCAGATGGTCGAAAACACCGCCTCGATGGAACGTTCGATGAACACCGTGGTGTCGTTCGCGATCGTCATCGACATGCCTGCGGGCAGTTCCTCGGTGAGCCGCGGCAACATTTCGACCAGGCCCCGCTTGAGATCGAGCGGGTTCGCGGTCGCCTGCTTGATGAGGCCGATCGATACCGCGGGCTTGCCCATGAAGCGCACCGAAACCCGCTCGTTCTGCGCCCCGACCTCGACCCGGCCGAGATCCCGGATGCGCACCGGATAGCCGTCGGGGGTCGAGGGCTGCCGCACCACCACCGCACCGAACGCCTCGGTATCGGCCAGGTCGGTGCGCGCGACCACCGCGAACTCGCGCAACTGGCTCTCGATCCGCCCCGCCGGCAGCTCGATGTTCTGTCGCCGGATCGCCTCCTCGACGTCCTGGACGGTCAGATCGAATGCAGCCAGCCGATCGCGATCGAGCCACACCCGCATCGAGTAGCGGCGCTCGCCGAACACGCGCGCGTCGGCGGCCCCCGGAAGCGTCTGGAGGCGCGGCTTCACCACCCGGTTGGCAAAGTCGCTCATCTCGAGCGGGGAGTGGCGTTCCGAAGAAAACGCCAGCCAGATGATCGGGCTGGCGTCCGCCTCGACCTTGGCAATCACGGGCTCGTCCACATCGTCGGGCAAACGCCGCCGGACACGCGAGACCCGGTCGCGCACATCGGCCGCGGCGCTGTCGGCACTGCGTTCGATGCGAAAACGAATAGTGATCTGGCTGCGCTCCTGGCGGCTGATCGACGACAACACGTCGACACCTTCAATCCCCGCCAGCGAGTCCTCGAGGGGCTTGGTGACCTGCGATTCGACGATCTCGGCACTCGCCCCGGCGTACACGGTATCGACCGTGACCACCGGTTCGTCGATGTTCGGATACTCCCTCACCGTGAGGCGGGAGTACGACATCAGGCCGATCAGGATCAACAGCAGCGACAAGACCGTCGCAAAAACGGGACGGCGAATGCAGATCTCCGAGATGCGCATGGCCCGCTATCCCGCCCGGGCCGACGCCGCCGGCGCGACCGCGCCATCGCCGTCGGTGCGGGTGCGCACCGCATCGCCGTCACGGAGCTTGAGCTGGCCGGCGCTCACCACCACATCCCCCAGTTGCAGACCCTCGACGATCTCGACTCGTGTATCGCGCCGAGCGCCGGTGCGAACCTCGACCCTGCGCGCCACGCCATCCACCACCCGGTACACGAACATGCGATTGCCCGCCGCCGGCATCAGCGCCTCTTCGGGCACCACCGCGACCGCCGGGCGTTCGTCCAGGGTCACGCGCACCCGGGCGAACATGCCGGGTCGCAACTGGTTGCCGGCGTTCGGCAAGCTAGCGCGCAACACCACGGCCCGGCCCTGGGTATCGACCAGCGGGTCGATCGCGTCTATCGTCGCCGCCATGGTCACGCCGGGCAGCGCATCGCTGCTCACTTCAACGGCCTGCCCGACGCGCAGGCTCGCATGGTGGATCTCGGGCAGACGAAAATCGAGCTTCAGTACCGACACGTCCTCGAGATTGACCAGCTCTTCGCCATCTTTCACATAGTCGCCGACGCTGACGTTGCGAATCCCGACCGTACCGGCGAAAGGCGCGACGATCCGCATCCGCGCGAGCTGGGCCTGCGCCAGTTGCACCGCCGCGCGCGCGACCTCCTGGCGGCTGGCGGCCTCGTCACGGGCGCTCTGGCTGATGAAGCGGCGCTCGAACAGATCCGCGACACGCCGATGGTTGGATTCGGCCAGTGACAGATTGGCCTGAGCCTGCTGCAGCTCGGCCCGCTGCACGGCGGCATCGAACTCGATCAGCACCGCTCCGCGCGCAACCGGGCTCCCGTCCTCGAAGCTGATCCGGCTGATCCGTCCTGACACCTCGGGGCGAAGAATCACCGACTCGTTCGAGCGCAGCGAACCCACCGCCCCGAGTTCGTCGGGCATGGCCTCGGCCAGCACCTCGGCCAGTTCGACCACCGCCTCCGGTCGTGCCGATGCCGTATCCAGCACCGCCACCTGCACCGGCTCGGACCTTGGCTGCTGCGTCCACCACGCGTAGGTACCCAGCGCAACGAGACCGGCGACACTCAGCCCGATCACGCCCGCCTTAGCCAAGGCGCCCCCCATCCGCAAAACTGCATTGCATCCGCGTTACCTCGTCCGTTCGCGGGCCGCCTCGGGGCAGCGCCTCAACATCCAGTCATCACAGGCCAAGCGCGCGCAGCCGCCACCCGCACAAACCACCTACATGCGCTCCTGACAGACCACCGGGCGATAAGTTGCACGCGACCCGCTAGGCTACGGTCGTCTGCGCCTCGCCGGCGGCGCGGCGCGCGATTCGGCCAATGGTGAAGACGGTTTCGCCCGCCTGCTCGAGCTGCGCGACGGCGCCGGCAGCGTCCTCTTCGGCGACGATCACGACCATGCCGATGCCGCAGTTGAACACCCGATACATCTCCTGGTCGGCAACCTTGCCCGCCGCCTGCAACCACTGGAACAGCGCCGGCATGCGCCAGCTCCCGGCATCGATACGGGCGGCGAGGTGCTCGCCCAGGATTCGCGGTACGTTTTCGGTAATGCCGCCGCCGGTGATGTGGGCCATGCCCTTCACCAGGCCCGCACGCGACTTCATCAACGCCAGCAAGGGCTTGACGTAGATGCGCGTCGGTTCGAGCACGACGTCGCGCAATGGCCGACCGTCGAGATCGGCGTCCAGATCGGGCTTGGCCACTTCGATGATCTTGCGAATCAGCGAATAGCCGTTCGAATGCGCGCCACTCGAGGCCAAACCCAGCACCACGTCACCCGGCACGATGGTGCTGCCGTCGATGATCTCGGATTTCTCGACCGCCCCGACCGCAAACCCGGCCAGATCGTATTCACCGGCCGGGTACATGCCCGGCATCTCGGCCGTTTCGCCCCCGATCAGCGCGCAGCCCGCAAGCTCGCATCCGGTCGCGATGCCCTTGACCACGTCGGCCGCCGTATCGACATCGAGTTTGCCGCAGGCGAAATAGTCGAGGAAGAACAAGGGTTCGGCCCCCTGCACCAGAATGTCGTTTACGCTCATCGCGACCAGATCCTGGCCGACGGTATCATGGCGGTTCAACTGGAACGCGAGCTTGAGCTTGGTCCCCACACCATCGGTGCCCGACACCAGCACCGGTTCGCGATACTTGCCGGTGAGCTCGAACAAGGCACCGAAGCCACCGATACCGCCCATCACCTCGGGGCGCAGCGTCCGTTTCGCGAGCGGCTTGATGCGCTCCACGAGATTGTCGCCCGCGTCGATATCCACGCCGGCATCACGATAAGTCAGGGAGGTCAAGATCGTTCCTAAGGCTTGCCAATCGGCGTCGCACTTGCGACCAGACCAAAAACGCTTACCCAAGCAAGCTTGAGCGCGCAACACCGAGTGGTTACATTAATGATGTCTGCCGGCCCGTTGCCGACGCAACTCGCGATTTTACTTGAAATGAACCCTTCCCGCTCCGATCGACTTCAAACCGCCGTATGGATCGCGGTGGGCTTGGCGCTGGTCAGCCTGTTCTACATGCTGTCGCCGATCCTGGCACCGTTCGCGATAGCGGCGGTCTTCGCCTACATCTGCGACCCGATGGTGAACTGGATGGTGTCGCGCCGGATTCCGCGCGCGCTGGCGGTGCTTTCGGTCATCGTCGCGATGGGGCTGGCACTGCTGTTGCTGCTGCTCATCCTCGCACCGATGATCTACCGCGAGGCGGTGATCCTGATCGCCCGCCTGCCCGACCTGATGGACCGACTCGACAGCAACATCATCCCGGCGCTCAACGAGCGCTTCGGCACGACCGTGCAACTGGACATCGCTTCGCTCAAGGGCTGGGCGGCCGGATACCGCGACGAGGCCACCAACCTGATCCCGAAACTGCTCAGCCACGCCGGACAGGGCGGTCTCGCGCTGATCGGCTTCGTCGCGAGTCTGGTGCTGGTGCCGATCGTGATGTTCTACCTGCTGCAGGAATGGCCGCGCATCATCGAAACGCTGCGCAACACCCTGCCCCGCCCCATGCTGCAACGCACCACGCGCATCGTCGGCGACATCGATTCGGTGCTGTCGGAATTCCTGCGCGGACAGCTTTCGGTGATGCTGCTGCTGGCCGCGTTCTACGCCATCGGCCTGTGGATCGCGGGCCTCAAGTTCGCGCTGCCGGTCGGCGTGATCACCGGCCTGCTCACGTTCATTCCCTTCGTCGGTTTCGGCGGCGGACTGGTGCTCGCGATCCTCGCCGCGCTGCTGCAGGCCGAAGGCTGGGCTCCGCTGATCGGCGTCGGCATCGTCTACGGGCTGGGGCAGATACTCGAAAGCTATGTGCTCACCCCCTACCTCGTCGGCGAGCGGATAGGCCTGCACCCGCTCGCGGTGATTTTCGCCCTGATGGCATTCGGTCAGTTGTTCGGCTTCGTCGGCATGCTGATCGCCTTGCCCGCGAGCGCCGCGATCCTGGTCGGGCTGCGCGAAGTGCGCGATGCGTGGCTGAAGAGCTCGGTCTACCTGGGCGAAGCCCGCTCGGCCGAGCGCGAGGAATGATGGAGCAACTGGTCCTCGACATCCATCTGGACGCGCCCCCCGATTTCGGCAATTTCGTGGCTGGCGAGAATGGCGCGCTGATCGAGGCACTGGCCCTCGCCGTCCGGGGCGAAGGCCCCCTCTACCTCTGGGGCGACGCGGCCAGCGGCCGCAGCCATCTCTTGCAGGCTTCGGTCGCGCTCAGCCAGACCGCCGGGCGGCCGGCATGCTATCTCGCCGCCGAGACCATCGGCGCCACGCTGCCCGACACCCCCGGGTTGCTGATCGCGCTCGACGACGTGGATCGTTTGCGCCCCGACGCCCAGGTCGCCTTGTTCAACACCTTCAACCGCGCGCGGCACCTGAATCAGACACTGCTGCTGGCGGGCCCCTGTGCTCCGCGCGACCTCGGCGTGCGCGAAGACACCCGCACCCGCATCGGCCAGGGCCTGATCTTCGAGCTCAGACCACTGGACGACAGATCGCGCACCGCCATTCTGGCAATGCTCGCCGAACGCCGGGGGCTGCGCCTGGGTGACGAAGTCATCGCCTTCATCTTGCGCCACGGCCGCCGCGACCTGCCTAGCCTCGTCGGCCTGATCGACGCCCTCGACCGTGCATCGCTGGAACACAAGCGTCCGATCACCCTGCCCCTGCTGCGCACCCTGATGCAGACAGGGCTATCACTCTGATCAGCAAGGCCGGCCGCCAGCGCGGCTGCGGCCGTCTTCTTGAACACCCATTCATTTAAAGGAACACGCGTGGATCTCGTTCTCTTCGACCTCGACAACACTTTGCTCAACGGCGACTCGGATTTCGAGTGGGCGCAATTCCTGATCGGCAAGGGCGTGCTGGACCAGGAAGTTCAGGAAGCGCGCAACGTGCGCTTTTACGAACAGTACAAGGACGGCACCCTGGACATTTTCGAGTTTCTCGACTTTCAGCTCATGCCGCTCGCCCGCCACCCGCGCACCGAGCTCGAAGCCTGGCATCGCGAATTCATGCACGCCTCGATCCGACCACGAATCACGACCGCGGCGCGCGAGCTGGTCGATCACCATCGCGCGCGCGGCGCGATCGTCGCGATCGTCACCGCGACCAATTCGTTCGTGACCGGGCCGATCGCGCGCGAATTCGGCATTCAACACCTGATCGCCACGATCGCCGCCCAGGAGGGTGACCGCTTCACCGGCAAGTCGCGGGGCGTGCCTTCATTCAAGGCGGGCAAGATCGAGCGGCTGGACGGCTGGCTCGAGAGCATCGGCCTGCACATGGGCAGTTTCGAGCGGACATGGTTCTATAGCGACTCGCACAACGACCTGCCCTTGCTCGCCCGCGTGAGCGATCCGGTGGCGGTCGACCCGGATGAACGCCTGCGCCAGCATGCGCTGTCGCAAGGCTGGCCGGTCTTGTCCTTGCGCTGAATCCGCCCGGCTTCAGATACCGAGTTCGAGGCGCACCCGGTCGAGATTGATTTCCGCATCGCGCCGGTCATCACGCGCGCGGTCGCGCTGGCGTTCGAGGTTGCGGATTTCGGCGCGCAACTCGGCGCGGCGCTTGTCGCTCAGCTTGCGGTCGGTGGCGAGCTCGCGCTCCCGCCAGGCGAGTTCGTCGTCGACCCGTTCGATGTCGAAACGGGCCTCGCCCAAGCGGCGCGCCGCATCGTATGCCCGCCCGAAGCGCGCGTCGGCGCAAACACCTTCGTACGCGTTGCGGGCCAGGCCGTTCTCGATCGCATTGCCCAGCACGCAGTAGTCGGCCAGCCCGAGGGAGCGCCCCGCCTCCCAGGCGGCCACATCCGGCACCACGCCCACGCCCGCGCAGGCCTCGCGATGACGGACGATGCGCGCCGCGGAGAATCCGGCGCGGCCATCCTCCACTCCGAGCCGGTGCCAATCGACGCTCGCGCACTGCTCCTCGGGAATCGTCGCGCACCCGGCGCTCAACAAGGTCAGCGCCCCCAGTCCGGCCATGCCGGACCGCCTCACCGCGGCATACAAACTCATCACGTCGACACGCTCCGCCAAACCGCCGAATGAACGATCACCGCTGCGCATACCCCCGCGGCGCCACACGTGGAGTTTAGAACGCCGGCACGCGCCGCTCAAGCCGCGTGCCCGGTTCGGCGCCAATGTTCGCGCTATGGCCCCAATCGCGCATCAGTTATGATTGCGCGCATCGCCATATCGATTCGTAATCCAAGGTCAATGATCCGCAAACTGCTCCGCAGGGTATTTCGGCGCCCCGACGCCGACAACAAGCTCGAACCTGCCGTCATTCCCGTCGATCAGCACGGAATTCGTCGCGAGCAGATCTCCCCGGTCGCATCCAAGGTCTGCAACGTATTGCAGGAGCACGGACACAAGGCGTTCGTCGTCGGGGGGGCGGTGCGCGACCTGCTGATCGGCCAGCCGCCCAAGGACTACGACGTCGCCACCAGCGCCACCCCCGAGCAGGTGCGCGACTTGTTCCGCCGCTCGCGCATCATTGGCAGGCGCTTCAAGATCGTTCATGTGATGAGCGGCCGCGAAACGATCGAAGTTTCGACCTTTCGCGCCAGCCATGACGTCGAGTCGGCCGAAACCGACGAGCACGGGCGGGTGTTGCGCGACAACGTCTTCGGCTCCCAGGCCGAAGACGCGACCCGCCGCGATTTCACCGTCAATGCGCTCTACTACGACCCGGGCACCGAAACCATCATCGATTATCACCATGGGGTTGCCGACATCCGGCAAAAGACGCTGCGCATGATCGGCGATCCGCGGGCGCGCTATCGCGAGGACCCGGTGCGCATGCTGCGGGCGGTGCGGCTTGGCGCGAAGCTCGGCCTCACGATCGACCCCGCCGCGCGCACCCCCATCCGCGAAATGGCCGAGTTGCTGGAGAACGTGCCGGCGGCGCGCCTGTTCGACGAGATGCTCAAGCTGTTGTTCTCGGGTCACGCGGTGAAATGCCTGGAGCAGCTGCGGGCCGAAGGCCTGCACCACGGGCTGCTGCCGCTCCTGGACGTCATTCTCGAACAGCCGGCGGGCGAACGCTTCGTGTGGCTGTCGCTCGAGAACACCGACGAGCGCATCCGCGCCGAGAAGTCGGTTTCTCCGGGCTTTCTGTTCGCCACCCTGCTCTGGCACGAAGTCCTCGCCAACTGGGAAAGCCGCAAGCTCGCCGGCGAAAGCCCGCAGCCGGCCCTGTTCGAGGCCATGGACAACGTCCTCGATTCGCAGGCCCGGAAGCTTGCGATCACACGCCGGATCGCCGCGGACATCAAGGAGATCTGGGCACTGCAGCCGCGCTTCGAAAGACGCGCCGGCAAATCGCCCTATCGCCTGATCGAGCAGCCTCGCTACCGCGCCGGCTGGGACTTCCTGCGCCTGCGTGCCCAGTCGGGCGAGATTTCGATGGATCTGGTCGATTGGTGGTTGCGTTTCGCCCATGCCGGGCATGACGAACGCGATGCCCTGCTCGCCCAGCCGTTTCCGGACGAAGCCAGCCCCAAGCGGCGCAAGCGCCGGCGCAAGCCCGCACGGCCGGCGGCCGAGATCTCCGCGCAATGAACCAGACCCCGGCCCACCAGTGCGCCTACGTGGCGTTCGGTGCCAATCTCGGCGACCCGGCGGCGGCGTTCCGTTTCGCCTGTACCCGGATCGACGCGCTGCCGCGCACCCGGCTGGTCGCACGCTCGTCGCTGTATCGAACCGTGCCGATCGGCGTCGGCGGGCAGCCGGACTATCTCAATGCAGTCGTCGCCATCGAAACCCGGCTGGCGCCACTGACCCTGCTCGAAGCCCTGCTCGCCATCGAAATCGAGGGCGGGCGTACAAGGCCTTTGGTGCTGGCGCCGCGCACCCTTGATCTCGACCTGCTGCTATACGGCGAGCAATACATCGACGAGCCCGAGCTGAGCGTGCCGCATCCGCGCATGCACGAACGCGCCTTCGTCCTTGCGCCGCTCGCCGAAATCGCGCCCGACCTGATCGTGCCCGGCCGTGGCCCGGTCGCCGCGCTGCTGGCCGGGGCGGGTGATCAGGTCGTGACCCGGCTCGGCGACGGCTGAACCTGCCAACCAATCGCACCATCGCCACCCAGGTCGCCCGCCATGCAATCGCTGTCCGCCACGATCCAGTCGATACCGGTTTGGACCCAGACCGTCGTGCTGCTGACGGCATCGAACGTGTTCATGACGTTCGCGTGGTACGGCCATCTGAAGAACATGCAGTCCCGTGCCTGGTACGTCGCGGCGCTGGTGAGCTGGGGCATCGCCCTGTTCGAGTACCTGCTGCAGGTACCGGCCAACCGCATCGGCGCGACCCGGATGACCCTGCCCCAGCTCAAGATCCTGCAGGAAGTGATCACCCTGACGGTGTTCGTGCCTTTCGTCGTCTTCTACATGAACCAGCCGCTCAAGCTGGATTACCTCTGGGCCGCGCTGTGCATGCTGGGCGCGGTCTACTTCGTTTTCAGAACCTGAAGCAGGTGATGCCCCATGCTCGACAAGGCTCAATTCATCGTCGTCGAAGGCCCGATCGGTGCGGGCAAGACCTCTCTGGCGAAACGGCTCGCCCAACGCCTCGAAGCCGAACTGGTTCCCGAGCATCCGGATCTGAACCCGTTCCTGGCGCGTTTCTACCAGAGCCCGGAGCGCTGGGCACTCGCGACCCAGCTCTCGTTCCTGTTCCAGCGCATCGACCAGATCGGGGCCCTCGAGCAGCGGGGCAGCCGCATCGTTTCGGATTTCATCATCGACAAGGACCCGCTGTTCGCCTCGCTCAACCTCGCCAAGGACGAACTCGCCCTCTATGAGCGCATCCTCGGCACGATGAAACCGGCCGAAGTCCGCACGCCCGACCTGGTGATCTACCTGCAGGCGAAGCCGGAAACCCTGATCAGCCGCGTGCAGCAACGCGGCTTCGACGCCGAACGCCGGATCACCGAAGCCTATCTGCAGCGCGTGGCCGAACGCTATGCGCGCTTCTTCTACGAATTCGACGCGGCCCCGCTGTTCATCGTCGATGCCGAAGTGCTCAACCCGGTCGATCTCGACGACGACTTCGAGTTGCTCCTCGATCGCTTGCGCAACATGCGGAGTTATCGCGAATTTTTCGGCTACGCGGCCCGATAGGCCCGGCGCGACCACCACGAATTGCGAAAACCGGCTTGTGTATGCCCGCATTTTGGGGAACACTCTCGCCCTCAGTTGGAGCATGCGATGAGCTATCTTCAGGACGACAAACCGATAAACCTCAACGAGCTTGGCAAAATGCGCGCCGAAGGCCGCAAGATTGCGATGCTCACATGTTACGACGCAAGCTTTGCAAGCCTGCTCGATGACGCGGGCGTCGACGTCATGCTGGTCGGGGATTCGCTCGGCAACGTGCTGCAGGGCCACAAGACCACGCTGCCGGTCACGGTCGACGACATGGCGTACCACACCGCCTGTGTGGCGCGCGGCACGCGCCGCGCATTCATCGTCACCGACATGCCGTTCGGGAGCTACCAGGAATCCCCCGAGCGTGCGCTGCGCAATGCCGCGCGCCTGATGGCCGCGGGCGCCCACATGGTCAAGGTCGAGGGCGGTGCCCATATGGCCGCAACCGTGGCGTTCCTGGTCGAGCGCGGCATTCCGGTGTGTGCCCATATCGGCCTCACCCCGCAGTCGGTGTTCCAACTGGGCGGATACCGGGTCCAGGGGCGCAGCGACACCGGTGCGATCCAGCTGCGCGCCGATGCGCTGGCGCTCGAACGCGCGGGCGCAGCCATGATGGTGCTCGAGATGGTGCCGGCCACGCTCGCCCAGGAAATCACCGCGAGCCTGGCGTCGATGGCGACGATCGGCATCGGCGCCGGCATCGCTTGCGACGGCCAGGTGCTGGTGCTGCACGACATGCTCGGGGTGTACCCGGGCAAGAAGGCGCGCTTCGTCAAGAACTTCCTCGACGGCGCGGGCAGCATCCAGGATGCCGTCAGCCGTTATGTCGGCGCCGTCAAGGACGGCAGCTTTCCGACCGAAGCGCAAAGCTACTGAACGCGCCTTCCCTCCCCACACTGGAAAACCATGCAGATCCATACCTCGATCGAGAGCATTCGCGCTGCGCGTGCCCGCGCCGGAAAGGTGGCCTTCGTGCCGACGATGGGCAATCTCCATGAAGGGCATATCACGCTGATGCGCGACGCGGGCCAGAACGCGGACTCGGTGATCGCCAGCATCTTCGTCAATCGCCTGCAGTTCGGCCCGAGCGAGGATTTCGCCAAGTATCCGCGCACGCTCGAAGCCGATTGCGAGAAACTCGAGGCCGCCGGCGTCACGCACCTGTTCGCGCCCGACGAGAATGAGATGTACCCCGAGCCACAGCATTTTCATGTCGACCCCGCACCCGCCCAGGTCTCGATTCTCGAAGGCGAGTTCCGGCCCGGACACTTCCGCGGCGTCGCAACGATCGTGCTGAAGCTGCTCAATATCGTTCAGCCCAATTCCGCGCTGTTCGGCAAGAAGGACTACCAGCAGCTGATCGTGCTGAAGAACATGGTCCGCGAGCTCGCGCTGCCGATCGAAGTGCTGCCGGGCGAAACCGTGCGGGCGCCCGATGGCCTGGCACTGTCCTCGCGCAACGGCTACCTGTCGGCGGACGAACGCGCGGAGGCGCCGCGCCTGCATCGCAACCTGCTGATCATTCGCGACGCGGTGCGCTGTGGCGATCACGATTTTCTCAAGCTCGAAACCGACGCGATGGCCGCCCTCGAAGCCGCGGGCTGGAAGCCGGATTATTTCGCGGTGCGCCGGCGGGCCGACCTTCAACCACCGGTACAGGAGGACGACCCGCTGGTGGTGCTCGCGGCGGCACGGCTGGGGCGGACGCGTTTGATCGACAATCTCGAGATATAGGCACCCGTCGCAAACCAGGTTTTTCGCAGCAGCACGCGGCCCTGATAAGATTGCGGCCTGGGAAGGACCCCAACAAGACACGCGCGCAATGACGATTCACACAACGCGCAAGCGCAACCACAAAGAACCCGCTTGGGTAGGGAGGCAAGCATGACCATGATTTCGGTTTCCGTGAAGCAGGTGCTCGACCAGAAAGGGCACGCCACGTTTTCGGTGGCGCCGACGAGCAGCGTGTTCGACGCGCTGGCCCTGATGGCGGAACATGACATCGGTGCGGTGCTCGTCATGGAAAACGATGCATTGCGCGGCATTTTCACCGAGCGCGACTACGCCAGAAAACTCGTGCTCAAGGGCATCGCCTCGAGAACGGCGCTGGTCGGTGACATGATGACCACCAACGTGCAGACGATCACGCCCGCCGAACAACTGAGCGCGGTCATGAGCACCATGACCAAGAAGCGCTTCCGCCACCTCCCGGTGGTCGAGGACGGCAAGGTGGTGGGCATGATCACCATCGGCGACGTCGTCAAGGTGGTGATGGAGCAGCAGGAAGCCACCATCCAGCAGCTTTCGAGCTATATCGCCGGCGACCTCACCAACTGAGGGCAGGCGCTCTCGTCGTCTGGCGGGGTACGGTTAGCGCCCCCGCCCGGCGGCGCGGTTCAGTCCATCAGGGCTTTGCCGACGATCTCGGATACATCGGCCGATACCCGTTCATGCGCGGCGATGCGCTCGAACTGCGGCCGGATCAATAGCCTCAGCTCGCCGGGCAGGCGCCGCCAGTTGTCCAGGGCGCGCACCAGACGCGCCGACACCTGCGGGTTGTGCGCGTCGATCGCGATCACCTGATCCGCCCAGAACGAATACGCCCGACCATCGGCACGGTGAAACTCGGCCGGGTTCGCCCTGAAGAAGGTACCCAGCAGCGCATAAGCCTTGTTCGGATTGGATGTCTTGAAAGCGGGATCGTCCATCAACGCGCGCACGCACTCGAGCACCGGCCGCGCCGTATCGCCCCAGCGCCAGGCGCCCGCCTGCAGCGCAAACCACTTGTCCATGACCAGTGCATCGTCCTGAAAGCGCGCATGGAACACGCTCAGGGCCTCGGCGGCACCATCGCGATCGTTGCTCTGCACCAGCGCGGTCAATGCCCCCATGCGATCGGTCATGTTGGCAGCGTCGGCAAACTGCCGGCGCGCACGCATCAGCCCTTCGGTGACGTTGCCGGCCGCCAGATAACGCAAGGCCAGGTTGCCCAGGGCGCGCCGGCCGGCATCGGCCGGATGATAGCGATAAGGCCCCGCAACCTGCATCGATGCGTGCAGCGTCAGCCAGTCGCTCGCCAGGCGCTCACCCAGACCACGCATGACGGCAACCAGCGCGGCGCGCAGGGACGCGGGATCGGGCGCCGTCATGCGGTCGAGCAGAAACAGCTCCGACGGCAACGCGGCGGCCAACGCACGAAAAGCGGGATCAAGCCGCGCGTCGTTGATCAGCGCCGCCAGCGACGCCACGAAAGCGTCCGGGACCGTTGGCGCGGCGCCGCCCGCGAGCGCTGCGGCGGCGGCGGCGGCGTGAATCACCCGTTCGGCGTAGCGCTGGGCCGCATCCCAACGGTTGAACGCATCGGAATCATGCGCCATGCGGAACGCGAGACGCGCGTCGGACTCCTCGAGCTCGAGTATCACCGGCGCAGAAAACCCCCGCAGCAGCGACGGCACCGGCTCTACCTCGAGCCCGACGAATGCGTAGGTCGCATGCTCCGCGTCGAACTCGAGCACCCGTGTGCCGGCAATCGCCACGCTCTCGCCGGCGAGCCGCAGCGGCAGATCCGCGCCATCGGGCCCCATCAAACCCACCGCGACGGGGATCACGAGCGGCTGTTTGCCGGCCTGCCCGGGCCCCGGCGGCGTGAATTGCGACAGGTTCAGGCGGTACGTGCCGGTCGGCGCGTCGAAATGCCCGCTGGCGCACACGCGCGGGGTGCCGGCCTGTGCGTACCAGCGCATGAACGGATCGAGATCGCGCCCGTTGGCCTCCGCCATGCAATTGACGAAATCGTCGCATGTGACTGCCTGCCCGTCATGATAGCTGAAATAGAGATCCATGCCGTTGCGAAAGCCCTCGCGCCCGAGGAGCGTGTGCAGCATGCCGATGACCTCGGCACCCTTCTCATACACGGTAGCGGTGTAGAAGTTGTTGATCTCGTGATAGCAGTCGGGCCGGATCGGGTGGGCCATCGGCCCGCTGTCCTCCGGAAACTGGGCGCTGCGTAGCGCGCGTACGTCATCGATGCGCTTGACCGCGCGCGCCGAGCGGGCGGCCTCGGCGCCGGCCGCGCGCGCCAGCATATCGGCGGAAAACTGCTGGTCGCGAAAAACCGTCAGCCCTTCCTTGAGGGTCAGCTGAAACCAGTCGCGGCAGGTCACGCGGTTACCGGTCCAGTTGTGGAAGTACTCGTGAGCGACCACGCTCTCGATGCCTTCGTAGTCGAGATCGGTGGCGGTATCGGGCTTGGCCAGCACGTACTTCGCATTGAAGATGTTGAGGCCCTTGTTTTCCATCGCCCCCATGTTGAAGTCGCTCACCGCAACGATCATGAACCGGTCCAGATCGAGCTCAAGACCATAGGCCTGCTCATCCCAGCGCAACGCGTCGATCAGCGCGTTCATCGCGTGCTCGGTACGGTCGAGGTTGGCCGCTTCCACCCAGACCTGCAGCAGCACCGTACGGCCCGACATCGTCGTCACCCGCCTCTCGAGCGCACACAGGTCGGCCGCGACGAGCGCAAACAGATACGACGGTTTGGGAAACGGATCCTCCCAGCGCGCGAAATGCCAGCCATCGTCCAGATCGCCCTGGGCCACCAGGTTGCCGTTCGACAGCAGCACCGGGCAACGTGCCCGTTCGGCTTCGAGCGTGACGGTATAGCGGGCCATGACATCGGGCCGGTCGGGGAAATAGGTGATGCGCCTGAACCCCTCCGCCTCGCACTGGGTGAAATACCCGCCACGCGACACGTACAAGCCCGAGAGCGTCGTATTGGCGGTCGGATTGACCAGCGTCACGACCTCGAGCACACAGGCATCGCCGTCGACGTCGAGCTCCATGCCGTGCGCCGTGCGCACGATCCGCTCGGGCGCAAGCGGCGCACCATCGCACTTCAGGCCGACGAGCTCGAGCGCCTCGCCGAACAGCTGCAGCGGCCCTGCCGGCGCGCCGGGGTTGCGCGCGCATGTGAGCACGCTGGTGACCCGGGTCGCACGCGGATCGAGACGAAAATGCAGTTCTACGTGCGTCGTCGTCCAGGCAAGCGGCGCATAGTCGAAGCGCGAAATGCCCGCGGATGATTCGATTGTGGTCATAAATCCTGCCACCGCGCAGAAGCGCGAGAATTGTTGTTCGATATCCGGCCGTCAGATCGCGACCAGCACGTCGGTATCGGCGAACCCCAGCACATGCCTGGCGACGCTGCCGACCAGAATCTCTTCCGCCAGCCCCTTGTCTTGCCGTCCCACCGCCACGAGGTCGCACTCGAGCTCACGTGCCTGGTCGACGATCCCCGTGCCCGGCAGGTCATGATGCAGCACCCGCCGCAGCTCCACCCCACCCAGTCCGGCGCGCGCGATCAGATCGTCCATCCGTTCCAGCGCGGCCTGCTTGGCCGCGATGCGCAGGTGCCGCACCTTCTCTTCGTCGATACCGGCATGGCGAAGCCTGGTTTCGAACGGCACGTCGAACACATGCAGCAGAACGATCTCGGCTGCGGGCGCGAGTTCGCGGGCAAGTTCCACCGTAAAGCGCGATTGCGCCGAAAAATCGACGGCGATCAACACCCGACGATAGGGCCCGCGCGGTTGCCGCTTGACGACCAGAATGGGCCGCTGACTGCTCGACAACACCCGTTCGGTGGTCGAGCCCAGCACCAACTCGGAGATGAACCCGGCCCCGCGGTCACCCAGCACGACCAAGCCCGCGTCGCACGCAGAGGACGTGGCGACGATTTCACGGATCACCGCGCCGACCACCACGCGGTCCGCCACCTCGATGTCGTAGGCCGAGGCCAGGCGACGACAAAGCGCATCCAGTTCGCCCCGCACTTGATCCACGAGCCCTTGCTGCAACGATGGGCCGCCGTCGGGTGCGAACAACGCGTGCAAGCTATCGAGCGCACCCCGTTTCAGCACATGGACCACGGTCAGCCTGGCCGCCTTTGCCTGCGCCAGCAAGGCCGCTCTCGCCAGCGCAAACTCGGAAGACAGGGAAAAGTCGGCGCACGCGAGCAGCCTGTCGAAGCGTGTCATCGATTACCCCCGGCCGGGTCGGGGAGCAGCACGACCCGCGTCCCGGCCAGCCGGTCGTGCAGAAACTGACGATCGCGATCGACCAGCGCCCAGGCCAGGCCCAACCCGAACGACAGCACCGACGGCCACGCGAGCAGATAGCGCAGCCATGCGGTCGGGGCCCGCGGTGGCGTGCCCTCGGACGCCGTGACGATCTTCAGGCGCCATGTCTGCATCGCCAAGGTCTGGCCATTGCGCGTCCAGTACCAGATGAAATAGGCGCCCAGCACCGCGAACACATGTATCCACATCAGCCAGCCCGGCGGCGTCACGCTCCAGATCACCCCCAGGATCAGGTTCGGCACCAGGAAGGTGAGCGCGAGCACACCGGCCAGCAGCAGCGATTCGTACACGAGGCTCGCGACCCTGCGCCGGAATCCGGCCAGCTCGACCAGCAATCTGCCCGGCTTCGCGGGCACTTCGGCGGTATGACTCTTGCGGGAATTCTTCATTGTGCGGGAACCAAACTGCGCCGTCGGCAGAACCCTGGGCGCCCGTCGCCGGCCGGACCTTTTTCTGCTGAGCGGGCAAATCGCCGTAGTGTAGCCATTGTCGGCGCAATGTTTTGCGCCTTTCGAGCGGAATGCCGGGTGACGCCCCGACTTGAACGATCTTGACCAAACAACGCCTGGGCGGTAACGTTCGTGGTTTGGTCTTTTGAGTAAGCGAGTACGCAATGGTGCTGACCGGTGCAGAAATTGTAATCAGGTGCCTTCAGGAAGAAAAGGTCGAATACGTATTCGGTTACCCCGGCGGTGCAGTACTGTACATCTATGACGCGCTATTCAACCAGAAGCAGGTTCGCCATGTTCTGGTGCGGCATGAACAAGCCGCCGTCCATGCCGCCGATGGTTTTGCACGCTCGACCGAAACCGTCGGGGTCGCGCTGGTCACATCCGGTCCGGGCGCGACCAACGCGGTAACCGGCATCGCCACCGCCTACTGTGATTCGATCCCGCTGGTGATCATCTCCGGCCAGGTCCCGACCGCGGCGATCGGCCAGGATGCCTTCCAGGAGGTCGACACGGTCGGCATCACCCGTCCATGCGTCAAGCACAATTTCCTGGTCAAGGATGTGCATGACATCGCGGCGACGATCAAGAAAGCCTTCCACCTCGCGAAGACCGGTCGGCCCGGTCCGGTGCTGGTCGACATCCCCAAGGATGTGACGATGCAGAAATGCGCGTTCCAGTATCCGGAAAACGTGTCGATGCGCTCGTACAACCCCGTGATCAAGGGCCACCAGGGGCAGATCCGCAAGGCGGTGCAGCTCCTGCTCGAAGCCAAGCGCCCGATGATCTATGCCGGCGGCGGCATCGTGCTGTCCGACGCGGCCGAGCAGCTCACCAAGCTCACCCGCCTGCTGGGTTATCCGATCACGACCACCCTGATGGGTCTGGGTGGCTACCCCGCCTCCGATCGCCAGTATCTCGGCATGCCGGGCATGCACGGCACCTACGAAGCGAACATGTCGATGCACTTCTCCGACGTGCTGCTCGCGGTCGGCTCGCGCTTCGACGACCGGGTCATCGGCAATCCCGCGCACTTCGCCGAAGAGCCACGCAAGATCATCCATGTCGACATCGACCCCTCTTCGATCTCGAAGCGCGTCAAGGTCGACGTGCCGATCGTCGGCGATCTCAAGGAAGTGCTGGACGAGATGATTCGTCAGCTCGAAGCCGCCCCGACCCGCCCGGATGCCGATGCGCTGGGTGCGTGGTGGAAGCAGGTCGAGGAATGGCGCCGCCGCGACTGCATGAAGTTCAAGAACTCCGACGAGATCATCAAACCCCAGTTCGTCGTCCAGAAGCTTTGGGAGGTCACCAACGGCGACGCCTTCGTGACCTCCGACGTCGGCCAGCACCAGATGTGGGCGGCGCAGTACTACCGCTTCGACAAACCGCGCCGCTGGCTGAATTCGGGCGGTCTGGGCACCATGGGCGTCGGTCTGCCCTACGCCATGGGCGCCCAGCTCGCCCACCCCGGCGCGCCGGTGGCCTGCGTGACCGGCGAAGCGTCGATCCAGATGTGCATCCAGGAACTATCCACCTGCAAGCAATTCCGCCTGCCGATCAAGATCGTGAACCTCAACAACCGTTACCTCGGCATGGTGCGGCAATGGCAGGAGCTGTTTCACGGCGAGCGCTACTCGGAATCCTACATGGACTCCCTGCCCGACTTCGCCAAGCTTGCCGAAGCCTGCGGGCATGTCGGTCTGCGCATCGACAAGCCGTCCGACGTCGAGGGCGCGCTGCGCGAAGCGTTCGCCCGCAAGAACGACCTCGTCTTCCTGGATTTCCAGGTCGACCAGACCGAGAACGTCTACCCCATGGTTCAAGGCGGCAAAGGGCTGACGGAAATGATCCTGTCGTCCGAAGACCTCTAGACTTGTTCTGCGCGGGACGCGGCGCACGACCGTGCCGCGTCCGGCTCCGGAACGCTTGCCGGCCCCGAGAATCCGCTCCTGCACGGCACGACGCACACAACGACCTCCCTGCGAGTTCATTATGAGACACGTAATTTCCCTGCTGATCGAAAACGAAGCCGGCGCGCTGTCGCGCGTGTCGGGCCTTTTTTCCGCACGCGGCTACAACATCGAATCGCTCACCGTGGCGCCGACCGAGGACAGCTCGATGTCGCGCATGACCATCGTGACCAGCGGCTCGGACGAGATCATCGAGCAGATCACCAAGCAGTTGAACAAGCTGGTCGAAGTGATCAAGGTGGTCGATATCTCCGAATCGGCCCACATCGAACGCGAACTGATGCTGGTCAAGGTTCGCGCGAGCGGCAAGGACCGCGAAGAGATGAAGCGCATGGCCGAGATCTTTCGTGCCCATATCATCGACGTCACCGAAAGCTCCTACGTCATCGAGCTCACCGGCAACCAGCGCAAGCTCGATGCGTTCGTGGGGGCGATCGAACCCGAGCTGATTCTCGAAACCGTGCGCTCCGGCATCAGCGGCATCGGCCGCGGTGACCGCGTACTCAAGCTTTGAGCACCGGCGGCAGCGACGGCACCGCTTACACCGGGGCCTTCACCTGCGCACGCCAAACATCCCACCAATCAAACCTGCAACGAGGAAATCAATGAAAGTCTATTACGACAAGGATGCCGACCTCTCCCTGATCAAGGGCAAGAAAGTCACCATCGTCGGTTACGGCTCGCAAGGCCATGCCCATGCCCAGAACCTGTCCGATTCCGGCGTCAAGGTCACGGTCGGCCTGCGCAAGGGCGGCGCATCGTGGGACAAGGCCAAGAATGCAGATCTGAAGGTCGAGGAAGTCGCCAAGGCGGTCAAGTCGGCCGACCTGGTCATGATCCTGCTGCCCGACGAGAACATCCCGCAGGTCTATCGCGAAGACATCGAGCCGAACATCAAGGAAGGCGCGACCCTGGCCTTCGCCCATGGTTTCAACATTCACTACAACCAGGTCGTTCCGCGCGCCGACCTCGACGTGATCATGGTCGCGCCCAAGGGTCCTGGCCACACCGTGCGCTCCGAGTACCTGAAAGGCGGCGGCGTACCATCGCTGATCGCCGTTCACCAGGACAAGTCAGGCAAGGCGCGCGACCTGGCACTGTCGTACGCGGCCGCCAACGGCGGCACCAAGGGCGGTGTGATCGAGACCAACTTCCGTGAAGAGACCGAAACCGACTTGTTCGGCGAACAGGCCGTGTTGTGCGGCGGCGCGGTCGAACTGGTGAAGATGGGCTTCGAGACCCTGACCGAAGCCGGCTATGCGCCGGAAATGGCCTACTTCGAGTGCCTGCACGAACTCAAGCTGATCGTGGATCTCATGTACGAAGGCGGTATCGCCAACATGAACTACTCGATCTCGAACAATGCCGAATTCGGCGAGTACGTGACCGGCACCGAAGTCATCAACGAAGAATCCCGTTACGCGATGCGCGAAGCCCTCAAGCGCATCCAGACCGGCGAATACGCCAAGATGTTCATCCTCGAAGGCCGTACCGGCTACCCGAGCATGACCGCCCGCCGCCGCCTCAACGCGGCGCACCCGATCGAGACGGTCGGTGCGCAGCTGCGCGACATGATGCCGTGGATCAGCAAGAACAAGCTGGTTGACCAGTCGAAGAACTGATCGACCCGCTTGCGCCCGACAAGGCCGGACCCGATCATCATCGGGCTCCGGCCTTGTCGTTGGCAGGGGCGCGGACGCGGCCCGCGCTTGCGGTAGAATGAGTTTCCGACGAAACCGTCAGCTCGCTCCACTGGATCTCGCATGCCATTGATCTCCCTCGAGAAGCGCCGCCGCGGCATCTACATCCTGCCCAACCTGTTCACGACCGCGGCGCTGTTCGCCGGCTTCTACTCGATCGTACAGGCGATGAACGACCGCTTCGAGTATGCCGCCGTCGCAATCTTCGTCGCGATGGTGCTCGACGGGCTCGACGGACGGGTGGCGCGCCTCACCCACACGCAGAGCGAATTCGGTGCCGAATACGATTCACTCTCGGACATGGTCTCGTTCGGCGCCGCGCCGGCGCTCGTGATGTACGAATGGGCCTTGCAGGATCTGGGCAAGGTCGGCTGGGTCGCCGCCTTCATCTACTGCGCCGGCACGGCGCTGCGGTTGGCGCGCTTCAACACCAACATCGACATCGTCGACAAGCGCTTCTTCCAGGGACTCCCCAGCCCGGCCGCCGCCGCCTTGATCGCAGGCATGGTCTGGGTCGTGAACGACAACGGCATGACCGGCTCGGACGTGCGCTGGTTTGCCGCGGCGCTGACGATCTTCGCCGGCCTCTCGATGGTCAGCAACGTGTTGTTCTGGAGCGGCAAGGACATCAACCTGCGCAAGAGCGTTCCATTCATCATGATCATCGCGCTGGTGCTTGCCTTCGCGGTGATCTCGAGCTATCCGCCGGGGGTGCTGTTCGCACTATTCCTCGCCTACGCCGGCTCGGGCTATGTCGTCTGGGGGTGGCGCAAGCTGCAACGGCGACGCAAGTCGGGGGAACGCAGAGCGCCCGACGACAATCACGATGACGCGCCGCCGGCCCCACCGGGCGACGAGCCGGCGGCAAAGACCGATTGATTGCACTCTGGCTGCCCGGGCAGCTTGCCCGGCATCGGTCTCCGGCCGACCGGCCGGCGCCGTTTTTTCCAACTAGAATTGTTTGAAGAGCCCTCTCAGGAGTCAGCAATGAATGACCAACTGATCATTTTCGACACCACCCTGCGTGACGGCGAACAAAGCCCGGGCGCGTCGATGACCCGCGACGAGAAACTGCGGATTGCACGCCAGCTCGAGCGCATGCGGGTGAACGTCATCGAGGCTGGCTTCGCGGCCGCATCGAACGGCGATTTCGAAGCCGTGCGTTCGATCGCCGAAGCCATCAGCGAATCGACGGTCTGTTCCCTGGCGCGCGCGAACGAAAACGACATTCGCCGCGCCGGCGAGGCGATTGCGCCAGCGGCCATGGGCCGCATCCACACCTTCATCGCGACCAGCCCGATCCACATGGAGAAAAAGCTGCGCATGAGCCCGGACCAAGTGGTCGAACAGGCGGTCAAGGCGATCCGCTGGGCGGGCGAGTACACCGACGACATCGAATTCTCGGCCGAGGACGCCGGGCGCTCGGAGATCGATTTCCTGTGCCGGATCTTCGATGCGGTCATCAAGGCAGGCGCCCGCACCATCAACGTGCCCGACACGGTCGGCTACAACGTGCCGGACCAGTTCGCCACCACGATACGAACCCTGATCGAACGCGTGCCCGACGCCGACAAAGTGGTCTGGTCAGTCCATTGCCACAACGACCTCGGCCTGGCCGTGGCGAACTCGCTGGCCGCGGTCCTGGCGGGCGCGCGTCAGGTCGAATGCACGATCAACGGCCTGGGTGAGCGTGCAGGCAACGCCTCGCTCGAGGAAATCGTGATGGCGGTGCGAACCCGCCGCGACGTGTTCCAGTGCGACACCCGCATCGACACCACCCAGATCGTACCAGCCTCGAAACTCGTTTCGGGCGTCACCGGCTTTCCGGTTCAGCCCAACAAGGCCATCGTCGGGGCGAATGCCTTCTCGCACGAGTCGGGCATCCATCAGGATGGCGTGCTCAAGCATCGCGAAACCTACGAGATCATGCGCGCCGAGGACGTCGGCTGGGGCGCCAACAAGCTCGTCCTGGGCAAGCATTCCGGCCGCAACGCGTTCCGGAGCCGGCTCCAGGAAATCGGCATCGTCATCGAATCGGAAGAGCAACTGAACAACGCATTCGCCCGCTTCAAGGAACTCGCCGACAAGAAACACGAGATCTTCGATGAAGACCTGCACGCGATGATGAGCGACGACTTCGTCACCCCGGAACACGAGCATTACCGCCTGGTCGCATCGCGCTTTCATTCCGAAACGGGTGAAACCCCGGAGGCCAGCATCACCTTGTCGGCCGACGGCAAGGAGGTCCACGCCTCGGCCGAAGGTTCCGGGCCGGTCGACGCGGCATTCAAGGCCATCGAATCGGTGGCGAAAAGTGGCACCGAGCTGTTGCTCTACTCGGTGAATGCGATCACCACGGGTACCGACGCCCAAGGCGAGGTCACGGTGCGGCTCGCGCGCGAAGGCAAAGTGGTGAACGGCCAAGGCGCCGATACCGACATCATCGTCGCGTCGGCCAAGGCCTACCTGAATGCGCTGAACAAACTGCACGACAACGTCCAGCGGCTCAACCCGCAGGTGTGAATGAGGGAGGCCTGGCCGCACACGGCGAGCGGCCGGGCCGGCCGAATCAGCGCGCGGCGTCCTTCGCTTTGTGGCGGGACGGCGCGGTGATCCGGCAGTACACCAGCGTGCACAAGAACAACGCGATCGCGAGCACCGCCTCGATCAGCGCAAGCGCCCCCCCCAGGCCCGGATCGAAAGCCCTCACCACGCCTTCGGTGACGTACAGCAGAATCAGCATCGAAAGCCATTGATAGGTGTAGCGTCGGCCCTTGATCACCCCGAAGAAAGCCGCCATCAACGGGACGACCTTGAGGATCAGCATCGAGCCCCCGGGGCGCAACGGCGATAGCCAGCCCTCCCATAGGATCGCGAGCACGATCAACCCGACCAGCAACACACTCGAAACGGCCCGCAGCCGCACCTCGGTCATGCCGAACGCTCCAGATCGATCGCGACACTGGCGACCCGCATGCCCAGCGCTTCGGCGAGCCGCGCCTCTTCGGCGCTGAGTTCTGCGTTGCCGTCGACCCCGGCCACATGGCTCGCGCCATAGGGCGTACCGCCGGTGCGGGTGGCGTTGAGGTCGGATTCGGAATACGGGATTCCGACGATCAACATCCCGTGATGAAGCAAGGGCAGCAGCATCGACAGCAGCGTGGACTCCTGGCCGCCGTGCAAGCTGGCAGACGATGTGAACACGCCCGCTGGCTTGCCGATCAGGGTGCCATTCATCCACTCGCCGGCAAGACCGTCGATGAAATACTTCATTGGCGCCGCCATGTTGCCGAAACGGGTCGGGCTGCCGAGCACGAGCGCGGCGCACTCCTCGAGATCGCGTTTCTCGACATAGGGCGGCCCGCTCGCGGGAATGTCGTCCTCGATCGCCTCGCACACGCTCGAAACCCGCGGCACCGTCCGAAGCCGGGCGTGCACACCCGGCACACGCTCGATGCCGCGCACCACATGTTCGGCCAGCGCCCGAACCGAGCCACGGTGGCTGTAATAAAGAACGAGTATCTCAATCATGTCGATGAACTTCAGTAGAATGCCGGGATTATACCTGCCAAGCGCCGCGGTCCGCGGCGCACTTAAAATGCTTCCTGCATCGATCGATTTCGTGCGCCTGCTGATCGACCGCTTCACCGCCACCCGCTGCCCGCAGGTGGCTGGCAGCCTGACCTATACCACGCTGCTGGCGCTGGTGCCGCTCGTGACCGTGTCGCTGTCGCTGTTCAGCAACTTCCCGTCGTTCGCCGAGCTCGGCGAGGCGCTGAGCGGCTTCCTGCAGAACAACATCCTGCCCGATCGTGCCGGCCAGATCGTAGCGACCTACGCGCTCGAGTTTTCGGAAAAGGCCGCGCAACTGACCCTGATCGGCACCGCGATGCTGGTCGTCACCGTGCTGTTGCTGCTGCATACGATAGACAGCGTTTTCAACGACATCTGGGGCGTTCGCACCCCCAGACCGCTTCTCACCCGCCTGACCGTGTACTGGGTCGTGCTCACGGTCGGCCCGTTCGCCTTGGCCGGCAGCGTTTTCGCCACCGGCAGGCTGGTTGCCACGTCGATCGAATTCATCGGCAACGACACCCAGATCAGCGCCTTCTCCACGACCTTCGTGCCACTGGGCCTCATCGGCACGCTGTTCAGCTTCCTGTACTTTGCGGTGCCCAACCATCCGGTCAGGCTCGTGCATGCGGCGATTGGCGGTTTCGCCGCCGCCGTCGCCTTCCTGGTGATGCAACGCATGTTCGGCAGCTTCATTGCCGGCTTTCCCACCTACACGCTGATCTACGGCACTTTTGCCGCGATGCCGATATTCCTGGTGTGGTTGTACTTCTCATGGGTGGTGGTGCTGGCGGGCGCATTGTTGACCGCCACCCTGCCCGGCTTCTTCGAGCGCAAGCGGATCGTCGAGAGCTTTCCCGGTGACAAAGCCTGGGCCGCGCTCAGCATGCTGGCGGTGCTGGCCAGGGCGCAGCATGGCGGCGCTCCGGTGCCATTCGACGCATTGCGCAGCGGGACCGGCCTCAGCCAGGATTTCGCGGAAACCGTGCTCGGCGAGATGCGCGAACGCGGCTGGGTCGCCCGTACCGACGAGCATTGCTGGGTCTTGTGCAAGAGCCCCGATCTCCTGTCGGTTTCGGAAGTGGTCCGGCTCTTCGCCCTCGACCCCGGCCGCTGGATCGATACCGCGGCTGGCGGCCCCTGCGTCCGCTCGGCCGCGGAGCGCCTTTCGGAAAGCCTTCAATCGGCCGACCTGACGCTCTCGGAACTGGCCCATTCGCCGTTCGAGAAACTGGCGGACGCCTGAATCAGATCAGATCAGATCGGAAACGGGTCGATCTCGTACTGGAAGAGCTCCACGCTGGCAGTCTGCAGATCGAGGCCGAGCACCCTGCCCTGGGCGATATAGACATGCTGCCCCTCGCGCACGAGCACGAAGCGGCGCGAGGTATACGTTCCGGCCGGCGCCAGGATCGCCACGTTGTTGCGCACACCGGGCAAGGGCGGCAGCAGCAGCGCCGACGTCGTCGAGCGCAGTTCGCCGCCTCTGAAACCGATGGAAACGGGTGTGCAGGTCGATCCCACCACCTGCAGACCGAGCTCGATCTGCTCCGCTTCGTTGCTGCGAATCCATCGAACCAGGCAGATCGACCAAGCTTCGCTGGCATCCCGGCGCAATCCGAGCACCATGCCGGCAACGAGTTCGGCGTGCATCTCGGACACGCTGACGATCCCGTATCCCCCCGGACTTTCGTTGCAGACGGTCCATTCGACGATTCCACCCTTCGGCTGCAAACCCTTGTGCACCGCCCAGATCGAGCGCAGCCCGACGCACACCTGCGCCGAGTAGAGCCGCGGCCGGCGCGAATGCTCGCGGCTCGGCGGCGCGATCCAGCGCTCGCGCAGGCGGTTCAGCAAGGACAACACCTCGACCGGGGTCAGGCCGAACGGCAGGCCGGATGCATCCGGATCGAGCAGTTCGCCATCGCGCTCGAGGCCGACCACTTCGGCCTCGGCGATGCGCCGCTCCAGCCAATCGACCTGTTCGCTCACGCGCTTGGCCATTCCAAATGCGGAAAAGAAGACCAGCCCGCGCCGGGCCGGCGCAACCCGTCTCGAGTACGGCACGGGAGCCTCATCCTCGCCCGGATCCGCCCAGAAGCACGCCCCTTCCGGCAGCAGCGGTGCGTTCGCCACTTCGGCCGAAGCCGCGACCATCTCCAGATACTCGTGAATCCAGGCCAGCTCACGCGCGGTCAGACTCTCCGGCTGCAAGGCCGAAATCGCAGCCATGCGCTTGAACTGCAGAGTGGCGGGCGCCGCGGCCTGCTGCAATCCGGCGATCGGCTGCTCCAAGTAGGGCAACAGGTGTTCGAGCACCGCGAACGCCTGCCGCCACAGCCCTGGCGCCGGATCGGTGCCACGCATGCCGCCGAGCACAAAACCCTCGCCGAGCAGACGCAGCGCACGCCCACCGATCAATATCTCTTCGAGCGCGCGCTTGGTATCGTTCGGCCCCTCGTCGATGGACGTGAGCACGCGCTGCAACACGCCCACGAGATCCTGCAGACCGCTCACCAAACCGCCGGTTGCGTCGTGCAACGCCTTCGGAAGGGGCAGCGACGCTCCGAGCAACTGCGCCCTGAAACGCCCGGCGATGTCGAGCGCACGCAGTTCCAGCTGTTCGAGGCACGGAAAGATTTCGTTGACCGGCAATGCGCACATGCGCAACTCGTCCAGATGCCCGCGCAAGCCTGCCAGCTCCGCGAGACAATCGTCTTCCGGCTCGGCGGCGAGCCAGTCGAGCATCTTCTCGAACTGCTTGGGAACTCCGTCGGGTACAGTCATCTGCTGAATCGTCGTGTTGAGCCGAACAGTCATCATTCTATTCAAGTTCGGACTTCAATGCGCGCAGCAGCGCGCCCGACGCGGCATCCCCGGAAAGCGCGATCCCGCTTTTTGTCCGGACACGAAGGCCGATCTGTCCCGGCACCGAAAGTCGCTTGCCTTGCTTCGGGCCCCGTCATCGCCTATACTGGCGAACTTTTCGTACCAACCACTCAGGACACCCACATGGTCGTCATTCGCCTTGCCCGTGGTGGCGCCAAGAAGCGCCCCTTCTACAACATCGTCGCCGCTGACAAGCGCGACCGCCGCGACGGCCGCTTCATCGAACGCGTAGGCTACTTCAACCCGGTCGCCTCGGGCGCCGAGAAGCTGCTGTCTATCGACAGCGAGCGTCTCGCCTACTGGACCTCCAACGGCGCGCAGCTGTCGCCGACCGTGGCACGACTGGTCAAGCAGGCCGCCAAGGCCGCCTGATAGCGACGGATCGAACGATGGTCGTAATGGGGCGCATCGTCGCCCCTTTCGGCATCAAGGGCTGGGTGAAGGTGCAACCCTTCGCCGACGATGCGCTCGATTGGGGCGACATGCCCGAATGGTGGCTCGCCGACGCGGACGATGCACCGGAGGCCACATGGAAGGCCTACGCGCTGCGCGAATGCAAAGCGCACGGGACCATCCTGGTAGCGGCGCTCGAGGGCATCGATGATCGCAACGCCTCCGAGGCCATCAAGGGCATGTTCGTGGGTGCCCCCCGCTCGGCGCTGCCTGAGACGACTGAAGACGAGTTTTACTGGGCCGATCTCACCGGGCTTGGGGTCGTCGATGCGGCGGGCGAGCCGCTCGGCACGGTGACCGGCCTGATGAGCACCGGCGCACACGACATACTGCAAGTGGCCGACGGCGAAACCGAACGCCTGATCCCTTTCGTCAAGGCCTATGTGCTCGAAGTGGATATGGCGGCCGGCCTGATCCGGGTCGACTGGCAGAAGGATTGGTGATTCGGGCGTGAACGGCGCGGGCGCCGGGCGGCATTTCGACGTGATCACGCTGTTTCCGGAGATGTTCGGCGCGCTGACGGCGAGCGGCATAACCCGGCGAGCGCAGGAGCGCGGCCTGTATGCCCTCGGTTTCTTCAATCCGCGGGATTACGTGGACGATCCGCACCGCACGGTGGACGACCGGCCTTATGGCGGCGGACCGGGCATGGTGATGATGGCCGAACCGCTCGAGCAGGCCATCGACGCGGCACAAGCGGCACAGCGCGCGCGCGGCGGCCCCCGCGGCAGGGTCATCTACCTGTCGCCCCAGGGGCGGCGCCTCGATCATGCGCGCGTGATGGCGCTGGTGGACACGCCCGCACTGACGCTGCTGTGCGGACGTTATGAGGGCATCGACCAGCGCTTGCTCGATCGGCGTGTGGACGAAGAAATATCGCTCGGCGATTTCGTGCTGTCGGGCGGAGAACTGGCGGCGATGGTGCTGCTCGATGCGATCATCCGGCAATTGCCGGGGGCGCTGAACGATGCGGAGTCGGCGCGCGAGGACTCATTCGCCGAAGGCTTGCTCGACTGCCCGCATTACACGCGGCCGGAAGACTATCGGGGCACGAAGGTACCCGATGTGCTGTTGTCGGGCAACCATGCGGCGATCAAGCGCTGGCGGCTCAAGCAGTCGCTGGGGCGAAGCTGGCAGTTGCGGCCCGACCTGCTTGGCGGGCGACCGCTGAGCAAACTTGAATCGACCCTGCTTGACGAGTTCAAGCAGGAAAACACCGGCGTCGGAGGCACCCCAGGTGCCTGAAACGCCAATACAAACCGTGCGCACCAGGCCCCGGCCTGCTCTGCCACAAGGCCAAGCGCCATTGAAAACAGGAGCTTCAGCATGAATCTGATTCAGCAACTCGAACAGGAAGAGGTCGAGCGCCTCTCCGCAGGCAAGACCATTCCCGCGTTCGGACCGGGCGACACCGTGGTCGTGCAGGTGAAGGTCAAGGAAGGTACGCGCGAGCGCCTTCAGGCCTATGAGGGCGTCGTGATCGCCAAGCGCAACCGCGGCCTGAACTCCTCGTTCATCGTGCGCAAGATCTCGTCGGGCGAAGGTGTCGAGCGTACCTTCCAGACCTACTCGCCGCTGGTAAGCAGCATCGAAGTCAAGCGCCGTGGCGACGTGCGCCGCGCCAAGCTCTATTACTTGCGTGATCGTTCGGGCAAGTCGGCACGTATCAAGGAAAAGCTCAACTACAAGGCGGTTGCGGAAAAGAAGGCGCAGGCCTGATCGACCCCGCACACATGCTTGTTTCGAACGGGCCTTCGGGCCCGTTTTTCATGCCTGCTCCGTCTTGCCGGCCTGGCCCTCAGCGCCGCTCGACCATGAACAGCATGACGCCGGCAGCCACCAGGAACAGCAGGCTGGGCGTCACCGCGGCGAGCGCCGGATTCCAGGCGTTGATGGCCCCGAGATTCGAGAACAGGCCGTTGAGCAGATAGAACCCGACCCCCAGCATCACCCCCAGAAAGACCTTCACGCTCACGCCGCCCATCCGGTCGTGGGTGAACGCGAAGGGCAACGCCAGTGCGATCATCACGAGCGACGCGAACGGATAGATGAGCTTCTTCCACAGCGCGATCTCGAAGCGGTCCGAGTTCTGGCGGTTGTCGCGCAAGTGATTGATGTAGGCATACAGCGTCGTCACCGACATGCGCTCCGGTGCGACCATGAGCACGCTGAGCACCTCCGGGGTCAGATCGGAGCGCCAGCGGATCTCGGGCACATGCGTCACCGCGGTCGAATCCGCTTCGAAAACGGTGCTGACCACACCGGTCAGCAGCCATTCGCCCGCACCCGCATGGTATTCGCCGCGAGCCGCCTCGCTCACCGACGACAACATGCGCGCATCATCGAAATCGAAGATCCTCACCCCTTCCATGGTGCGATCCGGCAGCACCTTGCGCACGTTGATGAAACGCAGTCCGTCCCGGACCCACAGCCCCGAGCTCAACTGCTGCGACACCGCGGCACCGGTCGCGGTCAATCGCCACTGCTTGGCCGCACGCTCGGCCGGTGGCGCCACGTACTCGCCAAACACGAACGTCAGCACCACGAAGATCATTCCGATGCCCGCCAAGGCTCTCAGCATTCTCGCGGTCGACATCCCGGATGCACGCATCACTGTGATCTCGGAGTGCCGCGCGAGCGTCGTGAGCGCATACAGGCTGCCGATCAAGGTCGTGATCGGGATCAGTTCGTAGATGCGCCCGGGCATCAGCAACAGGACGTAGACGAGCCCGTGATGCATTTCGTAGCCGTTGTTGCCGATCGCATCCAGCTCGTTCACGAAATCGAAGAACCCGAACAGCCCGACGAACGCCAAGGTGACCAGCGCGGTCGCAACCAGGATCTCGCGTGCGAGATAGCGGGTCAGTACGGCACTCATCGCTTTTGCCAGAAGGGAACCAGCGCGATGCGCCGATAAGTCATGAGGCCGATGACCGCGATGACCACCACATGCGGAAGAAGCAACGCGAGCGCGAATCCCATCCGCTCCTGCCCGACCCACGCCTGAAAGACACTGATCACGTTGCTATACACCAGATAGGCCAGTATCGCGATGATGAGGTTGTTGCCGCGCCCGGCGCGGGGGTTGATGTACGCGAGCGGGATTGCCAGCAGCGCCAGCAGCAGACAGGCCAGTGGCGTGCCGATCCGGCTCGACAGTTCGCCCAGGTTGCGCGGGCTGAGCTCCTTGAGCAACTCGGTCGTCGGCACGGTGCGCAGCTTGGCAAACGGGCTGACCGCCTTGGGCTCCTCGACCCGCACCGTGTAGCGCTCGAACTCGAGCACCCTGAACTCGGGCGTACCGAGCCGGCCCTCGTAACGGCGGCCGTCTTCGAGCACCACGAAGCGCGCGCCGGTCTGGTCGGTGAACACCGACCCGGTCGCCGCCGCGACCACATCGAGAACACCATCGACCTCCGAACTCACGAACACGTTGCGCAGCTTCGCGTCCTCGCCCGCGCCGATCTCGACGAAGAACACGCGCCGCGCCGACGACGACTCCCGGAACACCCCGGGTGCCACCCGGGTGGTGTCGTCACGCGACTCGAGGCTGGCCTGGAACTCCGCGCTCTTCAGGTACGACCAGGGCGTGATATAGAGGGCGCCGGCGGCGCTCATCAGCACGAAAGGCATCGCAAAGCGCAGCACCGGGCCGAAAAAACCGGTCAACGACACCCCCGAGGCCGCCCACACGACCATCTCCGAATCGCGATAGGCGCGCGACAAGGTCATGAGGACGGCGATGAACACCGACAGCGACAACACCAGCGGCAGTTGCCCGATCGCGCCGAGGCCTATCATCGACAGCACCGCGTCGGGCGGAATGCGGCCACCCGCCGCCTGGCCCAGTAGGCGGATGAGCACGGTCGTGATGAGGATCGCAAACAAGGCCACGAAGACACCCGCGGCGGTTTGTGCGAATTCGCGCCTCAGGGCGCGGCTGAAAATCATGTTCTAGACGAAACCGGGCGATCGAAGCGAATGGGAGTTTTGACGGGCTCGGCGCGAACAAGCCATAATCGGAACCGGTCGAAGCCAGACAAACAACAAGGAAGCGTCCATGCAATTTACCATAAAGACCGGCAGCCCGGAAAAGCACAAGACCGGCACCCTTGTCATCGCCGCACATTCCGACGGCAAGCTCGGGCCCGCCGCATCCGCCGTAGATAGTGCCTGCGACGGGCTCGTCGGCCGCCTGATCGCACGCGGTGAGCTGGAGTCGAAAGCGGGTGCCGTGCTCAAGCTGCACGACCCCGACGGCCTGCGCTGCGAACGCCTCGTCGTCGTGAGCCTGGGCAAGGAAGCCGAGTTCGGCGAACGCGCATGGCGCGACGCCGCGACCGCAGCCGCGCGCGCCCTCGCCGGCGGGCCGGTCGGACAGGCCGCGATCAGCCTGACGGATGTCGAGGTGCCCGGACGCGACGCCGCCTGGGCGACCCAACAGGTGGTGCGCCTGATCGCCGATGCGGGCTACGGCTACGACGCCACCAAGAGCAAGAAGATCGAACCCCGGGGCGCCAGCGAAATCACCCTGCTCACGCGCAGCAAGTCGCTGACCAAGCTCGAGGCGGCCGCCGCGCAAGGCAAGGCGATCGCGGACGGGATGGCGCTGACCCGCGAGCTGGGCGACCTGCCGGGCAATGTCTGCACACCTACCTACCTTGCCGAAACGGCGCAGCTACTCGGCACGCGCTACAAGTTCAAGGTCGAGGTTCTCGATCGCAAGGAGGCGGAGAAGCTCGGCATGGGCGCCTTCCTGTCGGTCGCGCGCGGCTCGCATGAGCCGCCGCGCTTCATCGTCATGCAGTACAAGGGCGGAAAGTCCAAGGACAAACCGGTGGTGCTGGTCGGAAAAGGCATCACCTTCGATACCGGCGGCATCTCGCTCAAACCGGGCGCCGAGATGGACGAGATGAAGTACGACATGTGCGGCGCTGCGTCGGTGCTGGGTACCTTCAAGGCGCTCGGCGAGCTCGGCCTGCCGCTCAACGTGGTGGGCATCATCCCGGCCACCGAGAACATGCCGGGCGGATCGGCAACCAAGCCGGGCGACGTCGTCACCTCGATGAGCGGGCAGACGATCGAGATCCTCAACACCGATGCCGAAGGCCGGCTGGTGCTGTGCGACGCGCTGACCTATGCCGAACGGTTCGATCCCGCCTGCGTCGTCGACATCGCGACGCTGACCGGGGCGATCATCGTCGCGCTGGGCAAGATTCCCAGCGGACTGATGGCCAACGACGATGAGCTGGCGCGCGAGCTCATCGATTGCGGCACGCGTTCGGGCGATCGCGCCTGGCAGATGCCGCTGTGGGACGAGTACCAGGAAGGCCTCAAGAGTAATTTCGCCGACATGGCCAACATTGGCGGCCGGTTCGGCGGATCGATCACGGCGGCATGCTTTCTGGCGCGCTATACCAAGGCCTACAAATGGGCGCATCTCGACATCGCCGGCACCTCGTGGGTTTCCGGCGACGCCAAGGGCGCGACCGGCAGGCCCGTTCCGCTGCTGTGCGAGTTCCTGATCGGGCGCAGCGCCCAGGCCGCCTGAGCATCCCGGTGACGCGCGTGCGCTTCTACCACAATGCGCCGGACCCGTTCGCCCTCGCCTGCGAGCTGGTCACCAGCGCCTACAGGAGCGGGCGCAAAGCGGCGGTACGTCTGCCCGATACGGGGTCGATGCGCGCCTTCGACGCCTTGCTGTGGAGCCACCAGCAACGCGCGTTCATACCGCATGTGACGGCCGGCTCGGCGCTGGCCGGCCAAACGCCGGTCGTGCTGGACGTGGCCGGCACGGCACCGCGCTGGCCACACTCCGACCTCATTTTCAACCTCGCCGCCGACGTACCGCCCGACGCCGGGCAGTTCCGCGTGGTGATCGAGATCGTCGGCAAGGATGAAGACCACAGGCGACCGGCGCGCACCCGCTGGCAGCAGTACAAGGCCGCCGGGCTGGCGCTCGAAGCCTTCGACGCCATACGCCGGGAGGCGCTTTGACCCACAGCGACGACGACACCGGCGCCGACGCCGAACTGCGCGAAGCCGACCTGTTGCTGGGCAAGGCCGATGCCCTTCTCAGGCGCCATCGCCTCGCGCCTGTCCAGCCCGCACCCGGAGTCGACTACGCCGACATACCGATACTCACCGACGTGGTCGAGGACTTCGACCTCCCACCACCAGCCTCCACCGCCACGCCCGACCCGGCCAACCCATTCGAATCCGATGCGATGATCGAACATCTGGCGAGCCTGGATGGCGAGATCACGCGCGAGCTCGAGCGCTGGTTCGCGAGCGAGATGCCACAACTCGTTTCACGCGAGCTCGACCGATTCTCTGAGCGCCTGCGCGAAGAGGTGACCACGCATGTGCGGGCAACCCTGCTGCCCGCGCTGTCCGAGCGCATCGCGGAGCGGCTCTCCAAGGGTAGCCGCAAGCCTTGACCCACTCGCCGCCCTACCCGGGCGGCACCTACCCACGCCACCCACGCGCGCCCGTACCCCGGCAACAGGCGGTCCGGCGGCTTCCGCTATAATCGCGGCTTTGCCTTTTCACCTTCAGGTACCCCCATGGAACTGGCCAAGAGTTTTGAACCGGCGGCAATCGAAAGCCGCTGGTATCCCGAGTGGGAGTCGCGCGGCTACTTCGACGCCGGCCTCGACCGCAAGAAACCCGCCGACGAATCCTTCTGCATCCTGCTGCCGCCGCCCAACGTGACCGGCACGCTGCACATGGGGCACGGTTTCAACCAGACCATCATGGACGGCCTCACCCGCTACCACCGGATGCGTGGCTTCAACACCTTGTGGCAACCGGGCACCGACCATGCCGGCATCGCAACCCAGATCGTGGTCGAACGCCAGCTCGACGCCCAGGGCATCAGTCGCCACCAGCTCGGGCGCGCGAAATTTCTCGAGAAAGTGTGGGAGTGGAAGCATTTCTCGGGTGGCTCGATCACCGGTCAGATGCGCCGGCTCGGCACCTCGCCCGACTGGAAACGCGAGCGTTTCACGATGGACGAGGGCTTGTCGAAGATCGTCACCGAGACGTTCGTGCGCCTTTACAACGAGGGCCTGATCTACCGCGGCAAGCGCCTGGTGAACTGGGACCCGAAGCTCGGCACCGCCGTCTCCGACCTCGAGGTGGTGCAGGAAGAAGAAGACGGCTTTCTGTGGCACCTGCTCTACCCCTTCGTCGATGGGCCGATCGACGGCCTGGCCGGTCTCACGGTGGCGACCACGCGGCCCGAAACCATGTTCGGCGACGTTGCCGTCATGGTCCACCCCGAGGACGCGCGCTACGCCCATCTGGTCGGGCGCAAGGTCCAGTTGCCGCTCACCGGTCGCGAGATTCCGATCATCGCCGACGACTATGTCGACCGGGAATTCGGCACCGGTTGTGTCAAGGTCACCCCAGCCCATGATTTCAACGACCATGCCGTCGGCCAGCGCCATGGCCTGCCGATGATCAGCATCCTGCGGCTCGACGGCCATGTGAACGACGCGGCCCCGTCCAAGTACCATGGCATGGATCGCTTCGTCGCCCGCGAGGTCGTGGTGCAGGATCTCGACGCACTCGGGCTCGTCGTCGCGGTCAAGCCGCACAAACTGGTGGTGCCGCGCGGCGACCGGACCGCCGCGGTGATCGAGCCCATGCTCACCGATCAGTGGTTCGTCGCGATGACCAAGGCCGGCGCCGACGGCAAGAGCATCACCGCCAAGGCGCTCGAATGCGTGGCCTCCGGCGAGATCCGCTTCTACCCAGAGAACTGGGTGAACACCTATAACCAGTGGCTCAACAACATCCAGGACTGGTGCATATCCCGGCAACTGTGGTGGGGCCATCAGATTCCGGCGTGGTATGGCGAGAACGGCCAGCTGTGGGTCGCGCATGACGAGGCCGAAGCACGTAGCCTCGCCGCCGCGGCCGGCTACGACGGCCCGCTCAGCCGCGACGCCGACGTGCTGGACACCTGGTATTCATCCGCCCTGTGGCCGTTCTCGACCCTCGACTGGACGCCGGAGTGGCCGGCCAAGTCCAACGACGCGCTGGATCTCTACCTGCCTTCTTCGGTACTCGTCACCGGCTTCGACATCATCTTCTTCTGGGTTGCGCGCATGGTCATGATGACCAAGCACATCACCGGCAGGATTCCGTTCCGGCATGTATACGTGCACGGCCTGATCCGCGATGCCGAAGGCCAGAAAATGTCGAAGTCGAAGGGCAACGTGCTCGACCCGATCGATCTCATCGACGGCATCTCGCTCGACGCGCTGGTCGCCAAGCGCACCTTCGGCCTGATGAATCCCAAGGACGCGCAAAAGATCGAGAAGAAAACCCGCAAGGAATTCCCGGACGGCATTCCGGCCTTCGGCACCGACGCGCTGCGCTTCACCTATGCATCGCTCGCGAGCCCCGGGCGCGACATCAAGTTCGACCTCGCGCGCTGCGAAGGCTATCGCAACTTCTGCAACAAGCTGTGGAACGCCACCCGCTTCGTGCTGATGAACAGCGAGGGTAAGGATTGCGGGCTGGGCGAGCACGGCGCCGACCAGTGCGCGCCGGGCGGCGCCTACCTCGACTTCTCGTTCGCCGACCGCTGGATCGCCTCACGGCTGCAGCGCACCGAAGCCGAGATCGCCAAGCACTTCGAGGACTACCGCTTCGACCTCGTCGCCAAGGCCATCTACGAATTCGTGTGGGACGAATACTGCGACTGGTACCTGGAGCTCGCCAAGGTACAGGTGCAGGGCGGCAGCGACTCGCAGCAGCGGGCCACCCGTCGCACCCTGCTGCGGGTGCTCGAGGCCACGCTGCGGCTGGCGCATCCGCTGATCCCCTTCATTACCGAGGAGTTGTGGCAGACCGTCGCGCCGCTGGCCGGGCGCAAGCAGCACGACAGCATCATGCTCGCCCCCTATCCGCGTGCCGATGCGGCCCGGATCGACGCGGCGGCCGAGGCCCGCATCGGCGAACTCAAGGCGATGATTCATACCTGCCGCAATCTGCGCGGCGAGATGAACATCTCGCCGGCCCAGCGCATGCCGCTGGTGGTCGCCGGCCCGCGCGCCGAACTCGACGCCTATGCCCCCTATCTTGCCGGCCTTGCCAAGTTGTCGGAAGTCAGCGCGGTGGACGAGATCTCGGCCGACGCGCTCTCGCCGGTCGCGGTGGTGAATCGGTTCAAGCTCATGCTCAAGGTCGAGATCGACCCGGCCGCGGAGCGCGATCGCCTCACCAAGGAAATCACTCGCCTCGAAGGCGAGATCGCCAAGGCCCACGCCAAGCTCGGCAATGCAAGCTTCGTCGACCGGGCGCCGGCGGCGGTGGTCGAGCAGGAGCGCGCGCGACTGGCCGGTTTCACCGAAACCCTTGACAAGCTCAAGCCCCAGCTTGAGAAATTCTCGCGGCTGTGAACCGCCGCGGGCGCGGGGTGCGACATCACTCGCCCCCCGCGCCCGCGTCGAAACCCGCCGGATCCGCTTACTTGCGCTTCAGATAGAACTCGAATGCCTTGTCCGGCGTTTCGCCGTGGGCCAGCAGGTCGTTGCCGGTTTGCTTGGCGAACGCCTGGAAATCCTTGACCGCACCCGGATCGGTCGCCAGCACCCTGACCGTCTGTCCCGATGCGACCTCCGCAAGCGCTTTCTTGGCGCGCAGGATCGGCAAGGGGCAATTCAAGCCGCGGGCATCCACTTCCTTGTCGAAATTCATTCGCTCTTCCTCATCGTATTCGCCCGGTATCTTATCGGCTTTGCCGAAAACACTGAAGTCCGTGCGGGATCAGCGCTCTGACTCTTCGCGGCGGATGCGCAGCTCGGTCTTGAGTTCACGCATGCGCGCATCCACCGCCGATAGCTCGTGAAAATCGCCGTCGTTCGCGCGTCGCGCCGACTCCAGCTGCTCGATCGCGGCCGGGAGGCTGCCCCGACGCACGTATACCTCCGCCTGCGCACGATGATGTGCCGTCATCCGGCCGCGCTCCGCCTCGGCCCGCGACGACAAGGCCCACAGATTGACGTCACCGGGGTGGCGCAAGGCACCGTCGCGCGCCAACGTGGCCGCCTCCGCCGTGTCGCCCGCCTGCAAAAGCGCGTCGATCAGCGCATACTGCAACGGCATGCTGCCGGGAAAGCGCTTCAACGCCGACTCGAGCAAGGCGACCGCGCCGCGCGGATTCTTGCGCTCGAGTTCGATGTCGGCCGCCAGGCGCTCGATGAACGTCGACGGGGCCGCGCTCGCGCGCAGCGTCTCCAGCCCCGCGGCCGCGCGGTCGACCTGGTTGGCCCGCAGCAACGCGCGCAGGTAGCCATACTGGTTGGCGGGATCCTTCGAACCTGCCAGGCGCGCTTCGAAATACTTGACGGCGTCGCCCGCAATCCCCTCCGAGGCGCGCAGCTTCGCACGCACGAAGCCGAAATCGGCCGAATCCGGAACCTGGCGATAAGGCGTCTGATCCACCCGATTGCCCATGTCGGCAATCCGCTCTTCGGTCAGCGGGTGCGTCCTGAGGTAACCCGGCGCGTTGTTCTCGTACAAGCGGCTTTCACGCTGCAGGCGTTCGAAAAAGCTCGGCATGCCCCGCGTATCGAAACCCGCGTTTTCGAGCGTCTGCAGGCCGATCCGGTCCGCCTCGCGTTCGAAGGCGCGGGTATAGCCCAACTGCGACTGAATGGCGCCCGCCTGCCCCGAGGCAATGGCGGCCTGCGCCAAATCCGCGTTGCTGCGCGCCGCCAGGATCGCCACCAGGATAGAGGCAAGCATCACCATGCCCATCTGCGACTGCTTGCCGAACAACTGGGCAATGTGTCGCTGGGTGACGTGCGCGATTTCATGCCCGACGACCGACGCCAGCTCCGACTCGCTCTGGGCGGCCTGGATCAGGCCCGAATGCAGGCCGATATAGCCCCCGGGCAAGGCGAACGCGTTGAGTGTGGAATCCTTGAGCACGAAGAAATCGAAACTGCGGTCGGGCTCATCGCTCGCGGCGACCAGCCGCATGCCGAGGCGATTCACGTAGTCCTCGATCTCGGGATCGTTCAGATAGCTCGCATCGCGCCAGCGGATCTGCTGCATGATCGACTCGCCCAGGCGCTTCTCCGCCATCGGCGACAGCGCCGTCGTCGCAACGTCGCCGAGGTCCGGCAGGTCGGCCGCCATCGGCGCGGTGACGAGACTCAAGGAAAGGATTAGGGCAAGAATTTGTTTCATCATCGGGTGCTATGATAACGCTTTGCCGTTCGCGTTCCCCGCCGGAATGTATCGGTTTGCGGTGATCCGGACACCGCGCGCGCCAGCTCCGGCGCTGTTTCGAGAAACACACGCATGCCCCAGACGCTGACTCACTTCGACCCCCACGGCCAGGCACACATGGTCGACATAGGCGCCAAGACCGAAACCCGGCGGGTAGCGGTCGCCGGCGGCAGGATCAGCATGCGGCCCGAGACTTTCGCGATAGTCCGGGCAGGTAGTGCCAAGAAAGGCGACGTGCTCGGCATCGCCCGCATCGCCGCAATTCAGGCGTCGAAGAAAACCAGCGACCTCATCCCGCTTTGCCATCCGATCCCGTTGACCCGGGTTGCGGTCGAATTCGCACTCGACGACACGACCCACAGCGTCGCCTGCACCGTGAGCGCCGAGACCGTCGGCCGCACCGGCGTGGAAATGGAGGCGCTCACCGCCGTGAACGTGGCCTTGCTCACGATTTACGACATGTGCAAGGCAGTCGATCGCGGCATGCGCATGTACGACATCCGGCTGATCGAAAAGCTCGGCGGCAAGTCGGGTCACTGGGTGGCATAGGCAACCCCGCCCCGCGAACCGCCCTTGACGAGCCACCGCCAAGCCCCCTGCGCATGATCGTTACGACCGGATTCGTGCGACGGCGGTCGAACGCGGCCTGACGCTCACCGGACATGACGACGGTGCCTCCCCCCGGCCCCACCTGCGGCGCTACTGGCAACGGTGCTGTCGAACCTGATTCGCAATGCCTTGCACTACACCGAGCGCGGCGGAGTCGCCGTGACCCTGCGCAAGCACGGTTTCAGCGTCGTCGATACCGGCGCCGGCATTCCGGCCATCCAGCGCGACCGGCTCTTCGAACCCTTCGCGAGAGGCGATCCGACGCGCGGCGACGGCATCGGGCTGTCGCTGGTCGCGCGGATATGCGCACAACAAGGCTGGGCGATCACGCTCGCCGACAATCCGTCCGGCGGGTGCGACTTTCGCATCGACCTCGATCGGTCTTGACGTTTTCTTCACACCGCTTCGACATATCGTTCACCGGCGCTTGAATATCGTGGGGGCTGCCAATCCAGCCCACGATACCCATGTCCGAAGTCCTGTATGCCCCAAGCGCGACACTCACCGACACGCACCACCCGACGGCGCCCAGGCGCTCCGATGGCTGGCCGCGCCTACCGGCCTTGCACACCGAGACGGTGTTCGTGCTGGCCAGCCTCTACTTTCTGATCTTTTTCAACACCGCCTTCCTGCGCACGGTACTCGCCGACCGGATCGCCGGATCGCCCGCCGACATCGGATTCGTGGTCGCCGTGGGCACGATGCTCATTGCCGCCCATTTCATCCTGTTCTGCATACTGGTTCCGCGGCGGCTGGCAAAGCCGGCCATCGTCGCGATGACCCTGATCGGGGCCGGCGCCAGCCATTTCATCGGTCACTACGGCGTGATCATCGACCCCGACATGATGCGCAACGTGCTGGTCACCAGCCGCGCCGAAGCCGCCGAACTCGCCAGCCCCGGGCTGGCCGCGTACATCGGCGCGCATGTACTGGTCATGACCACGCTTCTCGGCCGGGTGCGCCTCATTCACCTGTCGCCCGGCCGGGCCGCGCTGCGCAGACTGGGCAGTATCGTGCTCGCGGCGGGGCTGGGCCTCGCCGCCCTGATGCTGGTGTTTCAGGATTTCTCGGGCCTGATGCGCAATCACAAGGCACTCCGCTACCTGATCACGCCGGTCAACGTGGTGTATTCGGGCGGACGCGCGCTGACCGGTGAAACCCTGCACCAACCCACCGTGCGTGCCCCCGTAGGCGAGGACGCCCATCTTGGCGGCAGCTGGACCGCCGGCCGCAAACCCGTGTTGTTCGTGATGATCGTGGGCGAAACGGCGCGCGCAGCCAACTGGGGACTGGGCACTTATCGCCGCCAGACCACCCCGCAGCTGGCCATGCTCGATCCGATCAATTTCGGCTCGGTCACGAGTTGCGGCACCAACACCGAGACCTCGTTGCCGTGCATGTTCTCGGCCATCGGCCGACGCGACTACGATGAGACACGCATCCGCAACAGCGAGTCGCTGCTGCATGTGCTTGCGCGCGCCGGACTTGGCGTCGCGTGGATCGACAATCAGTCCGGCTGCAAGGGCGTCTGTGCCGGTCTCGACACCTACACCACCCTTCGCGACGCCGATCAGCCCCACTGCGACGGGGAATCTGTCTCGACGAGGTCATGCTGGACAAGCTCGACACCCTCGCAGGACAAGCGGGCGACAAGGTCGTCGTCATGCACCAGCTCGGCAACCACGGACCGGCCTACCATCGTCGTTATCCGAAGACCTTCGAGCAGTTTGCCCCGGCCTGCCGCACCGGCGATCTGCGGCGCTGCGATACCGAGGCAATCGTGAACAGCTACGACAATGCGCTGCTGTACACCGACGACTTCATCGCCCGCACCATCGCCGCCCTGAAAGCACAGGGCAACGACTATGACACTGCCCTGATCTACGTCTCCGACCACGGCGAATCGCTGGGCGAAAAAGGCCTCTACCTTCACGGCATGCCGTACTCGATCGCCCCCAGCGAGCAGACGCACGTGCCGATGGTCGCGTGGTTTTCCGAAGGTTTCGCGCAACGCAGCCGGCTCGACACCCGTTGCCTTCGCGCGGCGGCCGCCAAGCCCCTGAGCCATGACAACCTCTTTCACTCGATTCTCGGACTGCTGGACGTCGCAACCAGCGTCTACGAGCAGGATCTCGACTTCAGCGCGCACTGCCGGCAAGAATGAAGCCGCCCCTACCGCATACCGGCATGCCCCGCGCCGGCACCTCGCGGGCCGCGCACGACAGGCGCGATCCTCACCGGGAACAGGACTGGCGGCGACGCCAGGCGCTTGTTCTGATCGTCAGCGCCATCGCAATGCTGTACGTGTTCGAGGCAACCCGCCTCGACCTGTGGCTCGCCCGCTTCGCCTTCGATGCCGAGTTGGGTCGCTTCGCGTTGCGCACCGATCCGTTTCTCGAAAACGTGATGCATCGCGGCGCCAAGACGGTGCTGATCGGCCTCGCCCTCGCTGCCGTTGGATTGTGCGTTCAGGGCCTGCGCGGGCGGCTCGCCTGGCTACCGCCGCGCGGCGCCCTCACGGCCGTTCTCGGGATGCTGCTCATCCCGGCGGTCACCAGCACCCTGAAGGCTCTGACCAATCGCCACTGCCCGTGGGATGTCGTCGACTTCGGCGGCTATGCCCCTTACCTGGGTCTGCTGGCGTTGCCGGATGCGGACCTGAAGCGAGGCGTGTGCTTTCCGGCCGGGCATGCCTCGGTCGGCTATCTGTGGCTGGTATGGGGCGTGGCTCTTCGCACCGCAGGCGTGCGCTACGCCCGCGCCGCGACCCTGGTGGCGATCCTGCTCGGGTCCATTCTCGGCGCGGCGCAGATGCTGCGCGGCGCCCACTTTCTGTCGCACACGCTGTGGTCGATGTGGCTCGGATGGGCGATCAGCCTCGCACTGGCATGCGCGCTGGATCCGCTGACGAAGGGGCGCAATCAGGCCGCGCGCGGCAAGCTCAGCACCGCGCGCACCCCGCCCATGGCAGAAGTCTCCAAGGCCACCGCGCCGCCATAAAGCTGTGCGAGGTCGTGCACGATCGAGAGCCCCAGACCCGAGCCCTGCACCTGCTCGTCGGCACGCACCCCACGCGCGAACACGGCCGCGCGCACCGCATCGGGCAGGCCTTTGCCATCGTCATCGACGACGACCGCGAGCATCGTGGCGTCGCCCACGAGCCGCACCGTGACCCGGCTGCGGGCCCACTTGCAGGCGTTGTCGAGAAGATTGCCCACCATCTCCTCGAGATCCTGCTCCTCGCCGCGAAACACGGCTTCCGCATCCGTGCCGGTCCACTCGATGCGCAAGCCACGTTCGACATGCAGACGGCTCATCACGCGCATCAGCCCCTCCACGGTCGGACGTACCGCGCAACGCAGCCCCGAAGCCTTGACGGCCGCAGCCGCGCGCGCCTTCGCCAGATGGTGGTCCACCTGATTGCGCGCGCCCGCGACCTGCTCTTCTACCAATCTGGCGAACGGCGTCCGCTCGCGGGCGGCCGCGTTGGCCAGGATCGCGAGCGGCGTCTTGACCGCATGCGCGAGATTGCCCGCCTGCAGCCGGGCACGCTCGGCGACCTCGGCGTTGAGCGCCAGCACGGTGTTGAAATCGTCCACGAGCGGCTGAACCTCGCTCGGAAAATGCCCCTCGACCCGTTCGGCCCGCCCCTCGCGAACCCGCGCCAGGGTCTCGCGCAGCAAGCCCAAAGGCCGCAATCCGATCAGGACCTGCACCACGGCGGCGGCGACCAAGCCCAGGCCGAGCACACCGAGCGCGATGATCAGCAGCCGGGTGAAACTCGCGATCGGCGCCAGCAGCAGCCGCTCGTCCGCGGCGACGATCATCCGCAAGGGCTGGCCGGGACGTTCGGCGAGTTCGATCTGGCGTTCGAGCGCCCGCAGCGAATTGCCGTTCGGCCCCTCGACGCGATGCACACGCACCTGGCCATCGCCGAGCGGATCCACGGGTACGCTCAAAACGCTGTCCCACAACGAGCGCGATCTGAGCACACCCGGCAGCGCCGCCGCGCCGGGCCGCATCGCAGCATCGACCTGCCAGTAGAGCCCCGCAAAGGGCGTGCTGAAACGAGGCTCGCTCAGACTGCCCCGCATGCTCAACTCATCGTCTACGCCGATCGCGAGTTGGGCGATGAGTTGATCGAGATGGTTGTTCAGGTCCGCATCGAACTGCATGGTCACCTGGCGGCTGAAGAGACTGTTCAGCCCCCAACCCGCGATCACTATCGACGCCACGATCCAAACCAGCGTCCCGGCGAGCAGGCGCAGGCGTAGCGAACCCCACGCCAGGCCTGCCGCTGACGCGCCCGCCCTCATGCCGGGCCTGTCAGCCGGTAGCCGAGGCCTCGAACCGTCTCGATCAGGCCGGGTGGCAGCTTGCGGCGCAGGCGACCAATGAATACCTCGATCGTATTCGAATCGCGATCGTGGTCCTGGGCATAGATGTGCTCGATCAGCGCGGTGCGCGACACCAGCTCGCCCTGCCTGTGCATCAGGAAGGACAACACCTTGAATTCATGGCTGGTCAGGCTGATCACCACGCCATCGACCGTCACGCGACTGCTGCGCGTATCGAGCACCACCGCGCCGCAGACCAGTTCGGCGCTCGCATGACCCGCCGCCCGGCGGATCAGCGCCCGCACGCGGGCGAGCAATTCTTCCATGTGAAACGGCTTGGCCAGGTAGTCGTCGGCGCCGGCATCGATGCCGACCACCTTGTCATGCCAGTTGTCGCGCGCGGTCAGAATCACCACCGGCATGCGGCGTCCGTCGGCGCGCCACTTGCGCAGCACCGTCAGGCCATCCATCAAGGGCAGGCCGAGATCGAGCACCACCGCGTCGTAGGTCTCGACGTTGCCGAGATGGCAGCCGTCACGCCCGTTGTCGGCATGATCCACGGCGTAGTCCGCCTCTGCGAGCGCCTGAATCACCTGAGCGGCCAGCAGCGGCTCGTCTTCCACGATCAGAATCCGCATCGACGCCCCTATCTGCCCCGATCCTTGCGTTTCTGCCCCTTGACCGCGAGCACTCGCCCATCGCGCGCGTCGACCTCGAGCTCGATCAGGACGCCGCCGGACTGGAGAATCTTGATCTCGTAGAGCCACAGGCCGTCGTCACGCTCGAGTTCGAGCTCCATCACCTGACCCGGGTAGTCGACCTCCACCCGTGCAAGCACGTCGCGCAAAGGCAACACTTCGCCCGCTTCCACCGCCCGCCGCGCACGCTCATGATCGCCGCTATCGGCCACGGCCATGCCTACCACCCCCGAAACCAGCGCCAGCACGAGCATCAGGCTCCCGCCCCATCCAGCCATCGTCTTCACCTCCCCATCCAGCCTACGGAACCCGTCCCGGCACACATCGCACGAACTCGCCCACGAGCTTGCCCACACTCGCGTCGGTTTTAACCGAAACGAGATGAACGCAGGCTGAACGCACGCTCCTGAACGCGTCCGGAGAACGGTCAGCAAGCGTTCCCCACCGGGGACTTTACGTTTTGAAATACACCGAGGGAATCCTGTGAAAGGATCGCTGTCCAGTGCACAATCTCATTGCGACTCATCGACAAGGATAGCCGGATGCCTCATAGCAGCCATCAGACCCAATACCGCCGCATTCGCGCGAACATTCAGCCGCCGGGCCTGTTCACCCGCATTTTCGCGGTCGTCGCGGCCGGCGGGCTTGCGGTAGTGACCTTCATGTTTTCACTCGTCATTTTCTCGATCGTCGTGGCCGTGGGGCTGATCGGGGGCGCCTATCTGTGGTGGAAGACCCGCGACGTACGCAAGCAGATGCGGGCCGCGGTCGACGCCGCTGCCGCCGATGGCTTTCAACCGGGGCCCGATGGTCAGCGCCAGCGTTCGGCGCGAAGCCGCAGCGAGGGTTTGGTGATCGAGGGCGACTTCATTCGCGAAGTCTCCGAGCAGGCCCCCGGCGACAGGCATCGCTGAGTCCGGGTGTTGTCGACCACGGCGTCAACGCCTCATGAGCGGGCCACGCATTCGAACAGGTGGAATCAGTTCAGCCGTCCGAGCTTTCGATACAGCCGGTTGCGGCTGACGCCGAGAACCCGCGCCGCCGCCGACACATTGCCACCCACTTCGCGCATCACCGCATTGATCGCATCAAGTTCAAGCTGGTCGAGCCGTCCCCCGCGCGACAAGGGCAGCGCCGCGACCGCGGCGGGCACCTCGGTGTCGCCATCGGGTTGCGATGCGGCGCCGACCTTGCGGTCATCCGCCGGATCGGACGAGAACAGCTCTTCGGGCAGGTGAATCGGCAGAATCTCGTGTTCATCCGGGTCGAGCAACGCGACCGCGACCCGGATCACGTTCTGTAGCTGACGAATGTTGCCCGGCCAGCTATGCCGCTCGAAGAAGCGCATGACTTCGTCGCCGATCACCACCGCCTGCGCCCTCGCCTCCGCCACCTCGGAGGCGAGAATCCTGCGCACAATCACCCCGATGTCGGTACGTTTGCGCAAGGGCGGCAAACACACGGTCAGGCTGTTCACCCGGTAATAGAGATCCTCGCGGAAGCTTCCGCTCGCAACGGCATCGCTCAGAATGCGGTGGGTCGCGCATACCAGCGCGATATCGACGGGTATCGACCGCAGCGCCCCCACGGGGGTGACCCGGCGCTCCTGCAGGACGCGCAGCAGACGGGCCTGCATGCCCAGCGGCATGTCACCGATCTCGTCCAGGAACAAGGTACCGCCATGCGCCTGCTGGATCCGGCCCATCGCACCTTCGCGCCGAGCCCCGGTAAACGCTCCGCCCACATAGCCGAACAGTTCGGATTCGATCAGGGTGTAGCGGCGCGCGATAATTGACGCCAATTTGCGCGATAAATGACACAGCGACA
>ERZ761607.589-NODE-589-length-59615-cov-12.800302_pt1 | contig 59615 bp, 49 predicted proteins | sample MGYA00511164_ERZ761607 | MGnify/ENA primary metagenome ERZ761607 (study PRJEB28899, sample SAMN02445080) | bioreactor sludge metagenome | biome: EBPR sludge | place: Australia: Brisbane, Thorneside Wastewater Treatment Plant | collected 2011-06-22 ...
GAGCCTGGAGGAAGTCATTGCGCTCCTGGGGGAAAAATGAAACTATACCACTACCCGATTTTCTTCAATTCCTCGCGGCGGGTCTCTTTGGCGATGCCGCTCATCTTTTGAATCCAGATGGCCGTCGGCGTGATGACCACGCGACCTTGGTGATGATTCGGTTTGTTCGTGTCGCGGCAGACAAACCCGATCTGCGGCGAGGGGCCGAGCTTGAACTCGCCGGTCAGCACATAATCGCCGAGGTCAACGATGTGCTCGCACACGGCCTCGTGGCCGTTCGGGCGCTTCTCGCTCGGGCCTTCCTGCACGGCATAGGCGGCACCCTCTTTGATGCTCCAGGTGCCGATGCCGCCGCGCCAGCCATCCGTGCCGGGTGTTTTCTCTTTGGCGAACGATTCCGGCTTATCAAAGGCCTCGGCGGCGATGAGTTTGTCCGGCTGGCAGGTCTGCGTGACGGGCGGGGTTGGATCAGCGGCCAAGGCTAGTGAAGAAGCAAAGAAAAGGGCGTTGAGGATGGTCTTCATGGGATGAGATGATGTCGGCGTGCCTTCCAATAGGTCGCGAGGTGGTAAACGAGACCGCAACTGGCGTTGTGCAGGTAATCAAAGCTGCCGAGCAGATTTTGCAGCGCTGCTTGCTGCTCAGTCGTGAGTTTCGGCGAATCGATCATGAGCAAAATGAGCGCGGATTCGCCTGCTTCACGCGTGAGATGCCAGATTTCACGAAACGGACCCCATTGCGGGTTTGGGTAGCCTTTTTGGTTCTTCCACTCCGGAACCGTTCGCCAGTCGGGGCCGAGCATTTTCATCTCTTCGGGGCTCTTTTTCGCGATCTGGGCCAAAACGCTCGTGAAGCGCTTCGCGGCGAGGTCTCGCACATGGAGCATGTGCGTGTGGATTTGCGCTTTGAGGGCCGAATCGGGTTCCAGTTCATGCAAAAGCTCCAGCGAGCATTGCATCTGGAGCAGCGCATAGGCTGGCTTGTTCTCAACGGGGCTTGCAGACTGCGCAATGGCCTCCGCCGCATACTTTCGCCATTCCACGCGATAGCGCTCGTTCTTCGTCACATCCCACGCAGCCGCGTAAATCATCGGCAAACGCGCCGCTTCATGCGCCTGCACCTTCCACATGCGGCAGATGCCCAGCGGACAACGCATGCCATCGGCGCGGCAGAAATCGAAGTCGTTCTCCGGAGTCACGAACTCGATCATGCGCTCGGCCACATCGGCGAGAATGACGCGGATTTGCTGCTTCGTGACCTCATCGCACAACGGGCTGTGATAATACTGCCACAGACCATGCACGAAATGCGTCACCTGATCGCGAGACGAGTTGATGTAGGTGCTCCTGCCATCCTCTGGACACACATTGCGCGCCACAAAGCCCTTCACGCCATGCGCCGTGACGCAGCGTTTCAGCCCGGCGAAGACGTTGGCGGCATTTTCACGCAGCGATTCATCATTCGTCACCGCAAAACGATCACACAGCACACTGAGCATCGCCCCGCCGAGGATCGCACCGTCCTCCATGCCTGTGCTGTAGCCGCAGGGATTCGGATACTGCCGCCTCACCTCCTCCGCCGTCGGCAGATGCGCCTGCTCCTTGCCTTTCTCGTAGCTGCTGAGGTAGTCGCCAAACGTCTGGACCTTGGGCAGATAGAAGCGTGACCATACCACATGCCAGGCTTGGTCGATGTTTTCCGCATTGCCCAGCGCCTGAGTTTGGCCGCAAAAAAGCGGAAGGAGAGCCAAAAGAAGAAGTTTGGTCTCTCTCATGAAAAGTGTGAGGTGTCGGCTTCAAAATGGGATTTCGTCATTGTCGTGGATGGTTTCGATTCGATGGGCTTTATCAAGGGCATTTCCGGCCGCCTCTTGATGCGGAGTGGCCTCGTCCTCCAGGCCTTCGGCGATGAGCAGTTGGGCGACTTTTTCCTTCTTCGCGGCGAAGGCGCGGAGGTCGGCGATGCGCTGGAGTTGCTCGGGGGTGAGGGCTATGCGGAAAAGCAAACTGCCCTTGGGCCGGACTGTGCAGGACGACACATCATGCTGTGGCTTCACTCAGCAGCACTTCCGCCGGGATTTTAAGGCCGCGATTCAAAGCCCGGATCATGCCGATGCTGAGCGGGCGCTTGTGGTTGAGCACTTCGGACACCCGGTTCTTGCCTGGGAAATACTGCACCAGATCTTTTTGCTGAAGGCCTTTCTGCTCCATGCGGAATTTGATCGCTTCTACCGGATCGGGCATGTCGATGGGGAAATGCTCCTGCTCGTAGCGTTCCACCAGCAGGGACCACAGTTCGAGTTCCTCCTCCTTGGCCGTGCCGGGCTTGGCATCCATCAGGCTCTCCACGCGGGCCAGGGCCTCCGTGTATTCCTCCTCAGTTTTGATGATTTTCGGTTTCATGGGCTAGATGGCTGTGGCGTCGATCTTGTCGTATTCGGCGTGCGTGCCGACAAAGCGGATGAAGACAATGCCGGTGTTGTAGTGGATTTTCACGATCAGACGGTAGCTGTTCCCTTTGATGTTAAACACCACCCGGTTGCCGGGCAGGATGTCGGCAGACGGGTAGCGGCTCTTGATTTCCTGCGGCCCCTGCCAGCGGGCGGCCACGGCTTCGTGAAACCAAGCCTCCAGGGCGGACTTGCTGTCGGCGTGCTGTTCATAAAAGTCGCGGAGCGTTTTGCGGGCGATGACCCTCATGGGCAGAATCGAGGTTTAAGGCTTAAAATCAAGAACGAAGTTCCCATCATGGGAACTTCGTCAATGATTTCAAAAGGGGATGTCGTCTTCATCTCCCGACTCGATGAAATCGGCCTGACGTAGAGCGCTCAGCGCTGCTTGCTGATGTGGGATGGCGTCGTCGTGCATTTCTTCAGCGATGAGAAACTGAGCGACTTTTTCCTTCTTGGCCGCAAAGGTGCGCAGGTCGCTGATGCGCTGGAGTTGCTCGGGGGTGAGGGTGGGCTTGGGCGGCGCGGGTGGTTGCTCGCCGCTGAGGTGGCGGGTGGCGCGAGTGTTGAAGGTGATGAGGCCGATCTGGGCGAGCTGCTGGAGGCTCTGCCAGGTGGGTTCGTCGAGGACGTGGAGCTTGGGGGTGTTGCCCTGCCACTGGTTCTCGTGGAAGAGGGCGCTGACGGCGGCGCTGCGGGAGGTGTCTCGCAGCACGGTGAGGAGGACGGGGCTGGATTCGCCGGGCAGCATGGCTTCCTGGCAATGGAGAAGGCTTTGACCTAGCACGCTAGTGACACGCTCCGCAAAAACGAGCGCGGGATCACTCGGCGGCGGCTTCACTTGCGGTGTGGCGGGTGAGGCGGGCGTTTCGCTGATGAATTGTTTCAACCGGGCGAGGTTGGCGTCGTTGCCACGCTTGAGCCTGGCTTTGGAGAGGGATTCCTCGCTGCCGTCGAGCACGCCTTCGGCGAGGTTTGCCTTGGTGGCGAGGGTGTCGAGCATGGCGGACTCGATGGTGTTTTCAGCGACGAGGTTGATGACGGTGACGGGGCGCTTCTGATGCTTGCGCCAGGCGCGGGCGATGCGCTGCTCCAGCCGCGCGGGATTCCACGGGAGGTCGCAGTTGATGACGACGCTGGCGTTTTGCAAATTGAGGCCCACACCGCCGGAGTCGGTGCTGAGGAAGAGCCGGCAGGCCGGATCATTGCGGAAGGCCATGATCTCGGCGCGGCGTTTTTGCTGCGGCACAGAGCCAGTGTGCCAAGCGAATCCGATGCCGTTTTTCTCCGCCCAGGCGCGGACTTTTTTCAACATGCCTTCCCATTCGGAGAAGATGATGACTTTCACGTCGGGGTCGGCAAGGGCTTCATCGAGGATGCCGGCGAGTTCGTCCATCTTCGGACAGTCCTGGCAGTCGTGGCCTTTGATGATGCTGGGCGAGTCGCAAATCATGCGCATCATGCCGAGAAACAGCAGGAGCAGATCTGATTCCTTTTTCGTCAAAGGACGGCGCATGGACTTTTGCACGAGCTGGGACACCTGCTGCTTGACCTCATCATACTCCCCACGCATGGCGGGGGTGAGCTGGATGAAGTGCTGGCGGTCGGTGCGGATGGGCAGCTCGGTTTCGACATCGTGCTTGCGGCGGCGGAGCAGCACGGGGCGCACGCGCTCGCGGAGGGCGGCCAGGTTTTGGTAATCCTTCGGGCGGCCATTCTCGTCGAGCTGGTAGAACTCGCGATTGAAGCGGAAGAGCGGCCCGAGCAGGCTGGGATCGAGGAAATCGACGATGGAGTAGAGTTCGTCGATGCGGTTCTCGATCGGGGTGCCGGTAAGCACGAAGGCGTAGCGGCTTTGCAGGCGCTTGACGGCCTGGGCGGTCTTGGTGGCCCAGTTTTTGATGCGCTGCGCCTCGTCGAGCACGACGATGTCGGGCTTCAAATGCGCGTTGATGTCGAGCGTGTCGGTGACGACCTGCTCATAGTTCACGATGGTGAAAAACGGCGGCTCAGAAGCGGTGTAGGCCTTGAGCCGGGCGGTGCGCGGACCAAAAACGAGCTGGAGGCCGAGGGTGGTGAAGCGCTTGATCTGCTCCTCCCATTCCGTTTTCAGCGAGGCGGGTGTGACGACGAGCACGCGCTTCGCTTTGCCCAAATGATGCAGCAGCGCACACGCGGCCACGGCTTGGATCGTTTTGCCGAGGCCCATCTCATCCGCCAGCAGCGCCCGCTCGCCAAAGGCCAGGTGCAGCATGCCCTCCCGCTGATACGGGTAGAGCGGATGCAGCGTGACGTGCTCGGGATGGCGGCCCTCGACGACGCCGGTCTCGTAGTCACGGCGGAGCTCGCGGCGCTCCTCCGCATGGCGGCGGGATTCGAGAAAAGGCTCCACGTCCTGCGAGATGCGGACTTTTGCCGTGCGGCGGAGCTTTGGCAGGACTTCATGCGAATCACCGATGAGGAAGCCAGCCTCATCAAACAGCGTACGCAACGAAGCAGGCACACGCTTGAGGTCGCGTTCGATACGCAGCCTCTCGCCATCCGGCACGAGATGGAGATGCGGCGAGGAACGTGTTTCCGCGAGCTTGTAGTCTGCCTTGTGGCGGCGTTTCAGCCAGATGAGCGTGGCCTCGACATGCTTGCAGGTGCCCAGCCCGGCGGTGCGGAAGTCCGGGCAGGTGCAGGAAAACGAGCGACTGGCTAGATCGCGAATCTCAACCTGGTAAGTCATGCCGCTGGGGGACTTCACCGCGAAGGTGGAGAAGACCGGATGCTCCGCGTTGAGATTCGAGATGGAGTGTTTTTCTTCCCTCGCCCGCTGAATGCGGCGGAGCACTTCGATCTCATCCGTGCTGCGCCAGTCTCCTGCGGATGGAAGCGGGATGGCTGTGGACTTCTTCTTGGCGCGTTTGGCTTTTCTGGAAGCGGATGTCTTGGGCATGAGGGCGTGAGCTTTGGATAGAAATGAAGCCAGGGCAAATCATGCTCTGTCATTTGACGATGCCAGGAGCCTGTCCTCATAGATCACCACACGCTCCATGCCACGGGTGATGCCGACGTAGATCTGGCGGGTGTGGTCTTGGATGAGTTCGGCGCGTTCTTCGTCAGTGAGGAGCGGGTTGGACTCGGTGGCGATGAGGTCGTCACAGCCGAGGAGGAAGACCACCGGCCTCTCCAGCCCGGTCGCTGCCATGAGGTGAGCCACGCCGATGCTTTCCTCCGGCGCATGATCATCACGCACGGAGCTGGCGGAGTTTGATCCGAGGCTTGTATTGAGGTGCTGCATGACGGTCTGAACAGTCATGGTGCGGCCAGCCACGAGGATGAGGATGTGGCTCGCTGGCATGCCGCTTTGTCGCAAAGCTTTCAAATCGGCGGTCAAGCGACGCATTTGATCCTGTCCCGCTCCTCCAGGCTGCAAAATGGGTGGAATGCCCGGCTCCAGTGTCTCCAGCCATTCAGGCGCGGGAAGGTTCAGCGGCTCGTCCTCTTCAGAAAGCCGGCTGCGGTAAAAATCACGCGCAAACTCCAGGATGGCGCGTGTGCTGCGGTAAGGCTTTTCGAGCTTGTGAGAGCGGCTGCGCACATCCAGGCCCACAGCGCTCCATGAGAGCCTGCGTTTGAGAAAACCCTGCGTGGGATCAGCGCACAAAAAGAGATGTCCGCCAGGTTTGAGAGCCGATTTGAGCAACTCGAACCACACGGGCGCGAAGAACTGCGCCTCGTCGATGAGCAGATGATCAAACTTCTCCGCCAAAAGCGTGGCGGGAGGCTTTTCGCGCACGGTGAGAGGCCACTCGGACCAGTCAGCACGCCCGTTTTGCCGCAGATAGGCGCGGTAACGGTGCAGCAGCTCCAGCAGCTCTCGCCGCTGCCTGGCGCTGAGGCGGGTGCCGCGGCCTTTGCGCTCGGCGGTCAGGTAGCTTTCATCCGCCAGCGCATGATCACACATCCAGCGCAGCTCATCACGCAGCCACTCGGCGCTGAGTTTTTCCAGGGAGGTCATGGGCGAGCGCTCACGCTCGATCCAGCGCAGGATCTCTGGCTCGCTCATCATGTCCCCTGCGGAGCGGGCCACGCGACCGAGCCATTGATTGAAGGTGCAGCACTCCACGCGACTGCCTGCGTGATGCCGAGCCAGGCGGCGGCGGAGGTCATTGATGAGCGGGCGGTTGAAGCTGACGAGCAGCACGCGTGCTTGTGGGAAGTGTGTGGCGAGCAAGGCGGCGCGATGCACGAGCACGAGCGTCTTTCCACAGCCCGCCACGCCGGTGATGACACGCAGGCGCAGATCACGCGCGAGGTTTTCTGCATCAGGATCGGGTTCCAGATCGAGACGTGCACAGCGCTCTTGTTTGTAGTCGAGCAGCAGTGGCGCGGCGAGCTTGTCGGCGGGACGCTGGATGCTTTTGCGTTTCCACGGGCTGTCGATGCGCACCTCCGGCACGGCCGCAGCACGCCACCGCGCGATGGCGGACGCCGGTAGCACGGACGCGGTGAGGCGATGAAGGCTTTGCGCAAGTGCCGCAGCCTTTTTGCAATCGCGCTGAGTGATGACGTGAATGGTGTCATCGCCTTCACTCCAGACGCCACGAGGCAGTTCACCCGGCGGCAACGCAGGTGCCAGGATGAGCAAATCAGGCATCCGCAGGTCTGCGGCAGCACCTTTCTCATGACGCCAGTTCATCAAAGCACGCGCCACCGTCTCCAGCGGAGACGGAGCACCTTCATCAAAGAGCGCCGCTTGCAGCGAGGTGCCTCCCCAGATCACCACCAGCCAGCATCGGCCATCCGCAGCCGTCAGCAGCGCATCCGGCCCGCCTTGATGAGCACTGCCACGCATTGCCCGGCTGGCATTGATGCCATGATCCGCAAGCTGCCCGAGCAGGGCGCGTGTTTTGATGAGGTGGGTCATGCAGGAAACGAAACTGAATGCGCACACCGGCTCAGTGAACGAAGCAGCGACTGATCCTCCGCGAGCTCGGTGTCTTGCAGGTCGGTGTGCAGCAGCGAATCACTGGCGAGGATGATGAGCTTTGAGCGGGCGCGGGTGGCGGCCACGTTTAGGCGGCGTGGATCGAAAAGAAACTCCGCCTGCCGCCGGATAAAGGACGGATCAGAGGCGCACATGGAGAACACGATGACCTCGCGCTCCTGCCCCTGCATGCGCTCCACCGTGTCGATGACGCAGCCGCGCCAGGAGGTCTCCGGCATCAGCGTTTCCAGCCGCCGACGCATCGCACGGGCTTGTTTGCGATACGGGGTGACGACGGCAATGTCCTCCGGCTTCACACCGCCGCGATGCAGCGCCCGCAGCACCTCCGCTGCCGCTGCGACCTCGGCAGAGTTCACCGTGCGGCTGGCCTCACTCGTGTGCTTTAGCCAGATCAGCGGCTTTTCCGATGAAATGACCTCACGAAACCATTCGGGCTCATGCGAAGGTGTCGGGCAGGCGAGGCGACGAGCGGCGGCGAGTGGCGCGGGAACGAGTTCGCCATGATAAAAGTTCTCCGAAGGCCACTCGGCCAGCTTGTCATTGAGCCGATAGGTAACGTCCAGGCAGGTGCCATGCTTTGACTGTGCTCTCAGCGCATGAAAAATGCCCACAAACTCCGCATCTCGACGTGAACGGCTCATCACCACAGGGCCGAGCTGCTGCTGATCTCCAAACAAAAGATACTTCCGCCCTGCAAGCATCGCCATGATGGCCAGCGCGGTTGTCATCTGTCCCGCCTCGTCGATGACGATGGTGTCAAACTCGACTCCAGGCAGCCTTTTCCGCAAGGCAAACGGAGTCGCCGCCGCGACCCAGCCGCCGCTTTGCGCAGCGAGCGGACTGGCGGCAAAGAACTCGTAACGGTCAAAGTTTTCCTCCCGCCGATGCGTGGCCGCACAGATGCGGGCCACGCGGTCGCGGTCATCGATCTCGCGAGCCGTGGCGGAGAGCGCATTGTCGATGGCGCGATGCGTGAAGGCCGTGATGAGCACCCGCTCGCCACGCTCGACGAGTTGACGCACCACTTGCGCCAGCACACGCGTTTTTCCCGTGCCAGGAGGACCCTGCACGAGGCAGCACCGCTCCGTCGCCAGACAGCTTGCGATGGCATCCCGCTGGGCTTCCTCCCATGCCTGCGGCTGCTTTTTCAAATCCTCCATCGCGCCGTTGAACTCCTCCTCGTCGAGCTCCGGCTCCTGTTTGCCCATCAACAAAGGCAGGATGCACTCCTGGCCGATGGCGCTGTTTGGAAGACGGTCAAAGGCAGTCAGATAATGGCTCTCCAGGTCCAAAAAGGCTTCGTCGATGAACCACCCGCCCGTTTCGGCAAACATGGCGGTTTTCAATCCCTTCTCCGACACCAGCCACATTTCACCGGCTTCCTCACGGAAGAGCACCACCAGCATTTCATCGCCTTCTTCTGACTGTCGCAGCGTCACCAGATCGCCCTCTCGCAGCCGTGAATCATTGCCCTCATGTCGAAAAACATCTCGGCCAGCCTCATCGAGCCTCTGGAAGCGCAAACCTTCCACGCAAGTGCCGTCCTCCACGCGCTCGCTGCGAGGCTTGGCGCGTTGTTCCGCAAATTTCAGCCGCTGCGCCTCAAACTCCGCCGCCACAAAGGCGCGGAGGTCCTGCAAGACGGTTTCGGCATCGAGAGAGAAGGCTGGCATCTGGAAATCTACACACCGGGCAGCCGAAATGGAAAGCTCGGGAAGCAAGTTTGAGTTTTCTTCATCACCATGACGAAACATCTCACACGTCGCCAACTCCTCGGAACCGCCTTTTCCAGCACGACGGCTCTTTGGTCAGAAAGAAAGCTTCAAGCTGCCGAGGCCGATTTGCGTGTGCGCGGGCCGTTTCCGATTCTTTCGACGCCGTTCACCGAATCGGGCGCGGTGGACTATGAGGTGCTGGCGGAGCAGGCGCGGTTTGTGGACTGGGGTGGCTGTCCGGGCATGATCTGGCCGCAGTCGGGAGACAGCGTGGACCTTTTGACGATGGATGAAAAGCTGCGCGGCATGGAGGTGCTGGCGGAGACGTCACGAGGCTTCAAGACGTCAGCGCTGTGCCTCGGTGTGCAGGGTAAAGACACGGAGGAGATGCTCGTCTATGCCCGACATGCTGAAAAGCTTGCGCCCACCGCCATCATCTCGCGTCCGCCGGACTCGGGGCGCACGGAGGACGATCTGCGGCAGTATTGGCGTGAACTCGCGAAGGTGGCGAAACGTCCGGTCATCTTCCAAACGACCGGCGGCGTGGCTTACAAAGGCCCGGTGCCTTCCGTGAAGCTCATGATCGAGCTGGCGAAGGAGTTTCCGCACTTTGGCTACATCAAGGAAGAGGCCGCACCGATCATCGCCCGCACACGCGAGCTGTGCGCGGCGAAACCGGTGATCCGTCGTGTCTTCAGCGCCCGCGGTGCCCATGGCTGGCTCTACGAATCCCATCTCGGCACCGAAGGGCTCATCACCGAGCGCGCGGTGTATGCCGATGTGCTCACGAAGGTATGGAACCTCATGCAAAGCGGCGATGATCCCGATACCGCGCGTGACATTCACGCGAAGCTGATGCTGCTCTTCAATCTCGGCCAGCATCTGCCCGGCGGTGATCTGCGCGGCTTCCAGCTTCATCTCTGGAAAAAGCGTGGTGTCTTCAAAAACATGATCTCCCGCCAATACGGCCCCAATCGCAGCATCCCGGACAAGCCGATCTTCTCGGAGTTGAAGCTCACGGCGGATGAGATCGCGGAGATTGATTTCCGCTTCGAGGCTCTGAGGCCTTATTTGAAGGCGGAGCGTAGGTAGCGCCAGTCATGCTTTGCGTGCCTTCATGCGGGTTTCGAAACGGTCCAACAGTTCTCTGTCGGCTCGGAAGTTCGTCTGTTTGAGAGCATCAAGCATTGCCACGCCATCAAGCAACCCACGTTCGTCTGCCAGATCGAGAATATTCAAGGTGCCGACCGCCAGCAGTCCACGCGCTTCCGCTGCTGATCGGCCTCGACGTTCATCCATCAAAACGATCCACACTTTTCGTTCGACTGCGAGACTGATGGCCTCTGTCTCGCCCTGGCCGAGTTGAATGGTTTGATCCACCCGGACCACTTTTTCGACCTTCACCCAGTCCGGGAGAATCAGCAGCCAGCTTGCGACCGCAGCAGGTGCTTTCGGGTGGCGCAGTTCGCTCAGCACCGCCTCGGGAATCATGACTTCACCAAACAGTCTTGGCAGCACATCGACCAGACCGATGAGGATCAGATAGTTCAGCGGTGTGGTATCCGCCACCACCACGCCCTGCGCACTCATGCCTGGAGCGCCGCACGGAGTTTTTCACCACTGGCCTCCAGTTCCTCCCACGTCGGCTGTTGCTCCGCTCCATGGCGCTTGAAAAATGCCTCTGCCTCATGAAATCCCAATCCCAGCATCTCCGCCGCCTGTCCGCGAGAGAGCCTTCCCTCACGGTAGCTTTCCGTGATGAGCATTTGCCGGGCCCGATGCGCCGCATCGTCTGTGTCGAGGCCGAGCAAACGCTTCCAAGCATCGGGGAGTTCTAGGACGAGTGTCATGAAACTAGCATACTTTTTTCAAAGCCATCCGCAAGCTGACGCTTTGAAGCGTTGCGACCGTATTTGAAGGTGGAGCAGAGGTGGGACCAGGACCTCGATTGCCAATCAAGGCTACTTCGTGAGCTGCATCCTGACCGCATCGATATCACTCAGCTTCACTTTGAGCACTTCGACGGTTTGTTTACCGCCTGCGAAGGCGATGAAGAGGCTGTCGCCGTGCTCGATGACGTGCGGGTAGTCGATGTGACGACCGCCGACGAGGTAGAGCATCTTGGTGAAGACGAGGCCGTCGTCGCTGATGGAGAGGGTGAGTGGATCTCGCTTCTTCGGGTTCGGATTCGAGACGAGGACGTAACGGCCATCGCGGAGTCGCAGGCCGTTGATTTTGGAGGTGGCGTCGGGGAAGTTCGTTTTCACAGGCTTGCTCCAGGTGCGACCGTCGTCTGTGGAGAAAGCGCGGTAAAGGAAGCCGCTGCGGCGGTTGTCGCGGAAGACGGCGGCGAGGGTGTTGTCGGGCAGAATCCACCAGTCAGGTTCCTCAGCTTTCAACTCGGCGGCGCTGCCGAGCACGGGGTAGGACTGCCAGTCGCCAAGCGACTTCACGCCACCGACGAGGAAGTGAACGCCTGTCGTTTTGTAGTCGTAAGCACGTCGTGACATCATCCAGTCGCCGGTGCGCAGCTTGATGGGCGGGAAGTTGTTGATGGCGTTTTTGAAGACGAGGCCCGCATCGCGCCACTCGCCTGCGGCTTTGTCGAAGCGGAAGGCGCGGAGTTCGAGGCTTTCGCCGAAGAAACCTGCCGCTTCATCAAGCGAGGCGAGTGCGAGCAGCTCGCCATCGCGATTCCAGAAGCCGCGCGAGATCCAGCGCATGCCTTTGGCCGTGCGCGTGGCGTAGTGCGGCGAATCGGGGCCGGAGTTTGGCGGGACGGGCGTCATGAACTTCGGCTCGCTCCATTTCAAGCCGTCAGGGCTCGTGGCGAACTTCACACGCTGGCCCACGCGGTCCTCGATGCCCGGTCCATCGCTCCACATGGCCCAGAACTGGCCGTCGTGATGCGCGAGGTAGTTGTGCTGGTTCACGCCGCCGCCTTTTTTATCGAGCTTGGTCGGATCGTTGGTCTTTGCTCGCACATCGCTGATGACGACATGCTCGCCAGGGACGCGAGGAAGCGCGGCGAAGTCGATGTCATGCGTGTTTTCCGGCACCCATGGGCCGGAGAGCATGATGGGAGAGTCTGCCGCCTCTGTGAGTGTGGAAACGGCGGTCAGGGTGGCGATGAATAGCAGGGGACGGATGATCATGGCGTGATGAGTGAAGCAGACAAAGAACGGAATCAGTGTTTGGCGTGGCGGATGACCTGGCCTTGTTTGAGAAGCAGGTTTTGCAAAGCCTCAGTCGGCACCTGGCGTGGCTCGACCTCGTTTTGGATCGCGAGATGCGCGGCGGCTCCGGCGGCTTGTCCGAGTGCCATCCACGTCGGTTCCATGCGGATGCTGGAGAAGGCGACGTGCGTGGTGCTGGCGGCCACGGGGACGATGAGGCCGTCGATCTTTTCCGGAATCATGATGCGATACGGGATCTCGTAGGGCCGCGTGATGTAGTCGAGCATGCCGAGGTAGCCTTCGAGCACGAGCGTGTCGCCGGGCTGGCGCTTGCGGCAGGGGAAGCTGTCGATGGGGAACTCGCCGACGGCGATGCTGTCGGCGTGATGCTTCGGCTGCTGGCCTTTGCCGGTGATGTCGTGCTGCGTGAGCGTGTATTCGCCGATGAGGCGACGGCCTTCGCGGACATAGAGCTGCCAGGGGAAGTGCGCGTTGTCAGTGAACTCGTCCTTCGGCGGATGCATCTCATTCGCCAGCGCACGATGCGCCTCCGGCACTTCGGGATCGTTTTGCAGGAACCACAGCAGGCCGAGCACGAGGCTGCGATGCCGCTGACGGATGCGCTCGCGCGTGGTTTCATCGCCCTCGATGTAGCCGCGATTCTCCTCCGGGAAGGGAAAGCCGAGCGGACGCGGGTTGATGTTCACGTCGCACTTGTTGTTCGGAATGTCCGCGACAGACAGAGCACGCACGAGCGTGTCGAAATGCTTCGGATTGTAGCCGCGGCCAGGTTTGAAGACCTTCGGGCCTGCGAGGCGGCCTTCTTTGAGGTCATCGAAGTAACCGAGGTAATCGCGGCGATCATAACCCGGAGGCGGTTCGGTCATGCGTGCCGCATTGGCGGGATCCTTGGTCAAACACAGCCGGTAGGTGTAGGCGGGCAGCGCGTCATCGCCTTTGCCGGTGGTGCCGGGTAGGAACTCGTGCGCCTGGTAGTCGAAATAAACGACGCCGGCATGTGGTTCGTCGAACTCCTCGCGTGATTCGCGCCCGAGCCGGAACTTTGCACCCGCCGCCGCATACAAATCGCCTTCGTAAGTGGCATCGACGAAGATTTTGGCCTCCAGGCGCTTCTCGTCGCCATTCCGGCGATTTAGCACCGTGATGTCGCGCAGCTTGTTTTCGACTGTATGAGCCGATTTGAGCCGCCAGCCCTTCCAAACCGTGATTTTCGGCACCTTCGCGATCATCGCCTCGAAAACCTTCTCCGCCACATGCGGCTCCGCGTAGTAGCCGTCCTGGCAGAGCTTCGTGTGCTCATGCTCCGGGCCGTATTTCGTGACGTAGTGCTCCCGCACACCCGCGACGAACTCCTTGAAGATGCCGCCGATCATCGCGCGGTTCTCGATGTCGCTCTTGCCGAGCCCGCTCGTCGTCATGCCGCCGATGTGGTCGTGGTATTCGACGAGCGTGACTTCACGGCCAAGTCGTGCAGCGGAAATCGCCGAAGCGATACCACCCGGCGTGCCCCCGTAGATGACGATGTCCTGGGCGAGTGATTGACCGCACAGAAGCGCAAAGGTGATGAGGCTGAGGCCAGAACGCATGACCGTTCATGAACGCTTCAATCACGCCTGGCAATCAGAGATCATGATTTGGGGCGCAGTAATCAAAGATCCTCACGGAGGATCGGAGTTCCCATGCCTCATCCCCGCAGCGCATGGATCATGCTCATTCACATTGAACCTGTTTTGTTGCGATCTGCGCGGTCGCCGGGCAAGCGCAGCATGCGGATCGTTTTTTCCTTCACTTGGCCGTCTGGGCAGTGGAGACACGAAACGTGATGACCTTGGCGACACGATGCGGCGGTTCGCGGTGAATCTGCACGGAGGCTTTCATGGTGATCTCCCGCCCCGCCAGCTTGGCGGCGCTCATGTAATCGAGTCCGTCGGGCTTGGGGTCGAACTTCTTCGGCGGGATGAAGTAGTCGATGCCGTCGTTGGCATGGATGATCATGGATCCTCCGCCCTGGCCTTTGACCGGGTCGCCTTTGACTTCGACTTTGCCGGTGACCTCACGTTCTTCCGTCCTCACGACGCCTTCGCCAGCGGGCATCATCGTTTCCACAAGAGTAACGACGTGAAATTTGCCGGACGGATCAGCCACGCATTTGCCGCTCATGTGGTAACGACCGACTTGCAGTCCCTCCAAGTCTTTCATCGCCTCCGCGCCTTCTGGTGAGGTTTTGGCACAAAGCGTCCTGGGATCTTCGGGAAGCACAAGGATTGAGAACGCACCTTCCGGATGCGGCAGCCAGAACTCGTGCTTGCCGTTCTTCACACGGGTCTTGCCCGTGAGTTTAAAGGAACTGGCTTTGGCGACGGAAGCGTCGTCCGCCGCCGACAGTCCAGCGATCGGGATAAACAGCACGAGCAGGAGCGGGATGGATTTCATGGCAAATGATCGGTGTGAACTTGTTTCAAGCGAGAAGGGGTTCCATGGGTTTAGTTGGTTGTGTGGCATTGTAGCTTGGAGTTCTTCCCGCCTTGCGTCTTGCTCACCATGTCCGGTGACCAAGCGGGATCGGCGGGGTTCACCACTAGCACAGGAGTTTTGTCGCCGAACTGCTTTTGATGACTCTGCAACACGGCCAGCAACTCTTGGATGCGACCGGCGTGTTCCGGCTTCTCGGAAACATCGGTCATCTCATGCGGGTCGGCCTGCAGATCGAAGAGCTGCGTCTTGTTGATCAACGGATACCGGATCATCTTCCATCGCTCATCGCGGATCGAGCGCTGGCATTCCTTGTAGCTGTTGAACATGTGGTCGCGCACTTTCGCGGATTTGCCGGTGATGACAGGCACCAGGCTCTTGGCGTCGAGTTTTTTGGGAATGCCTGTGCCGGTGAGCTCGCAAAGGGTCGGATAGATGTCCATCAGATAGGCGAATGTTTTGCTGTCGCCTTTCGGGATGCCGGGACCGGCGAAGATCAGGGGAACGTGCATGCCGCCGTGCTCATACAGATTCTGTTTGCCGAGCAGGCCGTGTTCGCCGAGCGAAAGGCCGTTGTCACCGGCGACGATGAAGATCGTGTTGTCGAACTGCCCGGCTTGTTTCAAAGCCTCGACAAGCCGACCGACCTGCGCGTCCCAATACGATGTCGAGGCGTAATACCGCGCCAGTTTGCCTTGAAGGTCTTCCTTGGTCCGCGGCCACGGCAAGGTCCGCCATTCGTCAGGCTCCGTCATCGCGCCGTTGTTGAACGGATGATACGGCAGGAAGTTGACCGGCACGGTCATGCCGGAGGGTTGATACATCGCGTAAAACTCGTCGGTCGCAAATTGCGGATCGTGTGGCTCGTGACCGGCCATGTAGAGAAAAAGCGGCTGCTTGCCTGCGTGCGTTTTGACGAACTGGATCAGGTTGTCCGCGTTTCCAGTGGCATCGTCTCCATCCACATTCTCGTCGAACTCGAGGTCGCCGTTCTTTGGCTTCCCGCTGCGCATGGAAAGGTAGCCCGCCGCCCGGAACGTGTCGGCCAACGTCGGCATCCCCGGTTCGCCTCGGAATTGACGGATGCGGAAATAACTAACGCCCCGCAGGATCATCTGGCGGCTCGGGATGCAAACCGCGCTGGCACCGGAGCCGAGGGTGTAGGCATTGCGGAAGATGAATCCGTCCCCCACCAGTTTGTCGATGTTAGGCGTCTTGACGATGGGATGCCCCAGTGCCCCGAGGCAATCCGCCCGCAGGTCGTCGGCGAGGAGGAAACAGATGTTCGGTTTGGACGACGTGGTGCGCTTGTCGGCGGCGTGCAGTGTGGGTAACAGGGCCAGCAGTGTGGCGGTCAGGAGGTGCTTTACAGGGAGCCCATTCATTGGTTGTCGTGGAGTGTTGAAGATGAGTCAGCGCTTTCGATGCTGACTGCGCCGTCGATCAGGGAATCGCATCTCATCGCGCCTTGCCGAGAGCAGAGCCGGTGAATTCGAGAATGCGGATCGCGCGAGGTGGGAGTGTGATGGTGCATGGCTTTCCTGCGGTGGCCGTCTTCGGCAGCGAGATGACGTCCACGGAGAAAGGCGACGACACGACATACGATCCTCCTTCGCCAGCCGCGGACTTTGGCAGTCCGAGCACACGGTCGAGGACGACTTGGAACTGGCGCGTCTCATTAGACGGATTATGCAGCGAAAGGTAGCCGGAGTTCTCTGTCCAGCCGGTGTATCCATACACTTCACCCTGCTTCGGGTCGCCGCCGATCATCCGCGACCGTTTGAAGGCAGGGAACACATGATGCACCCACTTCATGCCCTCCGCCAGCACGTCCCAGTCGCTTTCGCTCAGCGAAAACGTCTTGAGGTAAAGCTCCACGAATCCCGTGCCGCGCGCGAGGCTCATGAACAGGTAGCGACGGAAAGCATCCGCGTCCTCGCCTGTCGTGGTTTTCTTCGGCTCGTGATTGAAGATGGAGTTGAGCGGGAACTGCGTATTGTCCGCGGTCGCCGAGGCGAGCTGGAAGTAGGCGGCATCGCGATAGGTCAGCTCGGCGCCGCGGTCGGTTCCCTTGGCGGCGTCTCCGGCATTGATCATCCACACCGCGTCCACACTTTGCAGCCACCACGGACTGAGGAATGCGCCGTTGGAGATGACGATATAGACGTCCGGATTGGCTTCGCCCATGCGCTTGAAAATTTTCACCAAGCGCTCCGAGCCGAGCGAGAGATAGCGTTCCTTCGCCTCGTCGTATTTGGCTGCGTTCAGATCCTCTTCGCCGCCCTTGAATCCTTCTATGTCAAAGTTACGCGTGTTGAGATGACCGAAGACACCATCGAGTTTGAAGTAGGCCACACCGCTCGCGGCAAGCTGCGCAAGCCGTTTGTCGAGCGCGTCCATGTAGCCGGGGCCGGTCAGCGACATCCACGGGTCGAGTGCACGCCAGCCGGCCTCGCTCATCTTGGGGATGGCCCGCTGCGCACCGAACAGGCAGCCGGGACTCAGCCACAAGCCGAGGGTGGACTTCGCCCGCGCGACTTCCTCATGTGACATGGCGAAGTCAGGAGCAAATTTTTCGTTCACCGGCCATACGCCATCCTTCGTCCAGTCCTTGGTCGTGTCCTGCCAGCCGTCGTCGATCACATAGGCGCGGAGGGGCGGAACGCCGCGATGAATCACGAGTTCATCATTCACCTTGCTCACACTAGCGGTGAACTTGTCCGTATCGACTCCCTTGCCGTAATCGAACCAGCAGTTGTATTGCGTTTGCAGCCGCAACGGGCGCGCGCGCGTGGCATCGATGTAGTCCAGGAACGTGTCCTTGATGAACGACGCATCGTCCGACACGCCGACGACGGCAGCGTGGCTCGACCATGTTTCGCCTGCCTTCAGGTCCATGGCAGTGAGGTAGCCACAAACGAGTTTGCCGTCCTTCACCTCGTTGCGTGCCGCAGGAAACTCGACGCCCCACCAAATGCCGTTTGTCTTGGTGTAAACCGGCTGGCCCAGCGGCGGCCGCCACTTCGCAGCGCCGCGCACGGTGAGCTGGTCGGCGTGATAGGGAGTGTAGGCGTCGGCGACGGCCAGATGTTCGACTTCGACCTTCCTGATTTGCACCGGCTGTCGTGCGGTGACGAACAGTTGCTTGCGCATCCACGGCTCCCCGGGCTTCGCGAAGTAACGCACGGTGAGGTCCAGCAGTGCGGTCTTGCCGGAGAGCCGGACATCGATCGAGGAATTCGCCTGCGCGGACTGGATGCCGCTCACGGTGAAGTCCGCCGCCGTCAGCCGAAGATCGTTTGCTGCCCCATTAAGTCGGACCGTCAGGGCGAACTCATCGCCACCGGCGACCTGTGCCTCTCTCTGACCGACGCGATTGGCGATCTCCCCGGTGATGAGGCGACCAGCATCCCAAGACATGTGGCGTGTGATAAGATCATTGCCGACGGATGCGCTCTCGTCGGCACGGGCAACGCGCAGCGACGCGCAGATGCAGAGAAGAAGGCTGAGGAGCAGTGGGGAGGCGGTTTTCACGGGGAGTGACTGAACGTTAGACAAAAAGTTGTTCCAGCGGGCCGCGGTGCATGTCCTTGTCGAGATTCGGATCGAGGCTGCCAAAGAGGCCCTGTGACGCTCCGGCGAGGTGGAGGAGCGTTTCGTGCAGGGCGTTGATGGTGCGGTGGCCTTTGAGCCCGTAGTCGGGAAACTGCAGGTAGCGTCCGGCCTTGAGGCGTCCGCTGGCGTTGCCCAGGACGACGAAGGGCCACTCGAAGCAGCGGCTGTGATGGGTTTCGGCACCATCGCTGAGATAGACGATGACGGTGTTGTCGAGCATCGTTCCGCCGCCCTCGGGCATGGTTTTCAGCTTGTCCATCGTGCGGGCGATGAGCTGGAAGTGAAAGGCGCGTATCTTCTGCGACTGGTCCCAGCCCGTGGTGTCGTCCTCGTTGTAGAGCGCGTGGCCGATGGGGTGCTTGCCGGTCTGGATGCCGAGACCGGTGAAGGTGATGTTGAAGTTCGGAAAGCCGACGCCGGAGGCGATGGTGGCGCAGTTGGTCATGCCGCCGATGAGCGCGGCCGTGGCCAGCTCGAAGTGCGCGTCGAGCCGGTCGGTCTCCACCTGCGAGGAATACTTGTCGGTCATGCCGGGATCAACTTTGGCAATCCGATCCCGCGCCTCGACGAGCCGCTGCGAGGTGGTGCCGAGCGTTTCAAAGGAGGAGAGATAGGCGTCCATCTTTTCCTTTTCCAAGGAACCCAGTGCGCTGCGGGCGCGACGGATGTCTCCCCGCATGTGATCGAGCAAATGACGACGCGCCTGGAAGGCCGCTCCGGCTTCTCCTTTGGCGACGGCTCCGAAAAGCTGGGTGTAGGCCACGGAGGGATGCAGGAGCGTGGCCCTGCTGCGCCCTCGCCCGGAGGCGGAGCAGTTGAAATCCACGACCTTGTCCGCATCGCTGGAGATGCCGAGCACGAGGTTTTCATGGATGCCGGGATGGGCCTGGCCGATGACACAGTCCACGGTGGCGGCCTGGAGATTGCGTCCGTGATTCGCGTGGTAGGCGCCGAGTGCGCCGTGATCGCTCGAATGTCCTCCAGAGCACATGCGCCCCGAGAGACCCTGAATGACGGTGAGGCGATCCCGATAGGCCGCGACGGGTTTCAGCGCGGTGGGCAGCTCGGCATCGAGCAGCGAATGCTCCGTGAAGGCATTGCGCTGTTCTCTTTCGACAAACGGAATGCCAGCCGGGCAGAGCTGCTTTGGTGGGACGCTGTTGCCCTCGACGACGAAAAGGAAGCGCAGCGGCGGCTTGCCGCCCTCCGCGCCGAGCAACACACGGTCCAGCAGCGGTGCGAGCACCGGGGCGCTGGCGCAGAGCGACAGGCGATTCAGGAACCGACGACGGTTGAGCATGGACGAGTTCATGGTGAAAGCAGTGGTTACTTGGTGGCGAGAGTTTCGGGAAGCCGGCGGTAAATGAAGGAGTCCGAGGTGAGCAGCGAGGCGGCGAGGGCCCTCATGCTGCCGTTGTTTTTCCGGTAAGCCTCATGCGCATCCATCAGCGTCGGCGCGTCGTCCGGTGTTTCGTTGCGGCCGAGGAAATAGCGAAACACATGACGCACAAAGACCTGCTCCACATATGGGGAGGTGGAAAGGCGGGCCAGCATTTCAAAAGGATCGGCAACCGGGCCATCGATCTCCGGCACACCGATCTTGATTTCACCCGTGGTCACGACAGGCCGCTCCAGTTCCTTCTGGCGATAGGCTCCGAAGTCGTCGAACTGCTCAAAGGGCAGGCCCAGCGGGTCCATCTTCTGATGACAGCTCCAGCAATAGGTTGCGGAGGTGACCTGTTTCATTTTCTCCCGCAGCGTGAGGTGAGGATCAGCGGGCAGCTTCGCATCCACACCGACGGGCGTGTCCGGGATGCTCCCGCCGAGCAGCTTCGTCTGCACCCACAGCCCTCGCTGGATGGCCTGGTTTTTTTCGTTGTCGGAGAAGGCCAGCAGCCAGGCCGGATGGGTGAGGATGCCGGAGCGCCTGCCTTGCGGAGGCTGCACGGGCTGCTCCTGCTCCCAAATCCACTCTGGAGGGAACCCATAGTCGGGATGCAGGCTTCGGCGGAAGCGCTTCTCGACGGGCTCACGCTGTTCGCTCGCATCGGAAATAAAGACGCGGTCTTCTGTCAGCATCCGGCGCAGCACGTCTTCATCCCTCTCTAGGATGAACAGCACCATTTCGTCGGCGCCTTCGACACGCTCGCGGGCGAAGATGGCATTGGCCTGCCGGTGGTCTTTGAAGACTTCAGGGGCAGCGGTGTACTCGAAGTATTCCTGGAAGAAGCGCAGCAGACGCGGCGACGTCGTTTCAAAGTCGCCCAACAGCCGCTCCACCTCACGGCGCACATCGTCACGCCCGGCGAGGCGTCCTTCCTTGGCGGCATGCTCAAGCGAAACATCCGGTGGCGAGTCGGTGAGCGCGTAGGCGATGGCGTGCTTCAACTCCTGCGGCGCGAGCATCACGCGCCCATGCGCATCCGGGGTGCCTTGCCCGATTTCGAAGCGATAGACCGCCTCCGGTTTCATCAAGACGGCAGCCAGGAGCGCCTGCAACGCCATGTTCCTGCCCGAGTCGCGTTGCGTCTGTTCCACCAGCGGCATCAGTTCGGCAATCTCCGTGTCGTGCGGCTGGCGATGGAGGCCCATCTGGTATTGACGGCGGATGATGGGATGCCAGTCCGCATCTGAGGGTTCCTTGTTTTGCAGCAGGGCCTCGATCTCGGGGGCGACGCGTTTCCCCTGCATCTGCAGCCCGGCGATGTCCCAGCAGACATTGAAAAGCAGTTCCGTGGTGGCCTCCTCGAACAAGTGCTGCCCCGCATCATCACGGAACGCATGCGGCGGGGTCATGTAGGCAAAGGCGGGATGCAGGCCGTCACCACCCTGGTTGCGTCTTGGCTCCAAAAAACGCGCGCCGGTGAGCTGGTTCGCACGCGGCATGAAGAGGTGCGGGCTCATCCGCCACAGGCGTGCGGGCGTGGCCGCGCGGCGCACCTCCGGCTCGGTGAAGAGCACGGCATGAGGCACGAGATTTCCGTGTCCGGGCAGTTCCGCCTCTTTGGCGCGATTCAGAGCCACCTCCCTCATCAGAGGGCTGCCTGCGGCAAGAAAGGCCGCGCGCGCTTCCGAAGGCGGCTGCTTTTCGTCCTCCGGCGGCATCTCGCGTGACGTGACCACATCCAGCACGGCCTGGAGCAGGGATGGATCGGCGGAGGCGGGATTCTCGATGAGCGGTGTGAGGCTCACCTTGCCCTTCATCTTCACGGGATTGTGGCAGTCCGCGCAGAAGGTCTTGAGAAACGAAGGAACCGCAGGATCAGCCGCCCACACTGACGATGATGCGAGGCACAGCGAGAAAACAAGGATGACGCATGAGAGAGTGTGGAATGACTTCATGGGGGTGACATTTTTTGCGGTTGGATGGCCAGACCATACATGAGCTGCCGTTCAGCCGAACGCGCCGTGCCGAGGGTGAACTCACCGGCGGGCGCATTGGCTTTCCAGACGGCAAACTTGAAGTATGGGCGTCCTTCCTCATCGAGAATGGCGTCTGGCCAGGAGGCGATGCCGGCTTGCAACGGTCCGGCAATGACAGTCTCGCCAGTGGGGCTGAACTTTTCCGCCAGCCATTCCGGCAGTTGATCCTGCGCCTTGATCAGGACATAGACCACGGCAGGTTCACGCAGTGTCACGGTCAGCTCGTAGCTCCCTCTGCGGCGAAACTGGTGATAGGTGCGGATCAGGTCGGCCCCCAGCAACGATGCCGGAACCTCGTCTCCGGGACGCGGCGCCCAGCGTGGATTCGGCTTGTCGGCGAAGGCGAGCACACCCGGAGCCATGCCCCGCTGCACGACACCATAGAATGGCTCCAGCTCCTCATCGCCCAGATTGTCATGCACTCGCTCCACAATGCCGGTGTAATGGGCTGCCGCCAGTCCCGCCTCCTGCGCCGCCACCGCCACCTGCCGCCAGCCTCGCAGTCCTGCCTGCGCGGAAAAGCGCGCCGCCATCCCCTCGGTCAACGTGACCGGAACACCGCCCATTCTCGGCTGCCGCGAATGCACCTCGACCTTCCCGGAAAACACGGCCACGCGCGATTCACCCGAGCGGTCCGCCTGCACGCCAAAGCGCGTGCCCAGGTCCACGATCTCACCTGCCGCTGTCTCGATGGTGAAACCTTTCCCATGCTCGCCGACATCCGCATTCACCCCGCCCGAATCCAGCCGCAGCCGCATGTCATCGAAAAACTCACCTTCCACCGGTGCGCTCATCTCAAGGCGCGCGCCTGACGCGAGGGCGATCTCCAGCCGGCCCGTCTCAAGTCGAAGTTCCTTCAACCGCAACTCACGACCTGCGATCAACTCACCGTCCACACCCACGATCCGCGCGTTATCAGCGGACACCAATGTCGCCGAAGCTCCTCGGGGCCATGGGATCGTCCGCAGCCACAGCGTCCCGGCCATCCCCAGCAAAGCCACCGCCGCCGCTGCCGCGAGCGGACGCCAGGCGAGCCAGCGGGTGGAACGCCTTGCTTCATCCGCGACCGGTGCCGTCAGCAGTTCGCGAGTCGCCTCTGCCGAGGCGGCTTTGGCCTCCAGCGCCACATCAAGCTCGATGTGGCGGATGTAAAGGTCAGCCAATGAGTCGTCTGCTTTCAAAGCCTGCTGAAGCTGAGCGGCCTCCGCCTCCGTGGTGAGTCCGGCGATGTGTCGCTGGATCAGATCGTTCCAATCGGTGCTCATGCGGCTTCCTCCCGGGCAAGGGTGCGCTCCACGCAGTCCAGCAGGGCGATTCGGATGCGGTGGAGCAGTTTGTAGAGAGCCATCGGCGTCTGTCCGCGCCGGGTGGCGAGCTCATCCATGCGCGTGCCTTTGGTGTAGGCGGTGAGCACGAGTTCGCGCTGGGAAGGGGGCAGCTTTTGCAGGCAGTGCTCCAGCGCCTCGCGGCGCGGCATCACCTCCGCAGCATGCAGCACCGCACGATCCGCAAGGCGGTTCACCAGTGTCTCATCGAAGACATGCCGGTCACGCTTGCGTGACTGGAGAAAGCGCAGCACCTCCAGCCGTGCCACACCGAAGGCCCACTTCTTGAAATCCTGCGCCGTCTCGAACTTCTGCCACAGCACCACGATCACCTGCTGCATCACTTCGTCTGTCTCATCGCGGCAAGGCAGCATGGAGCGCACAAACACCTGCAACGCCGCCTCATGCTCCGCGTACAGGCGGAGGAACTGGGCGTGCTGGGGATCGAGCGGCGGCTGCATGGCGTGGGGTTGCCATATAGCCACAGCAGCCGGCCTCATTTGCCGAAAAAATTTCCAGCCTGCGCTTGGGAACGCAGGCTGGTGGGCATGCTTTTACGCCCGTTAGCAGCAATCGGCCCACCCGGCGCGTGGTGCGGGGCCTGCGCGGCGTGCGTTGGCTTCCTCGCTGCCGATGAGGTGCTTCGTCTGCGGGTCGAACTGAAGATCAACGTTCAGATACTCGGCAATGGTGCCCAGATTCAAAACCTGCGTCAGCACACCGGCGACGCCGAAAGGCGATTCGGTGGTGCCCTTGCCCAGGCAGGCTTGCACGAAGCTTTCCTGATGGTTGTGCCTCGGCGGATGCAGAGCCATGCCGTCCTTGAACTCGACCATCTTGGCTCGCGGATAAACGAGCGAGTGACAAACTCCTTGAAGATGCCGCCGATCATCGCGCGGTTCTCGATGTCGCTCTTGCCCAAGCCGCTCGTGGTCATGCACCGATGTGGTCGTGGTATTCGACGAGCGTGACTTCAAGGCCAAGTCGTGCGGCGGAAACCGCCGTCGCGATGCCGCCCGGCGTGCCGCCGTAGATCACGATTTCTTGCGCGAGCAATTGGCCGCAAAGGAACGCCAGGGCGATGAGTGGGCGGCCGAAACGCATGACCGTTCATGAACGCGTCAAACACGCCTCGCAATCAGAGATCATGATTTGAGGCTCAGTGATGAAAGATCCTCACGCAACACCAGCGGCGGCTCAATTTTCCAGTGTTTGATCGCTCCCGCCATTGAAGCCGGGGACTTCGCCAGCCATCAGCGGCCAGGCGCCATGATCTCGATTAACCGGTTTGTCATCCTCGGATACGATCACCCACCGGTCCTTCTCCGCATGGAGGTCGTAGTCGAGCGTGCCGCCGCCGGGCCACACAAAGCGCCGCTTCAATTGCGACGCGTCGGGATTGGCCGCGATCAATTGACGAAGTTGCGTCTCGCCATCGCCTTTGCCCAAGAGGCAGAAAAGGCCGAGGGTATCGGTGGAAAACACGCCGATGATCTGCCCGGCGCGTTCATAGAGGCTCCATGCGCCGTCCTTGGATGCCGGCTTCCATCCCTCCGGAACATGTAGTCGCCGCTGAATTTCTGATGCCCCAGCGTCGTGCAGTGGCAGGCATAGCCAAAGATCACCGCGATCTCTTTTCCATCCTCCGCGCTCGCCTTCAAACCGGACACTCTGATCCACCGGACCCGCAGGATTGGGAAAATTACTCCAGCCGCCGTTTCCATCCGGCGTGCGGCGGTTCATCGCGAAGCCGCAGCGGGCATGACTGTTGTCCAGATGCGCCGGCACGGACTTCTCCAAGGCCTCGCCAATCAGCCGCAGGATCGTGTTTTCGAGCGCGGTGGTGTATTCCGCCGTCTCCAGCTCCCGCTGCGCCACATCATCCGCCCCATGCAGACGGCTCGTGCGCAACTCCGGCCCGCTGTGCGTGTGCGAGGCATTGATCGCGAGGTTCGCTGGCTCGATGCCGTGCTCCTTCTTCGCTCGCTCTGCGACTGCCAGCCGCAGATTTCTCGGGACGCCGATTAAATCGAGTGTCACCAGCACAAAACGACCGCCTTCCTGATCCGTAAGCGCAAAGGGCTTCGCGAAGAGATCCAGTTCCACGCTTTCCGAGGGCTTCGTGCGTGCCGCATAGCCCGCCATCCACATCGACTTCTCCGGCGTGATCTTCGCCGATGCCGCGCCCGCCTTCCAGGCCGCCGTCTCCAGCACGGGTGCCGCGGCGATGACAAACAACGAAAGGAGAAGCGGAAGCCAGAGTTTCATGGCGTGACTGCAAGCCGACCCGCGTCTCAATCTTTCCCATCCAACCATGCGCTCTCTCATTCTCCTCCCGCTCCTCACCCTCAGTGCATTCGCCCAGCAGCCCAAACCCGCTCCCACCAAGCTCGCGCCCGAAATCACCGCGTCACTCGAAGCACATCCCGGCCTCGTTTACGCCCGTTACGGCCAGCGGGAGATGCAGCTCGACCTCTGGAAGCCCAAAACGGCCCCGCAGCCACTGCCCGCCATCATCTGCATCCACGGCGGCGGCTGGTATAAGGGCGAGCGCTCCAACATGGCGAACCTCGCGCAAGCTTTGGCCGCGAAAGGCTTTGTCGCCGCGACGATCAGCTATCGCCTCAGCGGCGAGGCGAAGTTCCCCGCCGCCATTCAGGACTGCAAAGCGGCCGTGCGCTTCCTCCGCGCCAACGCATCGAAGTTCGGCATCGACGCCAAGGCCATCGGCGTCACCGGACTTTCCGCAGGTGGACATCTCGCCGCGTTGCTCACCACCAGCGGCGGCGTGAAGGAACTCGAAGGTGACGGCGGCCACGCCGATCAATCCAGCGCCGTGCAGGCCGGCATCGCCATGGGCGCGCAGAGCGATCTCGAAAGCGCCCGCATCGGCGAGCTCAGCAGCAAGCCTGACGATCCCTTCTACCGCACCTTCCTCGGCGATTCACAGGCCAAGGTCCCGCAAACCTACGCCCTCGCCTCGCCACGTCATCACCTCGACAAAACCGACCCGCCCCTGCTCTTCATGACCGGCGAACTCGACGACCCCAGCACCCACGCCGACGACGCCCGCGCCGATCTCGCCAAACTCACCATCCCCACCGGCCTCGAAGTCATCCCTCAAGCCCCGCACTCCTTCCTCGGCCAGCAAAAGGCCTTCGACGCCTGCGTGAATGCGTGCGTGGCGTTCTTCACGAAGCACTTGCTGAAAAACTGATCTTCGCCATTGCGCAAGACACGGCTTCGCAGGCAAAATCGGGCTAAGATGAGTCCGCGATGCCTTCTTTTTCCACTCGTGCTGCTTTGTCTCCCACACGCCGTCCACGCCGCCGAGGACGCGGGCATCTCCGAACTCCTCACCTGGACGGCTGAGGCACCTGACTGGCAGGAGCACCTCAAACGACGCATGAGCGAGGGTTGGAAACCGCCCGCTCGTGTGTCGTCCACGCCCGACCAGCGTGATGACCTCGCCACGCTGATCGATCATTGGAAATCTCATCCCTACGGGCATCGCGAAGAGAAACCTGATGCCGCGACCCGCGAGCGGCTGCTCAAAGCCTGTGAAGAACAGCCGGCCGTCTTTGAGAGCGTGGGCTTTCGTTTCGAGCCAGCGGATGCGGGTGTGCCCCAGCGCATCCAGCAGCTTTACCAGCGCATGCCCGCCACCAGCGAGGAAGAAAAGAAAGCCAAGGCCAAAGCACGCGACTGGCTCATGTGCGAGGCCGGATTGCTCCGCCCCGAACTGAAACAGGAGGCCGAAGCGGCATTCCAACACGCACTCGAACGCACCCGCCGCAGCTACCTCGACGCCTTTCTGCGCCACGAACCTGCAGAAGGCGAAAAGCTCCTCCTCCAGCACGCACAGGACACCGAACCGGCCTCCCGGTTGCTCGCGCTCCTGCGTCTGTTTGATCAAGACGCGGCTCGTTGGCGCTCTGGTATTCAAAAACTCGTCGAAAGCAACGCAGCACCCGCTTTACGAATCGAAGCACTGAAAGCTCTCGCTGCCAAGCGCTGGCCTGGAAGCGATGCATGGCTCCTCGGTCTCTTTAAACACGCTGAGTTGGGATACCTCAGTGAAGATTATCATTCGAGCGAACCCTTTGCCGAGATCATCAAAGCCGCGCCGGATGTGTGGATTCCTCGTGTGATCCAACTCGTCGGCAACAAAGACCGCGCCGTGCATGACAACGCCGTGCGCTGTCTGGCCCAGTTTCATCTCTCGGAAACACGGGAAGACGCATTGAAGCCGCTGCTGCCTTGGTTGACCAATCCTGCTTGGGCGCTCGATCCCGAGCACGATGGCCGCCTGCGCCTCATCCAGTCACTCGCTCAGATCAGCCTGCCTCAGAGCGTTCCGGGGCTCATCTATGTCCTGGAGCACGATTCCGGCTACTGGCGCTCCGCCGCCGCAGACGCCCTCGCGCATTATAAAGCTCGTGAAGCGGTCCCGGCGCTGCGCAAAGCTCTGCTGGTCGAAAACGACGCCCACCACCAGCGGAGCATCGCCTCCGCCATGCTGAAATTGAACGTTTTTTCCTCCGAAGAACTGGTCGAGGGCATCGAATCGCTCGTGGAACAAACGCTCACAGAGGAGAAACGCTCCGCCTTGAGCGCATTGTCAGATCCCTTTGCGCCCTCTGAGATGCCAAAGCTCCCACGGCCACTTCTCGCGCGAATCGCCATCGGCCAGTGCACGCATGATCTGGACGCCGATCTCCGTGAGGGCGTGGCAAAGACTCTATTGCAACGCACGAAGGCGCTGCGTCCCAAAAACAGTGCTCTAGCCGACGCTTTGGAGCTTCACATCTCGGATTGGGAAACGCCCGCTAATCACGAACTGCTTCGCCAGCGCCTTCTCAGTGGCAACCTCAGCGCTGAATGGGTTTGGCGGCTGCTCGAATCGGCTCCTACGATCGAAAACGCTCCGCCCGTCTCTCAAGCCATCATCGCAGTTGCTCACCGCGACGGGAAAGCCGCGGCAAAAATGCTCGCAGATCCGCATGCGGACGCGCAGGCCATGCTGCTGGCTTGCGCACGGCTGAAACGCCTCGTTTTGCCCGTGAAGGAAGTGCAGTCCTTGCTCGCCTCGAAGCACATCCTCGTGAAACGTGCCGCGTTGCTCTATCTGGAGGCATTGGACACTGCCGAGGCACGGGAACTCGTCTGGTCACACTTCCCCGGCGAGGCACGCATCCTCGGCGCACGCATGGGCTATGATCCCGGGCATTTCTCCTTTCGCGGACTCGATCAATGGGAGGATGTTCTTCGGCAACGCGTGCTCGCTCCAGGCGGCGCGGATGAAATTCATGCTCTGCTCAGCGCCGGTTACTGGGGAAACGCAGGCCAGCTCTGGATCGAGAAGCGCCCCGACGGGGCCTGGCTTGTGAACGCCGAAGACCGCGGTCGCCAGCGGGTGCGTAAAATCAGCCAGGACGAATACGCGGAGTTGCTCCGCTATTTGAAGGAGCATCAAGTAGATGAACTCCCAACCTTCGACACAGGCACACAGGACGGCCTCCAGTTGGAGCATGTCCATCTTACCCGCAACGGCGGCAAGCGTGTCTTCATGAACAATCCAGATAGCGGTGCCGATGGAGCGCCCGAAGTCGTCTATGAAAACCTCGTCACCATCTATCGCGACCTCATTCGCGATACTTCACGGCTCAGCGTCGAATACCGAGGCGTGTCCGATGTCACAATCGAGATTGCCGCTGAAAAAATGCCCGTAAAGGCCGTCTGGGGACGTGCCGGGCAGCTTTTTGTCCACGCACGCCTCCCTGGCACCCAGCGCGACCGCTGGTGCCAGCTCGACGGAACACCTGCACAGGGCGAATTCCCGTCCATCGTCGATCCACGTGACGCGGGTTCTGATTCACACCTGCAAAAAGCCGCATGGCTCTCCAACGGCATCCGCGTCGGAGATCATCCACAGACCAAAAAAAGCGGTCTATGGCATGAGAAGGGTGAATGGATCTCCGACGGAGTCTTTGCCGATCCCGTGGTGTCTGCGGATGGGAAAGTGGTGGTCGTTTCACGCGCCCGCGGCAAACATTGGGGCGAGCCGAATGATGTCGTGCGCATCGAACTCGGCACCAAGAAGGTGCTTCCGATCGATTTGCCTTCTGCGGACGATTTCAGCGTCATCACTCGTCTTCCCGACACCGGAAAAATCCTCCTCTTCCGCAGCCGCAACGAACCCGTTCCCGGCATCAAGCCCAAGGAAGGTCCGCAGAAGCCCGAATACCACCTGCTGGAGGCCAGCACCGGCGAACTCGAACGCGTAAAAGGTGAATTCCAGCCTTTGCACGATGAAACTTGGCGTCCGCTGCAAAACACCGCCAAGCAAGGCATCGTCTGGGCTGCACTGCCGTCCATGGAAAAGGGCCGCCAGACCGGCACGCTCATCGGGCGATACGATCTCTCAAGCTTCCACTTTGAAACTTTCATGAAAGTGCCCGTGCTGCAGTTTAGCAGCATGGACTTTTGGGTGGAGGAGTCCAAAAAAAGAGTGTGGATCGTCGTGAACAACGACTTGTTATCGCTACCAATGGCAGACTGATGAACACACCCACCTACTTCACCACCCACGCCTCCCCGCTCGGCGAAATCATCCTCGCCGCGACGGAGAACGGCCTTTGCGGTCTCTACTTCAAAGACCACACACCCGCGCCGAAGCGTGAAGGCTGGAAACGCGACAACGGTCCGCGATTCGATGCCGCGCTCGCATGGCTGGATGCTTACTTCGCCGGTGAGAAGCCACGCAAGATGCCTGCGCATGCCATTGCCAGCGGCACGCCTTTTCAACGAAGCGTGTGGGAGGCGCTGCGAGACATTCCACGTGGCAAAACGACGACGTATGCCGAACTCGCCGCTGCCATCGGCTCGCCGAAGGCCGTGCGGGCCGTCGGAGCCGCGGTGGGACGCAATCCGCTCTCCATCCTCATTCCCTGCCACCGCGTCATCGGCCGCGATGGCTCGCTCACCGGCTACGCGGGCGGTTTGGCAAGGAAGAAGCGGCTTTTGGCTCTCGAAGGTCTGAAATTCGACTGAATGCGACACATGGCGAAGTCGCCCGCCTATGCTCGCATCCGCGCCGAAGTGCTGCGTTTGGTCGCCTTGATCCCGGAGGGCAAGTTCACGACTTATGGCAGCATCGCGGTACACATGAATGTCGTCGCGCGTCACGTCGCCACGGTGCTCAGCCGGCTTACGGAGGATGAATCGAAGGCCCTGCCCTGGCATCGCGTCGTGAGCCGTGACGCGCGCATCAGCCCGAACATGGACGCGAAGCTCGCGGCGAAGCAAAAACGCCTCCTGAAGGCCGAAGGTCTGAAAATCGGCCGCGACGGCTTCATTCAGGATGCCGGCGCGCACTTCCATGTCGTCGGCGTGCGGCGAAACATTCGCTGGAGTGCCATGGAGTGACCGTGGCGAGGCTTTCCGGTCATTTTTGGCACGCTGCGGGGCCAGCGCGTGAATACTCTCTGCCATGCCCGATTCGCCACCCAACATGGAAAACCTCGTCCTCCTGCTCACGCAGCATCAGGAGCCGCTGTTTCGCTACATCTTCAGCCTCGTTCCCTGCGAGGCGGACGCGCGTGACATCCTGCAGGAGACGAGCGTGGCCTTGTTCCGGAAGTTTGACCAGTATGACGCCACGCGGCCGTTTTTGCCGTGGGCTTACCGCTTCGCGTATCTCCAGGTGCAGAAGCACCGCGAAAGGTCGGCGAGGTTGCCCCTGCTGTTCAGCGAGGATGTGATGGACCTCATCGCCAACGAGCGCGCGCACATCGAGCCGCGGCTCGACGTGCGCCTGCGCCTGCTGGATGTCTGCCTGGGAAAACTCACACCGCAGGACAAGGAGCTGGTCACCCGCCGCTATGCCCTGCGGGAGGGCGCGGAGGAGATGATGCGGCGTTTCGACATGAGCCGCCGCACGCTGTTCCGAAACCTGGAGATGCTGCGCCAGCGCCTGCACGAATGCGTGACACGCCAGCTCGAATCGGAGGGCCTCGCATGAGTCTCGAATCACTCATCCACGCCCAACTCGACGGTGAGATCACGCCCGAGCAGCATGCGCGGCTCGATGCGCTGCTGCGGGAGGACTGGCAGGCGCGCCGGCTTTATCTGGAACTTGCCGATCTGCACGCGCGCCTGCTCCAGCAGCCGCAGATCGGGACCGGGCGGCTGCCGCAGGCTGAAAAGCCGCCGGGCCTGCGGCGATGGAGGAAGCTGCTCCCGGTGCTCGCATCCGCCGCCGTCATTGCCGTGGGATTCCTGATGTGGCCGCCTGAAAGCACCCGCTCCGAAGCCACCTTCAGCGGCGTGGCCATGCTCAGCCAGATGCTGGACGCCGAGTTTGCGCAAAACACGCTGCGCAGCGGCGACACGCTCGCTCCGGGCACGATCAAGCTCACCAAAGGCCTCGCGCAGATCGAGTTTTTCAGCGGTGCGACGGCTTTGATCGAGGGCGGCGCGGAAATCGAGGTCATCTCCGCATGGGAGGCGCGATGCGTGAGCGGTCGTGTGCGCGTGCATGTGCCGCCGGCGGCGAAGGGATTCCTGATGCATGCGCCGGGCATGAAGCTGGAGGACCTGGGCACCGAGTTCGCGCTGAATGTGAAGGACGGCACCAGCGCGGTGCATGTCTTCGAGGGCGAGGTCATCGCGCACACGGACCAGCCGCCCGCCAGCCTCAAGGAAGGCATGACACTCGGTCAGACGGATGCCGGTTTTCTCCCCATCGGCGATGTTCACGATCTCGTGCGGCAGCGCCAGGAGCGCCGCCACGCTGAATGGCAGCAGTGGTCGCAAGAGGCGCGCAAAGACCCGCGCCTGATCGCCTACTACACCTTCAAACACTGGCCCGACGACCGCTGGGACCGCCTCGTGAACAATTTCGCCGAACCGCGCCGTCCAAACCGCGCGGGCGGGGCCGTTGGCGCGCGCTGGACGCAGGGCCGCTGGCCGGGGAAGGAGGCGCTGGAGTTCAAACGCCCGGGCGACCGTGTGCGTTTGAATCTCGACGGCACCTACGATGCGCTCACGCTCGCCTGCTGGGTGAAGGTGGACAGCGTGGACAAGAAGTACAACTCCCTGCTTCTCACGGACGGCTATGACAATGGCGAGCCGCACTGGCAGATCTATGAAGATGGCCGCCTCATGTTCTCCATCATGTACCGGCCCTCGAAAATGCCGGAGCGACCGCAATTGCGCGGCAAATGGAACCAGATGTATTTTTCCCGGCCCGTCTTCACCGCCGAAAGCCTCGGACGCTGGCACCACATCGCCGTGACCTATGACAGCCAGAGCGGCGAGGCAGTGCAGTATTTCGACGGTTCCGAAGTCAGCCGCGAGGTCCACCCGCTCCACCAGCCCGGCCGCGACATCACCTACGGCCCCTGCGAGATCGGCAACTGGGGCCTGCCCACCGAAGGCCACCAGTTTCCCATCCGCAATCTGAACGGCGTGATTGACGAGTTCGCCGTCTATGAAGCGGTGCTGGGAGCGGACGAGGTGAGGGCGGTGTTTGAGGCAGGCAAGGCGGAGTGAGCTCCGGGTTGACCACTTCATGATGACGCGGCTGGAGCGGGACTTCGAGTGTTGCGCGCACGGCTCCGGCATTATAAGAAACCCGCCATGGCCAGCACCATCGCCGTTCTCGGCACACTCGACACCAAAGGACCCGAACACGCCTATGTGGCGGAGCTCATCCGCCAGCGCGGGCACCAGACCCTTCTCATAGACACTGGCACCGGCGCCGCGCCAGCAGCCGCGCCCGACATCCCGCGCGAGGAGGTGGCCGTCGCCGGCGGTGTGGACTTGCCCGGCATCCTCGCCCGGCGGGATCGCGGCGAGGCTGTCACCGCCATGTCCGGCGCGGCCGCCGCATTGCTGGAGCGACTCGCCGTTTCGGGCCGCATCCAGGGCGTCATTTCCCTCGGCGGCGGCGGCGGCACCGCCATCAGCACCGCCGCCATGCGCGCGCTGCCCATTGGCTTCCCGAAGCTCATGGTCTCCACCCTGGCCGCCGGAAACGTGGCTCCCTATGTTGGCACAAAAGACATCGTCATGTTGCCCAGCATCGTGGATGTGAACGGCCTCAACCGCCTCTCCCGCGCCCTGCTCGCCCGCGCCGCCGGAGCCATCTGCGGCATGGTGGAAATGGAGCCGCCCGCCGCCGACGACAAGCCGCTCCTCTGCGCCTCCATGTTTGGCAACACCACCGAGTGTGTGAACGCCGCCAGGAAAATCCTCGAGGACGCCGGCTACGAAGTGCTCGTCTTCGCCGCCACCGGCACGGGCGGGCGCATCATGGAGAGCCTCATTGAAAGCGGCATGATCACCGGCGTGCTCGACATCACCACCACCGAGTGGGCCGACGAACTCATCGGTGGCGTGCTCAACGCCGGCCCCACCCGCCTCGAAGCCGCGGGCAAAGCCGGCGTGCCCGCCATCGTCACCCCCGGCTGCCTCGACATGGTGAACTTCGGCGAACCCGCCACCGTGCCTGAGAAATTCAAAGACCGCCTCTTTTACCAGCACAATCCCCAAGTCACCCTCATGCGCACCAACGCCCAGGAGTGCGCCCAGCTCGGCCACATCCTCGCCGAAAAAATCAACGCCTACACCGCGCCCGTCACCGTCCTCATCCCGCGCAAAGCCATCAGCGTCATCAGCGCCCCCGGCCAGCCCTTCCACGACCCCGAGGCCGACGAAGCCCTCTTCGCCAGCCTCAAATCCCATCTCCGCGTGGACATCCCCGTCATCGAAATGGACTGCGAGATCAACGCCCCCGAATTCGCCGCCGCCTGCGCCCGCACCCTGCTGCAACAAATGCAGGGCTGAAGCTCGAAATTCGAAGCTCGAAGTGACATTCGATTTTCGAACTTCGAATTTCCCCATTCCGCAATCCGCAATCCAAAATCCGCAATCCAAATGTCCCCCGGCCAGCTTCTCCTCACCGGCGTCCCCGGACCCGAACTCGACCCCGACACCGCCGCCCGCTTCAAAAAGCTCCAGCCCGGCGGCTTCATCCTCTTCGGGCGCAACATCAAAAGCCCCGGGCAATTGCGCAAACTCGTGGACGACCTGCGCGACCTCTCCGACATCGAGCCCTTCATCACCATTGACCAGGAAGGCGGCCGCGTCTCCCGCCTCCGCCTCATCGGCCAGGAGCCGCCCAACGCCCAGCAGCTCCGCGACAAGGGCGACCCCGCCCTCATCAAGCAGCACGGCCGCCTCACCGGCCAGCTCCTCCGCCTTTTCGGCTTCAATCTCGACCTCTGCCCCGTCCTCGACATCTCCTACGACGACTCCGCCGACAACTCACTCAAAGGCCGCTGCTGGGGCAAAGACCCGCAGCAGGTCATCACCAACGCCGGCATCTTCAACAGCGCCCTGCGCAAGGAAGGCATCCTCACCTGCGGCAAGCACTTCCCAGGTTACGGGCCCGCCGAGTGCGACCCCCACGAATTCCTCCCCGTCATCACCAAAAGCCGCGCCGACATGGAAAAGAGCGAGTTGCTGCCTTATTCCGCCCTGCTGCCTGAGCTGGACAGCGTCATGACCTGCCACAGCAACTACACCGCCTACGACCCCGGCCGCGGACGCTGGCCCGCCAGCCTCAGCCGCAACATCTGCACCCGCCTCCTGCGCGACCAGCTCGGGTTTGAAGGCCTGGCCATGACCGATGACCTCGACATGGGCGCCATTTTGAATGAAGTCACCTTCGAGCAGGCCATCCAGGAAGCCGTCCGCGCCGGCAACGACCTCGTCATGATCTGCCACCGCGTCGAAATGGTCGAGCAGGCCCGCCAGCACCTCGAAGGCGTCGAGCGCCCCGTCCTGCACGACGCCCTGCTCCGCATCGAGAAAACCAAAAAGCGCCTCGTCAAGCCGGATGCCTTCAGCCTCGACCGCTTTCAGCAGATCAATAGCGGCATCTGGGACCTCCGCGTCGCCACCCTCGGCGAGGAGCGCGCTCAAATCCTCAGCGTCGAGGACGGCAAACGCTCGCCAGTGGAACTGTATTGAGGCATCCACGCCCGCGGCGCCGGGCTTTCCAGTGACGATGGCTGGGCGGTGGGGTTAGTCGCGAAGAGTGCGGGGGCGGTCGGTGTAGAAAATCATGGGCAGGGCTTTGTTTTCCTCCTTGCCGACGATGATGGCGATGAGTGGCATGGGCACTTTGAACTCGAAGTCGGGGCGGGGAGGGAACTCGCGGTCGAAGGCGAGGACGATGCCGCGGAAGACGAGGTCGGGCCATTCGCGCCAGGGGCCGCTGAAGACTTCGTGCAGGTGCCGGGCGCGGGCGCTGAGGGGGGTGACGATGAATCCGGCGACCTTGGCGCCTGCGGCTTCGGCTTTGGCCTTCATGGCTGGGTAGTCATCGCGCCGGGCGGGGATCCAGAGGGCGGGCAGATCGGCATACCAGGCGACAAACCAGGGTGCGTCAGCGAAGACGACCTCGCCCGGCTCCAACAGGCGTTGGACGATCTGCACGCGGTCGGGCGCGTAGGGCGGCCAGTGGGGGAACATGCGGGCGCGCAGGGTGAGGCCGAGCTTGAGCTGCGGTGGCAGGGTGACGAGCATGGGCACGGCGGTGAGGCCGATGGCGAGCGCGGCAAAGCCGAGCCGCCGCCAGAATGACGAGGCGGCATTGGCCAGGGGATAAAGCCGCGCCCAGAGCACGGCCAGCATGGCCGCGCCGAAGATGGTGAGGGCGGGGACGAGCACAGGGATGAGGTTTTGCTCGTCCTCAAACCCGCCGGGCAGGCCGAGCAGGATGCTGCCGGTGAGGATGCCCAGGCCGGTGATGGCCAGGGCGCGGCAAAGGGAGGCGGCGGCGGGATTCCTGAACCGGTGCAGGAGGGCGGGAAAAAAGAACAGCGCCGGCAGGCTGCCGCCGAGATGGCTGAAAATGCCGCCTGCGAGCTGGAGGCTGTTCTCGGCGGCCTTGCGCAGGAGGGCGGCCATGTCCACAGGCGGGGCGGTGAGGCTGAAGGCGCGGTGCAGCAGATCAGGGTCGCCGATCAGGAGGTGGGCCTGCAAAAGGGACTTCACGCCGCCGAGCGGGTCGCCACAGCGCTGAAACATCCAGAAGCCCCAGGCACCCAGGGCCAGCAAAGGCGGCGTCACGACGAGCAGGGCGGCGGTGAAGCGCCTGGCGGGGAAGGTGAGTGCCAGGGAAAGCCCGAGCCCGAGCACCAGCCAGGCCGCCATCCAGTGGGTGAGCGCCATGAGTGCGGCCGGCAGCCCCATGCCGAGCAGTGCGGGCCAGGCGCGCGCCCCTTCGGCGGCGGCGCTGGCGGCGGCGGCATGGAGGCGGAGGCTGAGCGCGGCCATGGGCAGGAGCAGGGCGGCGGGGCTGCCGCTGACGGCCAGGTGCCAGAGCGGCTGGCAAAAAAGCAGGGCCAGAACGGAAACGGCGGCGATTTTTTCATCGAAAAGCCGCCGGGCGGCGCCGTGCGTCCACAGCAGGGTGAGCAGGAAGGCGGTGACGCCGACGCAGGCGATGGCGCGGTCCAGCAAGTAGATGGGGCCGGTCTTCAAGGGGCGGTAGGCCTGCCACTTTTCCAGCAGTTTAAAGACGGGAGCCAGCAGCAGAGGCTGCACGGGCGGCTGGCTGAGGTCGGGCATCGCCTGCGGGGCGGCCTGCGCGCCATGCTCGATGAGCCGCGCCCAGTCCTGCGGGCGGATGACCAGGGTCTGCCAGCCGTGACCGCGCGCCAGCTCGCGCGCGATCTGCGCCTGCTCCATGCCCTGGGCGCTGCGCAGCCCCTGGAAGGTGACAAAAACATGCGTCAGCGCCATGCCCGCGGCCAGGGCGTAAACGGCCAGCCGGAGCAGGGGCGGGCTGGCGGTGGCGGGCGGTTGCATGGATGGCGCGGAGGATGCCACGCGCGCCGCGCGGGGGCAAGCGGGCAAGCTGCCTGGCGCGGTGCTTTCCCGGAATGGCGTAAGCCTGGAGCGCGGCCTTTCGGCGGAACGCGGGCAGTCCGCGCGGCGACTGGCGGACCAGCCGCCGCGCACGGGAGATCCAACGCCTCACTGGTAGGAGGACTCGACGCGGCGGGCCACGTCGCGGTAGCCGTAGTCGGCGTTGTAGATTTCCTTGAGGGCTTCGAGATACTGCTCCTGGCGGCCCATTTTTTCGTTCACGAGGGCCAGCTCGTAGAGGATCTCCTTTTTGGTGTTGTCCATGATGGCCAGCTCCTTGGAGGCCTCGGCGAGGGCGCTCTGGGCGAGGTCGTTCATGTTCTTGCGCTCGAAGCAGCGGCCGAGCAGGAGCATGGCCTTGATGCGGATGTTGGGGTTGCTCTTGGCCTGCTGCAGCTCGGGGATGGCCTCGGTGTGCATGCCGGCGTTGAAGTAGGCCTGGCCGAGGTCAAAGCGCACCTGCTTGTCGGTGGGGTTGCGCTCGACGCGGGCGCGGGCCTCGTTGATCGCGGTCTGGGCGCGCTCCATGCGGATCTGGGCGAGCTGGGCGCGCTTTTCCTCGATGTCCGGCGCGCCGGGGTTGGCCTCGATGTCGGCCTCCATCTGTGCGATGTGGATGTCGCGCACTTTGTCGCGGATGAGCTCGGTGCGGCGCTGGAGGGCCACGTCACCCGGGTTGAGGGTGAGGGCGTACTCGTAGAACATGAGCGCGTTGTCGGACTGGTCGAGCTCGTCGTAGAGCTGGGCCATGGCCTTGACGGTGTTGATGTTTGTCTGGTCCTGGTTGTATTCGTCAACGACGCGGGCCAGCAGGGACTCGGTCTGCTCGCGGGTGCGCCCCTGCTTGTTGAGCAGTTCGAGGATGCCGGCCTCCTCGGCGTTTTTCATGGCCTTGCGGAAGTCTCCCTCCTGGTCCCAGCCCTGGCGCAGGATGGAGCTGCGCGCGGCGGCGTCCTTCTCGCCTTTGACGGCGGTGATGTCGCGCGGGTCCACTTTGACGATGGCTCGATAGACCTCGCTGGCCTTTTCCGGCTGGTCGTGCGCCATGTAGTGCTGGGCCAGCGTGTGCATGTTCTTCGTGTTCTCCGGCTGGCCCATGCGGATGGTCTCCAGCGCGAAGGCGGCGAGGTCGGGGAACTGGACCTTCATGGCCAGGTCGTAGAGCTGCTGGTTGGCGCCGGGGTTGAACGGGTCTTTCTGGAAGACGTTCTCCTCCAGGTCGGCGATGGCCTCCCAGGGGTCTTTCTTCGTGCCTTTGAAGAGGCCGCCGCCGAAGCTGAACTTGCGCCCGCCGCCGGCCACCTCCCCCTCCGCGCGGCGCAGGGCCATGCGCCCGTCGAGGAAGCCGGGCAGCTCCTGCACCACGGGCAGGATGAGGCCGACGGCGTATTCCCAGTTTTTCTGTTCGATGGCCAGCAGGCCCTTTTTCCAGAGGTTCTGCTGCTTGGGGGTGAGTTCGTTCTCTTTGACGATCATGCGGGTTTATTTGCTGGGCGTTGATTTGGGTGTCGGGGGCTCCTGCGCGGGAGCGGCGCTTTTTTCCGGGGAGACGAGCTGCATCAGAGCCTGCCACTCCTCGCGCACGCCCTGGCTGAAGCCCTTCATGGTGAATCCGTGCTCGAAGAGCACCATCCAGCAGAACGTGGCGGCCAGGAAAGCGAGGAGCCAGAGGATTTTCGAGAGCAGGCGCATATCCGGGGAAAAAACCGAAATTACAGATAAACAGCCGCGCGCGTCCAGCACGGAGTTTTTTTGTTTTGAAAAACACGCGCGCTTGCCAGGTCCGGCCCTCCCGTTTCAGATGCCGGCATGACACCGCTCCACCATCTCCGCGCAGGCATCATCGGCACCGGCTTCATCGCCCCGGTCCACATTGAGGCTCTCAGGCGCCTCGGCGTACAGGTCACCGCCGTCTGCGGCTCGGAAAAAAGCGCCAAAGCCGCCGCCTCCCTCTGGGGCATCCCGCGCGTCTTCGGCGGCTACGATCACCAGGCGCTGCATCGCAGCCCGGACGTGGACGTGGTCCACATCACCTCGCCCAACAAAGCCCATGTCGAACAGAGCCTCGACGCCCTCTCCCAGGGCAGGCACGTCATTTGTGAAAAGCCCCTCGGCATGACCTCCGCCGAGACCGCGCGCGTCGTCGAGGCCGTCAAAAAGGGCGGACGCAAAGGCCCCGTCTTCGCCGTCAACTACGTCTGCCGCTTCTTCCCCGCCGTGCTCCAGATGCGCGCCATGGTCGCGCGCGGAGACCTCGGGCGGATCATCCACGTCCAGGGCCGCTTCTTCCAGGACTGGCTGCTCCACGACACCGACTACAACTGGCGCTTGCTCGCCTCCGAGGGCGGCAAACTGCGCGCCGTGGGGGACATCGGCACCCACTGGATGGACGCCGTCAGCTTCGTCCTCGGCGCCAAAGCCACCCGCGTCTTCGCCCACATCGAGACCTTTCATAAGACCCGCCTGCGTCCCAGGAACGAAGTCCGGACCTTCTCCAAAACCGCCGCCGCCGCCGTGAAGCTCCAGCCCTACAAAGTGGACACCGAGGACTTTGGCAGCGTGCTGCTGAAGTTCGGCAAGGCGAAGCACGGCTACTGCGACGGCGTCCACGCCAACGCCCTCATCTCCCAGGTCGCCGCCGGCTCGAAGTGCAGCCTCGGCCTCTCCATCCACGGCACCCTGGGCAGCGTGCAGTGGGATCTCCAGCAGCCCAATGAAATCCTCCTCGGCAGGCGCGACCAGCCCAACCAAATCCTCCAGCGCGGCACCCCCGGCTTCCTCGAGGACGTCGCCAACTTCACCGACTACCCCGGCGGCCATCCCGAGGGTTTCAGCGACGCGCACAAGATGCACTACCGCGCCGTTTACGAGCACATCGCCAGCGGCAAAAAAACGCCCGCCCTCTTCGCCACCGCCGAGGACGGCCACCACGAGGTCAGGCTCTGCGAAGCCATCCTCCACAGCAGCCGCGCCCGCACCTGGGTGAAAGTGTGAGCCGCGCGCGCCGGTATGTTTTTCACCATGCCCGGCCCCAACCTCATCCAGCAAGAAAACGCACGCCCCGGCTCCAGCGACTGGCAGCTCACCCGCGTCCGGCTCGACCAGAGCGCCGGCTTCCGCTCCCCCCTCATCGAAGGCTACGCCTCCCGCCAGTCCGTCAAAGCCGGCGACACCCTCGACATTCACGTCAGCACCCGCCCCGCCGCCCCCTTCAAGATCGAGATCTTCCGCACCGGCTACTACCAGGGCAAAGGCGCCCGCCTCATGACCGAACTCGGCCCCTTCCAGGGCAAAGAGCAGCCCGACCCCGACATGCAGCCCGGCACCCAGCTCATGGAATGCGTCTGGGAAAAAACCGCCACCCTCACCATCCCCCCAGACTGGCTCAGCGGCGTCTATCTCGGACGCCTCACCACCCTCCCCGACTCCGCCGACGAGCCTTATTGGCAAAGCTACATCGTCTTCATCGTCACCGACGACCGCCCGGCGGACATCCTTCTCCAGTGCAGCGACAACACCTGGCAGGCCTACAACCGCTGGCCCCACGCCACCTCCCTCTACATCCATCCGAAGGGAGGGCAGGGACCCTGGCCCCGCGTCAGCTTCGACCGCCCCTACGCCAAATACGCCCAGATCTATGAAAACCCCCAGTCCATCGGCAGCGGCGAATGGCTCTGCTTCGAGTTCCCCATGGCCTACTGGCTCGAGCAGCACGGCTACGATGTCACCTACTGCGGCAACAGCGACATGATCACCCCCGATCGTGGCTTGAAATGCAAAGCCTTCATCAGCATCGGCCACGACGAATACTGGGACATCCGCCAATACGAAAGCGTCGTGCTCATGCGAGACGCCGGCGTCAACCTCCTCTTCCTCTCCGGCAACAGCGTCTGCTGGGTCACCCCCTTCTCACCCAACGCCGCCGGCATCCCCCGCCGCCGCATCTTCCGCGGCGGCCCCTACGGCGGCGACTACGAATACGCCGTCCACCGCGAGCAGAACCACGGCCCCTTCCCCCACCGCGGCCCCGACGAAGGCTACCTCATGGGCGCCCGCAACGTCCGCCCCGTCAACGGCGGCGGCGACTGGACCTGCGTCAAGCCGGAGCACTGGCTCTTCGAAGGCACCGGCATGAAAGCCGGCGACGCCATCCCCGGCCTCATCGGCTGGGAATACCACGGCGACCCCCCCGCCGACCTCCCCGGCCTCGAAGTCATCGCCGCCGGCACCGCCTGGCAGGGCGGGCGCGTGCCCCAGCAGTGGGCCGCCACCATCTACCCCGGCCCCAAAGGCAACTACGTCTTCAACGCCGCCACCATCTGGTGGGGCCTCGGCATGAGCAAGCCGCCCGGCACCATGCCCGTCTGGAGCCACTACTCCCGCCCCCACGGCCCCGACCCCCGCGTGCAAAAGATCACCGAAAACCTGCTCAAACGGGCGCTGGGGTGACGCGGCTTCCAGCTTTATCCATGCTCATTCCTTTAAAAAATGTGTGTCCGATGGGGGCAGTATTGATAAGAAGGGTTCGGGAGGGATCTCACTCCCCTCGTTCTTGATTCCATATTTCCACTCACCTTCTTGCAATGCGCATGAATAAATCCCGCCCCATATTGAATTCCCCGCCTGTTGGATGGCTCACATTCCGTTGCCGCATCCTGGGGCGTTTCGTCTGCACCCTTCTTGTCATGCATGCCTCCCTCCTGCACGCGCAGGTCTTCGAGGTGCTCTTTGCCGAGAATCTGGGCCAAAGCCCCTACGCCGGGCTGGCTCAGGGCGCTGACGGGCATTTTTACGGCACCACTCATTCAGGGGGAGCCAGCGGTTTGGGCACCGTGTTCAAGGTCGCCGAAGGTGGCGCACTTACCGTGCTGCACTCCTTCAATCAAACTCATGGCAGCTATCCGTGGGCTGCTCTGGTGCAGGGCGACGATGGCAGCTTTTACGGTACCACGCTGCAAGGCGGCGGGGGGCCTTGGGATGCTGGCACGGTCTTCAAGATCGCCGCTGACGGCACACATGCCGTGCTCCATTTCTTTGACGGTGCCAATGGCTATTCTCCGATGGGTGGGGTGGTGCAGGGAGGCGACGGTGCATTTTACGGCACCACCCTTTATGGCGGCGACAACGACAACGGCACTGTCTTCAAAGTCACCGCCGCCGGTGCTCACACCGTGCTGCACTCCTTCGATGAAACTGCCGGCAGCCAGCCTCATTCGGGGATGACGTTGGGCGGCGATGGAATTTTTTACGGTACCACGGCCTACGGGGGCGATCATGGTCATGGCACCGTCTTCAAGATCACCGCCAGTGGCACGCACACCGTGCTGCACTCCTTTGATGAAACTGACGGTGACTTTCCAATCGCCGGGCTGGTCCAGGGCGGTGACAGTGGCTTCTACGGCACCACCTACGGGGGTGGGGATCATGGTCTGGGAACAGTCTTCAAAATCACCGCCGACGGCACGCACACCGTGCTGCACTCCTTCGCGGGCGCCGATGGCGCCAACCCGCAGGCGAGGCTGGCGCAGGGTGGCGACGGTGGTTTCTACGGCACCACCTACGAGGGTGGTGCCCATGGTCAGGGGACGGTCTTCAAAATCACCGCCGACGGCACGCACACACTTCTGCATGACTTCCAAGAAAATACCGGTGCTTTTCCCTTCGCAGGCCTCGTTCAGGGCGGCGACGGCGTCTTCTACGGCACCACGGAGTATGGAGGGGTCGCCTCTCGCGGCACTGTGTTCAAAATCACCGCTGCCGGCACGCACACCGTGATCCACTCATTTCACGACATACATGGCGGTGAACCCTTCGCCGGGCTGGCACAAGACAGCGCTGGCAGCTTCTACGGAACCACGGTCGGCGGCGGCGAGGACGGCGGCGGGACAGTTTTCAGGACCGCCTCCGACGGTACGCACACCGTGCTTCACTCCTTCGCCGGTGCCGACGGTTTCCATCCATTCTCTCATCTGGTGCAAGACGGTGATGGTGTTTTCTACGGCACCACATCCGCCGGTGGCGCGGGCAATCACGGCACGGTCTTCAAGATCACAGCCGCCGGTGCTCACACGGTGCTGCACTCCTTCTCCAGCACGGATGGTCGCAACCCCAAAGCCGGGCTGGTCCAGGGCGGTGACGGCGACTTTTACGGCACCACTTCCGCTGGCGGCGCGGGCAATCACGGCACGGTCTTCAAAATCACAGCCGCCGGTGCGCACACGATGCTGCACTCCTTCTCCAGCACGGATGGCCGCAACCCCAATGCCGGGCTGGTCCAGGGCGGTGACGGCGACTTTTACGGCACCACTTCCGCCGGTGGCGCGGGCAATCACGGCACGGTCTTCAAGATCACCTCCACTGGCACGCACACGGTGCTGCGCTCCTTCTCCAGCACGGATGGCCGCAACCCCAATGCCGGGCTGGTCCAGGGCGGTGACGGCGACTTTTACGGCACCACTTCCGCCGGTGGCGCGGGCAATCACGGCACGGTCTTCAAGATCACCTCCACTGGCACGCACACGGTGCTGCGCTCCTTCTCCAGCACGGATGGCCGCAACCCCAATGCCGGGCTGGTCCAGGGCGGTGACGGTGACTTTTACGGCACCACTACGCTCGGTGGCGCGGCCAATCACGGCACGGTCTTCAAGATCACCGCCGCCGGTTCCCTCACAGTGCTGCACTCCTTCGATGGCAGTCAGGCAAGCCAGCCTCGTAGCACCCCCATTTTTGGCAGCGACGGCCATCTTTACGGCACTGCCCGATTTATGGTCGTATGGCGGCTGAGACTGGCACATGCCACTCTTGATTTTGCCGTGGAACATCCTGCGGGTGTCGAGAGGGAATCAGGGGAAAATGTGAACTTTGGCGTTCTGGCCCTGGACACTTCCACAATACCCGGCGAGGTGGTGGTGCGGAACCCGGGTGAGACTGCGCTCAGCATGGCTGGTGTCGCCATCATCGGGCTCTCAGCGGAGGACTACACGCTGAATCTAACGGGTTTTTCCACCGAAGTGCCTGCTGGTGGAGAGACACGATTTACCCTCCGCTTCGCTCCCAACGGCGCCATGAGCGGCACGCGAACGGCACAGTTGGAAATCATCAGTGAGGGAGCCGAAAGCGGCGCCTTTCTGCTGAACCTTTCCGGGCTGGCTCTCTCCACCACATTGGATACGGACAGCGACGGTCTCAATGACTGGGCGGAGCACCGCCTCGCCGCCCTGGGCTACAACTGGCAAACGGCGCAGCCAGCCCTGGTGACGGCGCTCTTTGACGGAGCCGCAGCCGCCGGTCTGCACACTGCCGCTCAAGTGCAGGCCCTTCATTTCGGCACGCCGCTGATCCAGAGGAACGCGGGCACGGGTGTCTTCACCCTGACGCTGGGCCTGGAGAAAAGCGACACGCTGGAGCCGGAGAGCTTCCAGCCCTTCCCGGTCACGGCCCCGCAGCTCACGGTCAACGGGCAGGGGAAGATCGAGTTCCACTTCACGCCCGGCGATGACGCGGCCTTCTACCTGCTGCGGGCGCAGTGAGGCCGCCCGCCACCGAATTGCGGCGGCCACGGCATGGCTGCGGGCGCAAGCCCGTGGCAGGCGCGGGGAGGGGAAGGGCGGGCTCTCGGATCGCCTCAGAGATGGGAGGCCCATCCGTGCCCGCCCTTGACAATGGGATGAAAACAGGGTGCAAACAGGGCGGGCGGTGCCAGACTCGCGGCGGCATTGGCGCCCCAACTTGCGTCGCGTCAGCACAACACCCATCCTGCTCGCATTCCCATGAAGACACACCGCCGCCGCCTCCCCGCCGCCGCGCTGGTCCTGGCCTGCCTGCCCGCGCCCTGGGCGCAGGTGGCTGCTTTGACACCTGCCGCTGATTCCCCCGCCGCGCCTGCGGCCATCTCCTTCTCCCAGCTCGGCGCGGAGGCGGACAAGCAGGGGGCGCAGGCGGCCAGTTCCATCACGCCCACCGCCACCGGGGCGCATCTGCGGGCGCTGATGCAGGACCTGGAGGCCGAGGCCACGCCCGAGGGCCTCTGGCTCACCTCCACCGCCGACGAGGACGCGGGCAAGCCGCACCGCCTCCGCGTGCGGGCGGTGGGTCTGGGCAGGGCGGCGGCTCCCTCAGCCGCCGTTGTGTTCGGGATCGGCGGCCCCGGCTCCCCGGCCGCGACTTCCGCCGCCACGGCGCTAGGAGCACCAGGCGCCCTGCCTTTGCACGCGCTCCCCGCCACCGGCCGCGTCCGCGCAGGCAAAGACGCCGCCCTGTGGCTGCGGCCCGGCCTGGTGGAGGAATACCGCGTCAGCACCGATGGCGTGCGCCAGGACTTCATCGTTTTGCAGCGCCCGGCGGCGGCGGGAGAGGAGATGGCCGTGGACCTGGAGGTCACCGGCGCGCGGGCGGAGACGGCGGCTTACGGCGTAAAGCTCACCGTCAGCGCCACGGGCCGGGAGCTGGCCTACAGCCGCCTGAAGGTCACCGATGCCACGGGCAAGGAACTCACCGCCCGCCTCGACGTGGTGAACGCCGGGCGCCTGCGCGTGCTCGTGCGGGACGCCGGCGCGGCCTACCCCGTGCGCATTGACCCCACCTTCTCCGATGCGGACTGGGTGGCGCTCAATCCTGAAGGCATCCCGGGGGCAAACAACACTGTGCAGGCCTGCGCGGTGGATGGCAGCGGTAATCTCTATGCGGGCGGGGAATTCACCGCCATCGGCACGGTGGCGGCCAGCCGCATCGCGAAATGGGATGGCAGCGCCTGGAGCGCCCTGGGAACGGGCATGAACAGCGACGTCTCTGCGCTGGCGGTGAGCGGGGGCGATCTCTACGCCGGGGGCGCCTTCACCACGGCGGGCGGGACGAGCGCGAACCGCATCGCCAAATGGGACGGCAGCGCCTGGAGCGCCTTGGGCACGGGCATGGACAACAGCGTCCGTGCGCTGGCGGTAAGCGGGGGCGAGCTCTACGCCGGGGGAAACTTCACCGCGGCGGGTGGGGCTACGGTGAACCGCATCGCGAAATGGAACGGCAGCGCCTGGAGCGCCCTCGGCTCGGGCATGAGCGATATCGTCTATGCGCTGGCAGTGAACGGGGGCGATCTCTACGCCGGGGGATGGTTCACCACAGCGGGCGGGACGGGCGCGAACTACATTGCGAAATGGGACGGCAGCGCCTGGAGCGCCCTGGGCACGGGCATGAACAACATCGTCCATGCGCTGGCGGTGAGCGGGGGTGATCTCTACGCCGGGGGATGGTTCACCACAGCGGGCGGGACGGGCGCGAACTACATTGCGAAATGGGACGGCAGCGCCTGGAGCGCCCTGGGCTCGGGCATGGGCGGTGGCATCGTCAATGCGCTTGCGGTGAGCGGGGGCGATCTCTACGCCGGGGGATCCTTCACCACGGCGGGCGGGATCACGGTGAACCGCATTGCGAAATGGGACGGCAGCGCCTGGAGCGCCCTGGGCACCGGCATCAGCGGCGCCCCGAGCAGCGTCTATGCGTTGGCGGTGAGGGGGGGCGATCTCTATGCCGGGGGGCAGTTCGATACGGCGGGCGGAATAAGCATAGGCTATGCCATCGCGAAATGGAACGGCAGCACCTGGAGCGCCCTGGGCACGGGCATGAGCAACATCGTCCATGCGCTGGCGGTGAGCGGGGGCGATCTCTACGCCGGGGGACAGTTCACCACGGCGGGAGGGACGGGCGCGAACTACATTGCGAAATGGGACGGCAGCGCCTGGAGCGCCCTGGGCACCGGCTTGAACGGCACCGTCCAGGCGCTGGCGGTGAGCGGGGACGAGCTCTACGCTGGGGGATCCTTCACCTCGGCGGGAGGGACGGGCGCGAACTTCATCGCGAAATGGGACGGCAGCACCTGGAGCGCCCTGGGCACGGGCATAAACAGCATCGTCCATGCGCTGGCGGTGAGCGGGGGCGATCTCTACGCCGGGGGCCAGTTCTTCACGGCGGGCGGGACCAGCGCGTTCCGCATCGCGAAATGGGACGGCAGCGCCTGGAGCGCCCTGGGCACGGGCATGAACGGCACCGTCTGGGCAGTGGCGCTAAGCGGGGGCGATCTCTACGCCGGGGGAGACTTCACCACGGCGGGCGGGACCAGCGCCTCCAACATCGCGAAATGGAACGGCAGCACCTGGAGCGCCCTGGGCACGGGCATGAGCAACATCGTCCATGCGCTGGCGGTGAGCGGGGGCGATCTCTACGCCGGGGGACAGTTCACCACGGCGGGCGGGGTAAGTGGCAGGAACCGCATCGCGAAATGGGACGGCAGCGCCTGGAGCGCCCTGAGCACGGGCATGAACAACACCGTCCGGGCACTGGCGGTGAGCGGGGGCGATCTCTACGCCGGGGGCAACTTCACCACGGCGGGCGGGACCACGGTGAACCGCATCGCGAAATGGGACGGCAGCGCCTGGAGCGCCCTGGGCTCGGGCATGAACAGCACCGTCCGGGCGCTGGCGGCGGATGCCAGCGGGCATCTCTTCGTCGGCGGCAGTTTTCTCACCGCCGGCACCACATTCACCCCCTATATCGCCCAGGCCAACATCAGCGGTCTCACCCCCATCGAATCCTGGCGGCAGGTCCACTTCGGCACCACCGATAACACCGGCAACGCGGCGGATCTCTTTGACCATGACCTCGACGGGCTGGTGAACCTGCTGGAGTATGCCTTCGGGCTGAATCCCACCCTCATCACCCCCACCCTCCCCGGCCTGACGCGGGAGGGCGGCTACCTGACGATGACGATCACCAAGCAGCCCGGCGTGACCTATGAGGTGCAGACGGCGGGCGATCTGGCCACCGGCCAGCCGGATTCCTTCAGCGCGGCGAGCACCACAGTGCTCATCAATGATGCGACGACGCTGAAGGTACGGGACAACATCCTCATCAGCAGCACCGCGCGGCGTTTTCTCCAAGTGCTGGTGACCGCGGCGCCGTAGCTCGCGGTTCGCGAAGAGCCGAAGCTGCAACCGGCAGCCCCGGTCATCGCCATCAATGACCTCAAGCTTCAAGCGGAGATGTGCGAAAGGTGGGCTGCATGGCTGCCGCCGCAAGACGGTGGTTTGGGCTTTCCCGGATGGAGTTTCCGGCGTAGCCGGTGAGTGATGAATGACCGCGCCAGCGAAGACCGCCCCTGGGCCGAGGCCCTGGCGGATTTCCTTTTGCAGCAGAAAGGGGTGGAGGCCATCCGGCTGAATCCGGCAGAGCGCACGGTGCAGGTGGCGACGCTGGGGCGGGTGGACGCGGCGCTGCTGCAGGCGCGGCTCAATGAGGTGCTGCGCGCGCTGGACGCGCACCTGCTGGCGGCGCGTGAGGCGGGCCGCCCGGACCTGGGGCCGGTGCAACTGACGGAGGAGGCGGGGGCGGTGCGCCTGGAGAAGCCGAGCTGCCCCACGGCGCCGCGCTTCTGGAAGTGGCGGGACTTTGAGTGGCCGGAGCCGGAGGAGATGGAGGCGCGCAGCCGGGAGGAGTGGCGGGCGATGGCGGCGCAGGCGGCGGTGTGCGGGGCGGCGCTGGTGGCGGGCTTTGTGGTGGAGAAGACGGGGGCGGGACCGGAGTGGCTGGCGAGGGCGCTTTTCGGCATGGCGCTGGTGAGCGGGGGCTGGGACGCGGCGAAGGATGCGTGGGAGAATCTGCGGGAGCGGCGGCTGGATGTGCATTTCCTGATGCTGGCGGTGGCGGCGGGGGCGGTGGCCATCGGCGCATGGGAGGAGGGGGCGCTGCTGCTGTTCCTTTTCTCCACGTCGGGGGCGCTGGAGCATTATGTGCTGCACCGCACGCACCGGGAGATCAACGCGCTGACGAAGGCGGCGCCGAAGCTGGCGCGCGTGGTGCTGGAGGATGGCTCCACGGAGGAGCGCGCGGTGGGCCTGCTGCGCGCGGGGGAGGTGATCCAGGTGCGGCCGGCGGAGCTTTTCCCGGTGGACGCGGTGGTGACGAGCGGTGAGACGGCGGCGGATGAGTCCACGCTGACGGGGGAGAGCGTGCCGGTGGACAAGGGCGTGGGCGCCGTGGTGTATGGGGGGACTTTGAACCTGTGGGGCCTGGTGCGGGCGCGGGTGGAGCGCCCGGCCACGCAGAGCGCGCTGGCGAAGATCATCAGCCTGATCCAGACGGCGCAGCACCTGCGAGCACCGAGCCAGCGCTTCACGGACCGCTTTGGCACGAACTACACGCTGCTGACGCTGGGCACGGTGCTGGGCATGTTTCTGGTGTGGTGGCTGGCGCTGGGCATCCCGCCGATGGAGAGCACGGGGGAGGAGAAGTCGGCCTTTTACCGGGCGATGACGCTGCTGGTGGTGATGAGCCCGTGCGCGCTGGTGCTGTCCATCCCGTCGGCCATCCTGGCGGCGATCGCATGGGGCGCGCGGCGGGGCATCCTGTTCCGGGGCGGGGCGGCGATTGAAAAGCTGGCGGAGGTGGAGGTGGTGGCGATGGACAAGACGGGCACGCTGACGGAGGGGAACCTGCGGGTGGCGGCGGTGGAGAGCTTCCCGCCGGGCAGGGAGGAGGAGGTTTTGCGCCTGGCGGTGACGCTGGACGCGCACTCGAACCATCCGGTGGCGCGGGCGATCACGAGCCATGCGCGGGAGCAGGGCATCGACCCGGGGGAGCTGCTGGAGTACGAGTCCATCCCCGGCCAGGGGCTGCGCGGGCGCACGGCGGAGGGGGTGGTGTATGCGGGGCGGCGGGAATTGATCGGACAGGGGGGCTTTGACGCCTGGCTGAAGGATGTGCCGGACGCGCCGCTGGGCTTCTCGGAGGTGTGGGTGCTGCATGAGAAGGCGATGGGGCGCATTTTGCTGAAGGATGAGATCCGCGCGGGCAGCAGGGCGGTGCTGGAGGCGCTGGCGGCGGATGGGGTGCTGACGGTGATGCTGACGGGGGACCGGCGCGCGGCGGCGGCGCAGGTGGCGCAGGAGCTGGGCGTGGCGGATGTGCGCGCGGGCCTGCACCCGGAGGACAAGGTGGCGGCGATCCGGGAGTTCACCCGCGCGGGGAAAAAGACGGCGATGCTGGGGGACGGGGTGAATGACGCGCCGAGCCTGGCGGCGGCGGATGTGAGCATCGCCATGGGGGCGCGCGGCAGTGACGCGGCGCTGGAGCAGGCGGACATCGTGCTGATGCAGGACCGCATCGAGAAGCTGCTCTCGGCGCGGCATATCAGCCAGCGGGCGCGTGCGATCATCCGGCAGAACCTGGCGATCTCCCTCGGCTCGGTGGTGGTGATGGCGGTGGCCTCGCTCTTTGGCATCGTGCCGCTGACGCTGGGCGTACTGACGCACGAGGGCAGCACGGTGGTGGTGTGCCTGAACAGCCTGCGGCTGCTGTTTGTGCGGGAGCCTGGCATGGGGCAAGGTATGGGGCACGGGCGTCCCGCCTGTGCCGGGAACAGGCAGGATGCCCGTTCCCCATGATCACAACCGCCGCCGGCCATGCAGGGCCTGGTAAAGCGTGAGCTCGTCCACATGATCGAGCCCGCCGCCGGCGGGCATGCCCTGGGCGAGGCGGGAGACGGCGACGCCTTCGGCGCGGAGGAGGTCGCTCAGGTAGCTGGCGGTGGCCTCGCCTTCGACATCGCTGCCCATGGCGAGGATGACCTCCTGCACGGCGGCGGCGCGCAGACGGTCGAGCAGGGGCTGGATGCGCAGGTCCTCGGGGGTGACGTTGTCGAGCGGGGAGAGCTTGCCCCCGAGCACATGGTAGAGGCCGGTGAAGGCGCCGGAGCGCTCAAGGCGGAGGACATCGGCGGCTTGCTCGACGACGCAGATGAGGCATGCGTCCCGCTTCGGGCTGTGGCAGAGGGAGCAGTCCTGGCCTTGTTCGATGTAGAAACCGCACTCGGGGCAGGCGTGGACGCGGTGGTGGAGGTTTTCCAGCGCGTCCACAAGCGGCTCGATGCGGCCGCCGCTTTGCAGGAGCCAGAGCACGAGGCGCTCGGCGCTGCGGGGCCCGAGGCCGGGGAGGGCCTTGACCTGCGCGATCATGCGTTGCAGGGGCGGCGGGTAGTCGAGGGCGGGCATGAGCGGGGCAGGGGATGGAAGGAGCCAAGATTCCGCGGGATGGCAAGTCAGGGTGTGCATTGACCTGGGTGCGGTGTCTGCTTTGATGGACGGCAACGCCAACTGTGAAAGCCCTCATCCAACGCCAGTCGCTGATCACCCAGGCCGCCGCGCTGCTGCGGGGCGAGCTGGAGCGCGGGACATGGAGGGAGTTTTTGCCGGGGGAAAGACAGCTCGCGGTGCAGATGGGCATCAGCCGCCCGACATTGCGCGGAGCATTGGAATGCCTGGCGGCGGAGGGCTGGCTGACACGCGTGCATGGCAGGCCGACGCGGATTACCCGCCCTGCGAGCACGACGCCGGCGCGGCGCACGCAGGTGATCTTGCTCAGCCCCGTGCCGCTGCGGGAGATGCCGCCGCTGATGGTGTGCTGGGTGGACGAACTGCGGGAGAAGCTGGCGGCTGCGGAGCACGCGTTGGAGCTGCTGACGCTGCCGGCGGCGTTCGGCCCGGACGGGGAGAAGTCCCTCAAACATCTGGAGAAGCGCGGCCAGGAGGCGGTGTGGCTTTTGCATCTGGCGCCTGAGCGTGTGCAGCGCTGGTTCGCGCAGCGGGGCTTCCCCTGCCTGGTGGCGGGATCAGCGGCTCCCGGAGTGGAGCTGCCCTCGGTGGACCTGGACCACCGCGCCACTTGCCGCCATGCGGGCGGCCTGCTGGCGGCGAAGGGGAAAACGCGCCCGGTGCTGCTGCTGCCGGACACGCACGCGCCGGGGGACAAGGAGAGCGAGCAGGGCTTTCTGGAAGGCTACACGCGCCAGGCCGGCAAGCCACTCATCCTGCGGCACGATGGCACGGTGGAGGGACTCTGCGCCCAGGTGAGCGCGGCGGCGCGGGGCCGGGCGCCGGCGGATGCCTTTGTGGTGGGCCGCTCGGCTCATGCGCTGACGGTGCTCACCTGCCTGCTTGGCGAGGGCTGCCGCGTGCCTGGAGAGGTGGCGGTGATCTCGCGGGACGATGATCTTTTCCTAGCTCACACCACTCCGGAGATGGCGCGCTACGCCAGCGACCCCTCGAAGTGGGCGCGTGTCATTTTCAAATGCCTGCTGCAACTCATGGAGGGCGTGCCGCTCAGGACGCAGCACCGTCTGGTGCCTGACTTCATCCGGGGAGGCACGCTGTGAGCGCGGAGATGCCGCCTTTCGCCGCGCTGCTGCTTGCCGGTGGCCGCTCACGCCGAATGGGCAGGGACAAGGCTTTTCTGGATTGGCAGGGCGTGCCTTTGTGGAGATGGCAGCTTGAGAAGTTGGCCGCACTGCGTCCCGCGCGCCTGCTGCTTTCCTGCCGCGCGGAACAGCGATCTGAAATGACTCAACCACCATCGGACATCGAGTGGTTTGTGGATCCCCCCGGTTATGATTCGGGGCCGTTGGGTATTTTGACTCGCGCGCTAGAGTTGGCGGGCATGCCGGTGCTCGCGCTGGCTGTGGACATGCCGCTCATGCCCGCAGGCGAGATCGTGAGGTGCTGGGCGTTGGAAGCGGGCGGCATGGGTTTTTGCTTTGAGTCAAAGCATGGCCATGAGCCGCTGGCCGCAGTTTATACGCCTGCTTTGTTGCCGCTCATGCGAAAGAGCCTGGTGGCTGGCAGTATGGGGTTGCAACCCCTGATCCTTGAAGCAGTGCTGCGAGGGTTGATGAGGACCAGGAAGGGAGTGAAAACAGAGTCTTCCTGGTTTACAAATTTAAACACGCTGGATGATGTCGAGCATGAAAAAGGCGGGCATTTCTGCCCGCCTTGATGGATGAATCACTTTTTGTCTTCCGCAGCGGCGGCAGCCTTCTTTTTTTTCTTGCCGGCGTTGCGAAGCGCTTTTGGAATTGGATCTTCCTTCTTCTGAAGCGCGCGGCGCAGCTTGCGCAGAGCGATGTTTTGAAGCTGACGAATACGCTCGCGTGTGACTCCGAATTCCTGACCCACTTCCTCAAGCGTGCGCGGCTTTTGTCCGGCGAGGCCGAAGCGCGCGTCAATGATCTTGCGTTCACGCTCATCCAGCACGGTCAGCAGCCCGTCGAGCTGGCTGTGCATGTTCTTGTGGCTGAGGAGGTCGAATGGGGTCTGCGCGTTTTCATCGCCGACGATCTCTCCAAACTCGGTGCTGTCATCATCGCTGATGGGCGCGTCGAGCGAGGCGGGGCGCATGGAGGCCACTTTGAGCTGGCTGAGCTTGGCGCGGTCAATGCCGATTTCTTCTGATAGTTCGTCATCCGTCGGCTCGCGCCCGAGTTCCTCAGACATCGCCATGGCCACGCGGCGCATCTTGCTGATCTTGTCCACCATGTGGACGGGCAGCCGGATGGTCTTGGACTGGTTGGCCAGGGCGCGCTTGATGGACTGTTTGATCCACCATGCCGCGTAAGTGGAGAGTTTGCCGCCCTTGTTGGGGTCGAAGCGCTCCACCGCCTTCATGAGGCCGATGTTGCCCTCGGAGATGAGGTCGAGCAGGGGCAGGCCGTAGTTCGCGTAATCCTGGGCGATTTTGACAACGAGGCGGAGGTTGGCGCGAATCATGTGCGAGCGCGCCTCTGGGTCGCCGCGCTTGATGCGCTCGGCGAGATCAACCTCCTGCTCCGGAGTCAGCAAATCAGTCTTGCCGATCTCACGCAGGTAGATTTTAATGCCTCCGTCGAGTTCCATAGATGAAAGGTTTCAAGGGTTGGTACGATGCAGATTTGGGATTCTTGATTTCCTGATGAAATTCAGGGGGTGGTCATTCTATCACAGGGTTTCAAGAATTCTCCTTGTTTTTGAAGCAACTTTTCGGCCAAACTCAAAGCCGGACGCCTGGACAATGCCCGTCGAACAAGCGCTGATTTTGAAATTGGACATATTCGTTGAACCCAATTTCACACTGACCGTCAATAAAATTTCTGAAAAATCTTGCGCACTGAACCACGGCTTGACGCAATTGAGAGTGCCTCAAGATCTCAAAAATCAACTCTTGCATGGCCCTCGAAGGTGGCTAGACATTCGAATTCTGCTGAAAGACAGGTGTGGCACACAATCAGGATGTTGAATTCATCAATTTTTCTGAATTTTTAAAATTTTTTGTTTAAATTATAAAAATACCTTGCTGTTTGCGAGGATTGAGTGTTACTATGGCTTTAATTGCGGGTATAGCTTAATGGTAAAGTTCCAGCCTTCCACGCTGGCCATGTGGGTTCGATTCCCACTACCCGCTCCAGTCATAGCGAATTAACAATCTCATCCTCAAGCCATTATGAGCGCCCTTTCCGCATTCCGTTTCTTCGGTTTGACATTCACCGCCGCCTTGCTTGGCACCATGCCGACGCATGGACAAAACAGTTCCTGCGCGAACATTTCGAGCGATGTCACGGCCGCTGTCAGTAATGATCCTTCCAAGGTTCTGATGATTGTCGAGGACGCGCTTGTGATCAACGAGTCCTGCGCCGGTGAGATCATCAAGGCTGCCATTCTTGCCTCCAAAGCGGATGCGGCCCTGGTCAATCAAATTGTGCAAACGGGCATCTCGGTCGCCCCCAAAATGGCCTCGGTCATCACAGACAGCGCCACGGCAGTTTCTCCCGGAACCGCCATTGCCGCCCAGTTTGTGGCCGCGCCGCAAGATCTCAACACTTCGGCGAAGAACCCTGCTAAAAACCCGCTTCCAGTGGCTCCGGAGCCTGTTTTTGAACCTGTCGTGCCCGCCAGCATCCGCGGCGTTTATTTGATCCAGCCGCCCGCGTCCGGATTCATCCCGCGTGATCCACGTTGCCGGAAAGATTGTGACGATCCGCTTTCGCCAAGCCAAAACCAGCCCGGATTTAATTGATGCTCCGGGCTCACTGAAATACGACGAATCTACACCCCCGTCATCATGCGCCACTGTCTCCCATCGTTATGCGCCATCATGATGGCGGCCACGACAGTCACTGGTTATTCCCAAGGGTTGACTGCGGTGAGAAATTTCTCCGGCGACTTCACCGAGGATCAGCCCCTGACCTGGAGCATCACCACACGCGGCGGCTATGACAACCTCAAGTATGACGTTCCCTCGGCCTTCCTGCCAGATTTCGAATCGTGGTACATCCAGGGTGGGGTCGGCATGACCTACACGGAGGCGGATCCAGTCACTCCCTGGAGCATGGATCTGGACCTTGGCGCCACACACTACCTTGATGACATGCCTCGTTATGACGACACGTTTTACAACGCCCGTGTCGCTTTCAACCTGGCTCACAAGCTGTCCGAGCGGCTCAAGATCAGCAATAATTTTTATCTGACCTACGAGGCGGAGCCCAACCTCGCTTTCGGAGGCTCGACCACGCTCTTCAACGGGCAGTACCTTTACGGCTACAACAACTTCAACGTCAGCTACGCCTGGTCCCAGCGCTTTTCCACCACCACGTCATACACCGTGGACGGAATCACTTATGACGACAATCTCGTTTCTAGTTTCGAGGACCGTCTGTCCCATCTTGTGGCGCAGCAGTTCAGCTATGCTATCAGCCAGCGCACGACGTTGAACGCCGAATATCGCTACCGCCACACGCAGTTCAGGGCGGCTGGAAGGCCCGACTTCCAATCCCATTTCGCGCTGGCGGGTCTGGATCATGCCTGGAGCGAACGCACCACGGGATCCTTCCGCGCGGGTGCCGAGTTCTTCCGCTCATACGGCGGCTGGAAAAGCGCGCCTTATGGCGAGATTGCGCTCAGCCATCAGGTCGCCCGCAAAACGACTGCGCGCTGGTTTGGTGTGGCCGGGTATGATGGCGCCGAACTTGGCGCATATGACAGCCGCTATGCCTTGCGCACGGGTGTGAATTTCCATCACCAAGTCACCAAGCGTTTTGGCGTTCAAGCCGGCGCTTCTTATGCCTACAGCGAATTCGATGGTGATGGCGCGATCACTGATGTGACGGAGCACTCTCTGCTGCTTTCCACCGGGCTTTCCTATCAGATTCTGGAGAATCTCAGTCTCGATACCCGTTACAGCTACTCCCTGCTCGACTCCGACGACGCCTTCCGCAGCTTCGACCGTCATAATGTCTCCGTCGGTGTGACCGCCTCTTTCTAAACCACTCTCCCGGAAACAACAGCCAGCATCCCGGCCAGCGGGCGGCCTCGCGCCCCCGCTGGCTGTTTGTGAAACGGCGGATGATCAAGCGAAACGGATAATCAAAGACTCATGAGCGAAGCCAGCCCCGACCTGCAAAATCACGCCCTCGATTCCTGGCGCGTCATCCGTGGCCGGGCTGGACTCATCATACTTTCATTCCTCCTCGTCTTTGGCTCCGCCGCCATGCTCACCTACATCATGCCGCGCAAATACCGCGGCCGGGTTGAGATGAAAATCGAGCGGCTTCAGGACAAGGTGCAGGTCTTCGAGCGCTCCAGCGACAACTTCATGGCAAACAGCGATGTCGTTGTAAAAAATGAATTCGAGAGCATCATCAAGCCCGAAACGCTCTACCCTGTGGTGGACAAGCTGGACCTTCAGTTGAAGTGGGAGCTGCCCACCCGTCAGGCAGCGCTTGGGAAATTACGCTCCAATCTCGACACCCAGTCCAGCATCCGGTCCGACTTCGTCATCATCGAGTTTTTTGACAAGGACCCGGCGCTCGCCGCGACCATCGCCAACGCGGTCGCCGACAGCTACATGACACGCCGTGTCGAGGTGGAGTCCAAACAGAAAGAATCGGCTCTCGAGATGCTCAACAAGCAGATCACCGAGCAGGAGCAACTCCGCGCCCAGGCCCAGCTCAAAATGCAGGAGGCCAAGACCAAGGCCGGCATCGTCGGCGAGTGGTTCTCGGCAGGGCCGAACTCCACCGTGCCGGGAGCCGAGCTGCGCACCACCGGGGACTCCATGGCGGTTACTCGCGAGCAGGCCATCTTTCAGGCGGATCTCGATGTGGAAACCCTCAGTGCGGAAATCGGCCAGTTGCAGACTTTGGAAGGGGACGAACTAGTCGCCCGCGCCGGCGGCTTGAAGCTCGACAACGCCAATGTCGCCCAGATGACCGGTGAATTGCAGCGGCTTGAGGTCGCCCGCGAGGGACTTGTCAATCAGGGACGTGGCCGCAGGCACCCGGAGGTGCTCGCCAATGACAGCCAGATCACCAAATACAAGGAGTTGATAGCCGCCGCTGCCAAAGACCATCTGGCCGGACTGCAAAACCGGCTGGAGAGCGCCCGCAAAAGGAAGGAGGCTCTCGAAGCCTCCAACCAGGACGCCAAATCCGAACTGCTCGGGCAGCAGTCCGCCTTCAATGAATACAAGACCGCCAAAGACGACGTGACCGACATCGAGGCCATCCTGCGCACGCTGAAGACGAGATATTTCGAGACCAAGGCCGGTCTGGAGATTTTCAAATCCCCGGCCACAATCTACGCCAAGGCTGAGCCGGAGGGCCGCCCCGCAAAGCCCAATGTCGCGCTAAATCTCGCCCTTGGCGGCATCCTTGGCCTCATGTTCGGCTTCGGCCTCGCCTTCGCTTTGGAGTTCATGGACACCAGCATCAAGAGCCTCGACGATGTCGAGCGTTTTCTGGGCGTGCCTGTGCTTGCCGTGGTGCCGAAAAATGTCGGCATCCTGCACCGTGCCACAGGCTTCAATCCCGACGCCGAGGCCTACCGCATCCTGCGCACGAACATCGAGTTCAACCGCAAAAACCGCGACGCCAACTGCATCACCGTCACCAGCGGCGGCGCCGGCGAGGGCAAGTCCACCACGCTCTGCAACCTCGCCGTCGTCTGCGCCCAGGGGGGATACAGCGTCCTGCTCATAGACGCCGACCTGCGCCGCCCCTCGATGCACACCCACTTCGATGCCGGCAACACCACTGGCCTCACCAACTTTCTCACCACCAACGTGCGCATGGAGGACGTCGTCGTACGCACCGCTGTGGAAAACCTTTACTTTCTGCCCAGCGGTCTCCTGCCCGCCGACAGCGCCGGCATCCTGAACTCCCAGCGCATGTCAGACCTCATTGAGGATGCCAAGAGCCGCTTCGACATCGTCCTCATAGACTCCCCGCCCATTCTCGGTGTCAGCGACGCTTCCGTGCTCGCGAATGAGGCGGACCTCACCATGATCGTCGTCCAGCACCGCCGTCTGCCGCGCCAGACACTCATGCGTGTGAAGCAGACCGTGGAAAACGTCGGCGGCACCGTTCTCGGCGTCGTGCTCAACAACGTGGACCTGCGGGCCGACAGCCAGTACCAGTACTACACAAACTACTACACTTACTACTCCCCCGACAACCGCCCCGCCGCCGAGGGTGGCAAGCCCAAAAAGCGCCGCAAAGCCGCCGGAGAAACCGCGCCTGCCCGGACGCCAGGTGGGGATTTATTCTGACTTCCGCCATGAACTCACGCCTCCTCCTCCTGCTTGTCTTCTGCGCCGTGTCGCAGCGCGTCCACGCCCAGGGCGAACTGCCCTTGAAGTCTGGCGACCGCATCACCATCAGCATCGGCGCCATACCCGACAACGAGGTGGTGCAGATCAACAAGGTCTATACCATCAGCGACAATGGCACCATCAATCTGCTTCACATCGGCGAGGTGCGGGCCAGCGGTCTCAAGCCCTCCGCGCTTCAGCGCTCCATCGAGCAGATTTACGTTTCGCGGGAAATTTACGCGCGCCCGAACGTGCTCGTTTCCATAGACACAGACCAGACCGCGCGCCAGGTTTATGTCACCGGCGTCAACAAACCCGGGCCCGTGCCTTACCGCCCTGGCATGACGCTTTCCCAGGCAATCCAGTTCGCCGGCGGGCCCACGCCCTTTGCCAGCATGAAGCGCGTGCGCCTCGTGCGCGGCGCCCGCGTCACCGAGCACAATCTCTCGCGCGACATCGGCAACCCCGCCGTGGATGTGACCCTTCAGCCGGAGGACCAGATCAACCTTCCGGAGTGATCCGCCGCATCATGCGCTCCACTCCGGACCACAGCGCCGCGCTGGACGAGGTGCGCGCCATCTACGCGGAGTTGGAAAAGCGCCCGCTGGACCGGCAGTGTGTCGCGCGCGCGCAGTGCTGCCATTTCCGCCTGACGGGAAAGACGCCCATGCTAACCCTGGGGGAGGCGTTGCTCGCCGCGCGCGGTGTGCGCGCCGCGGGGCGCAAAAAACTGACTCCGCATCCAGACGGCGCCTGTCCCATGCTCGGCAGGGACGGGCGCTGCGCCATTTACCAGCACCGGCCTTTTGGCTGCCGCACACACTTTTGCCAGGCTGCGGGCGGTGTTTATCCGCGCAGGCACATCGCGGATCTGATCCAGCGGCTTGAGGCGCTGGATGAAAAACTCGGCGGTGACGGCCCGCGCGCTCTGGAGGGCGCGGTCAGCGACGCTCTTGCGCGAATCGGCTGAAAGGCGCAGCCCCGGATGGATGTAAGCGTCATCCACGCGCCCTTTGATCGTTTGTGGCGGGGAGGTCACCATCA
>ERZ761607.592-NODE-592-length-59528-cov-5.381249_pt1 | contig 59528 bp, 55 predicted proteins | sample MGYA00511164_ERZ761607 | MGnify/ENA primary metagenome ERZ761607 (study PRJEB28899, sample SAMN02445080) | bioreactor sludge metagenome | biome: EBPR sludge | place: Australia: Brisbane, Thorneside Wastewater Treatment Plant | collected 2011-06-22 ...
ACCGTGAAATGGGTACAAAAAAGGGGTCGCGGTCTCCCGCGACCCCGATCGGGGCATCGGTCCTTAGGCTTTGACGCCCGAGGCCGCGGCGACCTCGGCGGCGAAGTCGTCCTTCTTCTTCTCGATGCCTTCACCGAGTTCGAAGCGGGCGAAGCGCTTGATGCTCAGCTTGCCGCCGAGCTTCTTGCCTTCTTCGTCGAGGAGTTTCTTCACGGCCTTGTCGGGCTCCTTCACGAAGCCTTGCTCCATGAGGCAGACTTCGGCGCCGTACTTGGCGACTTTGCCTTCGACGATCTTGTCGAGGAAAGCTTCGGCCTTGCCGGCTTGGCGAGCCTGGTCCTTGGCGATCTCGCGCTCGCGCGCGATGACGTCGGCCGGGATCTCGGAGGGAACGAGGTAGAGGGGCTTGTTCGCGGCGACGTGCAGGCAAAGGTCGCGGGCGAGTTGCTGGGCTTCGGGCTTGGCGAGGGCGGCCGCGTTGTCGGAGCCGAGCTCGACGATGACGCCGATCTTGCCGCCCATGTGGATGTACGAGCCGAGGAGGCCGTCCGTCGTTTCGAAGCGCTGGAAGCGGCGAACTTGGATGTTCTCGCCGATCTTGGCGACGGCTTCGGTAAGGACCGTCTTCACGTCCTTGCCGGCCTGCGCGACGGCGGGCTGGGCGAGGAGAGCGTCGACGTCGCCCGGGTTCTTGGCGGCGACTTGCATCGCGACGGAGTCGACGAGAGCTTTGAATTCGGGGCCCATGCCGACGAAGTCGGTTTCGCAATTCAGCTCGGTGACGACGCCGATCTTGCCGCCTTCCAGGACGAGGGCGGTGACTTGCCCTTCGGCCGCGACGCGACCGGCCTTCTTGGCGGCGGCGGCGAGACCCTTCTTACGGAGAAAGTCGACGGCCTTTTCGAGGTCGCCGCCCGATTCCGTGAGGGCTTTCTTGCAATCCATCATTCCGGCGCCGGTCTTCTGGCGAAGTTCGTTGACGGCGGCTGCGGTGATTCCAGACATCTTTCAATCTCCTTGTATGCGCTTGCGGGGGATCGGGGCTCTCGCCCGAGAAACGCCGCGCGCGGGTGAGGCGCGCGGCTCGTTCACCCCTTCGGGGTGGCGGATAGCGGGGACTTAGTTCGGCTTGTCGGCTTTGGCGCCGCGACGAACTTGGACGTCGACGGTGCGACCTTCGCGGTCGGTCGTCGTGCCGCCGGCCTTGCGGGGGCCGCGCGAGCGGGGCTCTTCGACTTCGTTCGTCTGGGCGATCTTCGCGTCGATCTCGCGCTTGTCGGCCATCGCGCGGGCCTTCTCTTCGAAGACCTTGGCGCCGTCGAGGTACGCGTCCGCGATCGCCGAAGCGAAGAGGCGGATGGACTTGAGGGCGTCGTCGTTACCCGGGATGACGTAGTCGACGAGGTCGGGGTCGCAGTTCGTGTCGGTGATCGCGATGACCGGGATGCCGAGGACTTGCGCTTCGGCGACGGCGTTGTGCTCCTTGGAAGGGTCGATCACGACGATCGCGCCGGGCGCTTCGCGCATGCGGCGGATACCGCCGAGGTTGCGCACGAGACGCTCGTGTTCCTTGTCGGCTTGCGAACGTTCTTTCTTGGGCATGTCTTCCCAGAACGCGGAAGCTTTCTTCTCTTCGATGCGTTCCATCGAGTTGATGCAGGTCTGGATCGTCGAGAAGTTCGTGAGCGTGCCGCCGAGCCAGCGCTCGTTCACGTAGGGGCAGTTCGCGCGCTCGGCCTGCTCGCGGATGACGTCCTTGGATTGCGGCTTCGTGCCGACGAAGAGGACCTTCTTGCCTTGGGCGGAGACTTGCGTGACGAACTGGAGGGCCGTCTTCGCGAGTTGCACCGTCTTCTGGAGGTCGATGATGTAGATGCCGTTACGCGAGCCGAAGATGTAGGGCTTCATCTTCGGGTTCCAGCGCGAGGTCTGGTGGCCGAAGTGCACGCCGGCTTCGAGGAGTTCTTTCATCGTGATCTGAGCGGTCATGTGGGATCCTTTCTTGTTTCCAAGTCGGGGGGTTAGAGGCCCGACGAGAGCTCTTGTTGACGCCAGTTGCGCGGCCGAAAACACGGCCTCAAGAACCGAAAGACGGTTCAACACGCGCGCAGCGACGTATCAAGCAAAAAGATCAATGAAATCGAAGGGGAAGACGGGGTGGTGGGAGGCCCCGGCGGAGACCCGAAGGAGGGCCCCGGCGTTGCGCCGAAGCCCTTGGAATTCCTTGGGTTTTAGCGAGCCGTAACTTCGTTCGGGTCTTGGATGTGGCTCATCGGCAGCGAGCGCAGGAAGCTGTCGAGAATCTCGGAACCCGCTTCGGGGTTCAGCTTCGCGCGGCCTTCCTGCTGCTGGGGCGCGACGTGCGTGCCTTCCAGGAAGCGGCCGAAGGCGAGGGCGTGCTGACCGGAGCCGCGCACGATTTCCTGGGTGAGGCCCGTGCCGGGCGGCAGGAAGGTGGCCGCGGTCTCGACGAGGCCGTCGCCGGGCGAAGCCCAGGCGTGCTGCTTGTAGGCGTGCTTCTGCATGAACGAGCCCATCTTGCTCAGGTTCGGGTAGCCGTCCGGGCCGTCCGGCAGCATCGAGAAGCTGATCCAGCGGAGGTTGGGGTAGAGAGCCTTGAGGTCGGTGACCTGGAACTTGCTCCAGGGGCTCTTGGCCAGGGCATTGATGCCTTCGAGCGGGTTGCCGTGCAGGAGGTCGCGGTCCATGAAGGGCATCGCGCGACGGAGCACGAAGGGGATGGCGGACTTCTGCTCCGAGATCCAGTGCGCGATGAAGGACTCGCGCACGACGCCGGAGAGCGCCACGAGCAGGCGGATCTTCGTGCGTTCCTCGTAGCTCATCTCGGGGCCGCTCGTGAGAAGCGCCGTGAGGGAGTCCGCGACGCCCTTCGACGCGGCCACGATGATGGCGCGGTCGAGCTTGGGCAGCTGGGCGCGGATCTGCTCGGCGATGAGGCGGCCGTTGTGCTCGTAGCTCACGGCGGGCTCGGTGTTGAGCAGGTGGGTCGAGAAGCCCAGGGTGCCGGCGACCTGCGCCGCCCGACGGATGAGCTCGCGGTTCTGGCTGTTGCCCGAAACGTCGATGCCGAAGACGACGAAGATGCCCGTCTTGGCGCGCTCTTCCTTGCTCATGTTGACGACGGAGCCTTCGACCTTGAAGGACTTGTCGCGGGCGGCGTGCTGCACGTCGCTCTCGAGCTGGCCGCCGCGGGCGTCGAGCTTGATCATCTCGTCCCGGAGCGTTTCGGTCGCTTTGAGCATGCCGATGCTTTGCGCGACTTCGCGGCTGTACAGCAGAAGATCGAGCTCACCGTTCACGTAGGCGTTCGCCGAGGGCGGCGGCGGGGTCGCGTCGCAGTCGATGCCGCCCGAGACGAAGACGTTCCAGCAGCGCTTGGCTTCGGCGGACGCGTTCGGGTTCAGCTTGATCTTGTGGAGCGGGTACGGGTCGAACTCGTTGAAGAGCATATGTCCCAGCGGGATGTCGGCGATCTGGAAGTCCACGGCCGACTTGCGGCGGTAGAGCGCGGGACGGAAGCGGGAGGGGACCTGGACGCGCATGCGCAGCCATTCTTCGTCGCTCATCACGACGGCGTCGCGGATCGAGCGCGGGAGCGCGCGCAAGAGGATCGTCTCCTTCTTGGAGGGGACGCGATCGGAATCGGCGACGGGAGCGGATGCCGTCGAATCCGGGCCGTGGGTCGAGCACCCGACGAGCGAGCCGAGCAGCGAAGCCGCGAAGATGAGACGAAGGCGTGACGATGCGATCATGAAATCCCCCCTGATCCGAAGAGTTTAACGCAGGGAGCGGGGGCGGAGCCTCCCCAAAGATTTGGCCCTCGCGCGGGGCGGCGGCGGGATTTTGGCGGAGCGGCTAGCGGGTCGCTCCCGTGAAGGCGCGGAGGGCTTCCACGAAGGCCGCGGGCTGATCCATGTAGACGGCGTGCGAAGCGTCGGGGATCACGCGCAGGCGCTCGGGCTCGCCGGGCATCGAGAGGGCGTTCGCGAGCACGTTCCGCGCGAGCGGGGTGAAGAGCCCGTCGAGCTCGCCGTAGATGCCCGCGATGCGGGCGCGTTCCCGGTGCACGAGCGCGAGCCCGTCGAAGCGGATGTAGTCTTCGTTGCTCAGAAAGCCCGGCATCGCGGTCAGACGGCCGGAGTCGGGCGCGTCCGGTCGAGCTTGCGCGAGGTAGTCCCGCCAGATCGAGCGCCCTTCCTCGCTCGGTCGTCCCGCGTAGACGCCGCATTCGCCGGCGGCGGCGAAGCTCATGGCGACCGCCGAGACCCGCGCTTCGTGCGTGTCGGCGAGACCCCGGAAGAGTTGGGCGTGGAGGGCGGCCACGACGCGCGCCTTCTCCCCTTGCCCCGCCGCTTCGAAACGGCGCGCGCAGAGTTCGTGGATCGCGCGCAGGCTGTCTTCGAAGACGACCGGGGCGGCGACGAGGATGATCTTTTCGACGCGTTCCGGGTGTCGCTCGAGAAAATGGAGCGCGATCGCGCCGCCGTGCGAGTGGCCGAGCAGCGTGGCGCGCGGCAAGCCCGCCTCGTCGAGGAGCGCGGCGAGGTCGTCGGCGTAGCGTGCGTAGCGGTAGTCGCCCTCGGGCGCGGGCGCGCTGCGTCCTTGGCCGCGTTGATCGTAAACGAGCACGAAGAATCCGGCGGCGGCCAGGCGGGGCGCCAGGGTCGCTTCGAAATCGCGCGAGTGGTAGCCCGGCCCCCCGTGCACGAAGACGAGCGCCGGATCGCGCGGGGAGCCGAAGCTCCGGCGATAGATCCCCTCGAGTTTGTCGGCGACGGTCGACGCGAGGGCGGGGCCCATCGTGGAAAGGGCCAGGGCGAATCCGAGAAAGGCGCGCGGGATGGGCATTTCGTCCTGCTAGCGAGCGGGGTATCGGTCTGTCGAGCGAAAGCGTGACGTCGGGGTGAGCCGATCCCGCGAAGCTGCTAGAGTGAGCCGCGCGTGAGCTACGACCACCTGCCGGCCGACTTGGCCCATAAGCTCGAGAATTGCCCGACGAACCCCGGCGTTTACGTCATGCGTGACGAGGGCAAAACGGTGATCTACGTGGGTAAGGCCAAGAACCTGCGCAACCGCGTGCGCACGTACTTTCAGCTCGGCGCCGACCACGAGCCCAAGACCGTGATCCTCGTGGGCAAGGTGCGCGACATCGAGTACCTCGAGACGGGCTCCGAGGAAGAAGCCCTCATCCTCGAGAACACGCTCATCAAGAAGTGGAAGCCCCGCTACAACATCCGCCTGCGGGACGACAAAACCTATCCCTTCCTCAAGCTCGACTTCAACCACGACTTCCCGCGGCCCTACGTCGCGCGTCGACCCACGAAGCAGGCGGGCGTCGAGTACTTCGGGCCCTTCCCGAACGGCGGCGCCTTCTCGCGCACGCTCGAGCTCGCGTCGAAAGTCTTTCAGATTCGCGACTGCCGCGATCACGAGTTCGCGAACCGTTCGCGTCCTTGCTTGAGCCACCAGATCGGCCAATGCACGGCGCCCTGCGTGGCCTACGTCACGAAGGAAGACTACGCCAAGCAGGTCGCGGGCTTCCTTTCTTTCCTGAAGGGCGGATCCCAGGAACTCGAGGAGAAGTGGGAGCGCGAGATGTTCGAGGCCTCCGAGCGCATGGACTTCGAGGAGGCCGCGCGGCTGCGCGATCGCCTGACTTCGATCCGCGCGACCGTCGGCCAGAACCAGCGTATGGTCGATACGGCCGACCTCACGGACCGCGACATTTGGGCGAGCTGGCCCGCGTGGGGCGAGCGCAACGCGAGTGAGGTACTCGACGTGGCCGTGCTGCAGTTCCGCGGCGGACGCTGGATCGGGCAGAACTACGTCGAGGCCGACCTGGCCGAGAAGCTTGCCGACGAGGAACTGCTCTCGACGCTGCTGCTGCAGTACTACGGCAAACACCCGTGCCCGCCCGAGATCGTCGTGCCCGAGGGCAGCGTGGGAGACTTCCACGCGGTCGGCGCCGCGCTCGCGAAGATCGCCACGCTCGAGGAAGCGCCGCGCTTGCGCGCGCCCTCCGAGACGAGCGATCTCGCGAAGGCCTTCGATCTCGCGAGCCAGAACGTGCGGGGCGCGGCCGAGTGGCGCACCGAAAAACGACGCTCGCGGGAGGATGGCCTCGACGCCATCGCCAAGATGCTCGAGCTCGCGGGCCCCCCGCGTCGCATCGAGTGCGTGGACATCTCGAACTTCCAGGGCGCCGCGAACGTCGCTTCGGCCGTCGTCTTCGTGGACGGCCGTCCCGAGAAGGCGCAGTACCGTCACTACAAGATCCAGGGTTTCAGCGGGCAGAACGACTTCGCGTCCATGCGCGAGGTCATGTCACGCCGTTACGCTAAGCCCGATTCGCCCGTGCCCGATCTCCTCGTGGTGGACGGTGGCAAGGGGCAGCTCGCGTCGGCGACCGAGATTCTCAAGGGCCTTGGCTGCACCTTTCCCGTGGTGGGTCTGGCGAAGGCGCGCACGAAGCGCAACTTCGCCTCGTCCGACGTCGAGACGAGCGAGGAGCGCATCTTCGTGCCCAACCAGAAGAATCCGATTCGCATCAAGAACATCGAGGCCTTCCGCATCCTCACGCAGATCCGCGACGAGGCGCACCGCTTCGCGATCGAGTTCCACCGCAAGAAGCGCGACGAAGCCTCGGGGCTTTAAGATCGTGGGCGGTCGAGGACCCGGCCCTTAGAGGCTGTGCAGGACTTGGATGTAGTTCTTGATCGTCCACGCCGCGATCGCGACCAAGACGATCACTTGCAGCGCCATGCGTAAGGGGCGCGAGCGGTGGAAAAGCTCGAAGCCGCGGTTCGGGACCCGCGTCGGGCGCTCGCCCAGGTTCGTGCGGAAAATCGCGACTTCCTGGGATCGGTGCGACACGACGGCGTCGCGCCAGTGGATCCGGATGTTCTCGCGTTGGTATTGAAGCCAGCTCAAAGCTCAGTCGTCCTTCAGTAGTTGTAAGAAGCCATGCCCAGGAGCGTGATGTAGTCCCCGCTCCGGGTCAGCGAAGTTTTCGTGGTGGGGTTCGTGCCGAAGATGTCGCCGCGGTCGGGCCAGGCGATGAAGTGGTAACGAAGATCGAGGCCGAGGAAGAGTCGACGGCGGTAGACGTCGAACTCGAAGCCACCGCCGAAGTTGAAGCCAACCCCGTTGTCGGAGTTGACCGCGCCCGTCTGCCAGCGTTCGCCGACCGAGCCGAGGCCGTTGACCACGGAGTTACCGATGACGCTCTCGGAGCGGAAGAGAACTTCAACGCCCGCGGCGAGGAAAGGATTCATCATCGAAAAACCGCGTGGCAGGTTTTCGGGGTCGAAGGCGAAACGGAAGCCGAGGCTCGCCGGGACGAGCGTCGTTGAAATTTCGAGGTCGATGTTGGGGCCCGAGATCGTCGTGTCGTAGAGCGCCTGGTGGCGAGCGAGGCCGATGCCGACCTCGGCCGCCCAGAGCTTATCGAAGTAGTAGACGAAGCGAACGCCCGCGTAGACGCCGCCTTGGTAGGCCGCCGCGAGATCACCCGTGAAGATCCCCGAGCCGAGCAGGAACGAGGTTTGGAAGAAGCGCCCGAAGGTCTCTTGGTATTCCTGTTCCAAATCGACGGGGTCGTTCGCGAAGGCGCCGTAGTCGTCGTAGCCGCTCGAGAAACCTTTTTGCGCGTGCGCGTTCGAGAGTGCGAGGGTCAAGGCGGCCAGCGTGGCGATGCGGAAACTCGAAAATAAACGCAAGCGGCAACCCTCCCTGAGACCTTCAAGATCTCACGAAGAGTCGAGTTTGGCACGTTAAGACTGCGAAAATATTGCCAAGCGGAGCTCAGGGTTCGTCGGGGATTCGTTTTCCGCTCTTCTTGCCGCTCCCCTTGCCGCCGCCCGCCCCGCTTTGATGGCCGAGCGCGGTATCGAACTCGATTTTTCGGCCGGCCGAACGGTAGGCGGCCTCTTCCGGGGAAAGCTGCTCTTGGTTGAGTTTCTTGATCCCGTCCACGACCGCCGTCGGCGAGCAGATGCCCATGCGCTTATCCTTGATGTTCTTGCCGATCGTCTTTTCGAAGACGTGCGAGGCGAAGGTCGAGCAATTTTGGCGAATCTCGCGGTATTCCCTTTGGTTCCAATCCCGGATCTGGGCGTCGAACTTATCTTTTTGGGTTTGGTCGATTTCCTGGCAAGACCGCGCGCCGATCTGGTCGCTCTTGTCGTAGCCGGGATCGTCGGGGGATTCGTTGTGGCCGTCGCCGCCGTGCCGAAGCACGGTGATCGAGGAACTCAGGCGGTCGTCGTGCTCGTTTCGCTTGAGGCTCTTCTTCAGGACTTCGTCGTCGAGCTCGTCCCCTTCGCCTTCGGGCGGCCAAAAGCCGAAGGTCTGCGTGTCGAAGAGGCGGGGGCGATCCTCGAGCGTCCGCCTTGCTTCCGCGTACGGGTAGTAAGCGAGCGAAGAGTGGCCGAAGCCGGCGAAAAGGACGGGGTAGTGCGCGTGGATGCAAAGCAGTCCGACGGCGCCGATCTTCTTCTGGTTCGGCACGGCGAGCTCGGGATCGAGGAGCTCGGCGCGGGCCGCGGCGCCGGTCGCGAGAAAGGTGGCGAGCAGGACGAAACGCTCAAACATCGTGCCTTCCATTCTAAGGGAAGGGTAAGCGTCGAGGTCGTTAAGATTCGGTTAGAAGTAGTAGTGGGCGCCGGCGTTCACGACCGAGCGGAAACGGATGCTGCCGATAGATTCGAGGCGGAGGCCGCCGCCGACGCCGAGCGCGAGGTTCGGCAAGCCTTCCAGGAAGAAGCGCGCCGAGGTGCCGCCCTCGAGGACGTAGCCGATCGAGCTGCCGCCCGTGGCCTGTTGCGAGCTCACGCCCGCCCCCATGTAGAGGTCGAAGAACATGTTGTCTTCGATGAAGATGTGTCGGTTGAGGCGGCCCGTGAGCTCGAGGAAGTTCGCGCCCTGGGTCGTGTCGATGCCGAGGTTGAAGCCGAAGGCCGAGGCGCGCGTGACGTGCCAGTTCACGCTGAGGGTCGGGGTTTGGCCAGGGCCGATGTTATCGACGCCGAGCCCCCAGCGACGGCTCAGGTCCTTGCCACCGAACTTGCTTTCGGGGGCGGCCAAGGCGCCGAGCGTGGCGATCGTCGCGAGAAAAAGGGCCGACGCCCGGGTCCGGGAAAAGAGAAACGCGCCCCCTGTCAATTCCATTCGGTCATGCTACCCTCGAACGCCATGAATGACCAAGTCCTCGACGAAACGAAACTGCGCGCGATGGTGAAGTACCTTCGGATCGGACTCCTCGTTGTGGGAGTCGCGGTCGTGGTCGGAGGAGCTTCGCTCTTGCTTCAAAGCTACCGTCGTTCGGCGGCCGAAAAAGGCTTCTCGGCCCTCGCGGCGATCGAGACGCTCGAGACGGATGCGGCCAACCAGGCCCAGACGCTCAACATCCCGGCCGAAGAAGCCATGAAGAAGTGGCCGGACGAGAAGAAAGCGGACTACGAAGGGAAGTTGAACGCGGTCGTCGCGGAATACGGATCTTCGACCGCCGGCGCGACGGCGGCCCTCAAGCTCGCGCGCTGGAAACTCGTGAACGAGAAGTTCGACGAAGCCGTTCCCCTTTACGAAGGCGTGCTCAAGCACGCGACCTCGTCGACGACGATGCTCATGCGTGCGATGGCCTTCGAAGGTCTCGGGGCGACCCGCGAAGCCCAAAAGAACTTCGAAGAAGCCGTTAAGGTTTATTCGCAAGCCATCGACATGAAAGAGAATCCCTTCAAGCCGCTCGCTTACATGGGCAAGGCGCGCGCCGCGGCCGCGCTCGGCAAGAAGGACGAGGCGAAGGCCGCGCTCGAAGCCGTCGCGAAGGAATTCCCGAACTCGAATTACGAGCGCCGCGCCCGCGCGCTGCAAGCCCTGCTCGTCGGCGGTTGATCGCGTGAAGTCGGCGCCCAGAGTCTCCGCGGTTTTTTGGGGCGGCTTCGCGCTGCTCTCGGCTTGCTCCAGTTTGAAAGGCTCCTTCCGCTCGGCATTGCCGACGGACCCGCTCCGTATCCAAAGTCTCGGGATTCAGCAGATCACGACGGAACCGCGGGCCGAAAACCCGGGGATCTTGCGCGAGCAGCCTTGGCAGTGGCGGGGGCGCTTCGCGTCCGGGGCGCCGGCCCAGAGTTTCGTCGAGCCGATCCTGGCTTCGTCCGACGACGTGCTCGTGTCGAGCATCGGCGGCGGCCTCGAGCTCCGTCGCGTCCGTAGCGGCCAGAAGATCTGGAGCTTGCCCGTCGCGATCGGGGTCGCTTCGAAGCCCCTCATCCTCGGGACTTCGGTCGTCGTGGCCGGGCTCGATGCCCAGGTCCGTCGTCTCAATCTGACGACGGGCGCGGTCGAATGGACCCAACGGATCTCGGCCGAGTCGACGGGCGGGATCGCCGCGTCGGGCGGCCGTCTCTTCGTGAGTTCGGCGGACGATTCGCTTTGGGCCCTCGACGAAAAGAGCGGCGAAGTCGCTTGGACCTACCGGCGTCCCGGCACGAGCGCGCAGACCCAGTGGTCGCTCCGTGGCCAGGCCGTGCCGCAGGTCTCGGTCGACGGCGGCCGCCTCTTTCTGGGCTTCTCGGACGGCTACTTCGTGGCGCTCGACGCGCAGAACGGCCAGACGGTCTGGGAACGGAACTTCGATCGCGCGGGTCGCTTTAAGGATGCCGACCTGAGCCCCGTGCTCTCGCGCGACGGATTGACGCTTTTCTTGCCGCTCGTGGACGGCGACTTGATCGCGGTGCGGACTTCGAACGGATCCTCGCTCTGGTCGGTTCCCGACGCGGGCGGGGCCACGCCGCTTGTCGACGAAGACGAAGGCGCGCTCTACGCCGTCACGCTGAGCGGCCAGGTCCAGCGCGTTTCGCTCCGCACGACGGCGGTCGAATGGACGACGGGCCTGAGCGCGGGCGCCCCCTCGACGCCGGTGGCGCTCGGCGCTCGCCACGTCGTCCTCTCGACTTCGCACGAAGGGTTGGCCGTTTTGGACCGCAAGTCGGGCCAGGTCGTTTGGCGCAAGCGCTACGGCTACGGCCCGCTCGCGGCGCCGGCCTTCGACGGCGAGCGCCTGCTCGTTCTGTCGGCGCGTAACCGTCTCGAGCTCTTCCGCGTCGAGGAGCGAAAGCCCGCGCACGGAGGCTAGGGTGGCAGTCCGGGAGCATCGCCTCGAAGGAGCTCGTCAGGTCGAGTCCCCCAATTTCGACGAGCGTCCCGGCGGGGCGTCCGACATCTCGTTGCTCGTGATCCACGGGATCACGCTGCCGCCCGGCGACTTCGGCGGGCCCGACGTCGAGAATCTCTTTTTGAATCGCCTCGACCCTCAGGCCCACCCCTACTTCGCCACGATTTCGCACCTCAAGGTTTCGACCCACCTCTTCATCCGTCGCGACGGGGAGCTCGTGCAATTCGTTCCCTTCGACAAGCGGGCCTGGCACGCGGGCAAGTCCGAGTTCCGGGGCCGCGAGGTCTGCAACGACTTCTCGATCGGCATCGAGCTCGAGGGCACGGACGACGGCCCCTACGAAGACATCCAGTACCGCCGTCTTCTCCAGGTGACGGCGGCCTTGCTGGTGGCTTACCCGACCTTGGCCCTCGATCGCATCCGGGGGCACTCCGATATTGCCCCGGGTCGAAAGACGGACCCCGGTCCCTTCTTCGATTGGGAGCGTTATCGCCGCGGGCTCGCCGCTCTGCCGCTCGTTTCGTGACGGTTTTTCGAAGCTCCGCTCCGGGTTACACTTGAAGGGCATATGAACGCATCCAAAGGGTGGGCACATCTCGTCGCGATCGGTGGAACGGGCATGGGGGCGCTCGCGGCGCTCCTGCAGGATCTCGGTTGGCAAGTCACCGGCAGCGACGGCCCGCTCTATCCACCCATGAGCACTTTCCTCGCTTCGCGACGCATCCCGCTCGCGGAAGGCTACGCGCCCGAGAACGTGCGCGGCGAGCGTTGGGGCATCGCGAAGGCGCGCCCGGATCTCGTCGTGATCGGCAACGCGATCAGCCGCTCGAATGTCGAAGCCCAAGCCGTCGAGGCTTGCGTCGCCGAGGGGACGCGTCGCATGAGCTTTGCCCAAGCCCTCGCCGAGTTCTGCATCGACGACCGCCGCAGCTTCGTCGTCGCGGGGACGCACGGCAAGACGACGACGTCGTCCGTACTGGCGTGGTGCCTCGAGAGCCTCGGCCGCCAGCCCGGCTTCTTCGTGGGCGGCATCCCGAAGAACTTCGGCCAGGGCTGCCGCGTGGCCGAGGGTCGGGACTTCGTCTCGGAAGGCGACGAGTACGACACCGCCTACTGGGACAAGGGCTCCAAGTTTTTGCACTACCGTCCGAGCTGGGTGCTCTGCACGGGCATCGAGTTCGACCACGCCGACATCTTCGCGGATCTCTCCGCGGTCGAGGCCTCCTTCCTGAAGCTCGTCGATAAGACGCGCGAAGGCTGGATCCTTGTCGACGACGAAGCGTCGCCGTCGCCCGCGTCGGTCGCCCGCGTCGCCGCGCGGGTGAAAGAGGCGGGGCAACGCCTTTGGCGCTACGGCGCGATGGCCGGCTCCGAACTGCGTCTGCACGGCATCGAGAGCGTGGAGCTGCCGTGGGATCGTTCCGTGCGCGGCGCACGCCTGGATCTCGAGACGCCCACGCTCGGTCGCTTTCGCGTGGACTCGCCCCTCATCGGTCGCCACAACGCGCTCAATCTTCTCGGGGTCGTCGGCACCTTGCTCGCGGGCGAAGTGTTGAAGGACGTCGCCTCGCTGCAGGAAGCCCTGCGCGGTTTCCGGGGCGTGAAGCGCCGCCAGGAAGAGGTTTTCGTTTCGCCGGGGCTCGTCGTGATCGACGATTTCGCCCACCATCCGACGGCCATCCGCGAGACGATCGCCGCGATCCGTTCGCGTTACGCGGGCGCGCGCGTGGCCGCCTTCTTCGAGCCGCGCTCGGCGACCTCGGCCCGTAAGGTCCTCGAGAAGGAATTCTCCGAAAGCTTTGACGGCGCGGACGCCGTATTTCTCGTGCCGCCCACGAAGGCGAACGTTCCCGAGGCCGAGCGTCTCGACGCGAAGGCCGTGCTCGCGACGTGGTCGTCGAAGGCCGCCAACCGCGCCAAGTTCGGGCTCGCGGATCCCTCCATCGAGACCCTCGCGCAACGCTTCGACGAATGGCGACGCGGGGACTCCTCGCGCGCCGTCGCGCTCGTCATGTCGAACGGCCCCTTCGGCGGACTGCACGGACGCCTCGCCACGCTGGGGAGCTAGGTTTCCGGTGGGGCGCCTCGCGGCACGTCGGCGTGCGAGCCGGAGCGGTCAGGGCGTCGTCGAGTACATTCTCATCGCGGCCATCGTCGTGGGGATCGTCTACGGTCTCTTCGAAGGAATCTTCAAGCCTCAGGTCGAGCGGATGCAGAACCGCATCAAGGAAGAGAGCACGGCCGTGCTGCGCCAGCGCCCGCTCGGGATCCCGATCGCTTGGTTCGGATTCAACCAGCCCGACTTCGACGCGGTCTCGGCGCAATTGACGGGTGGCCCGCAGGGCGGGTCGGGCGGCGACGGCGAAGGCGGCTCGGGATCCCGCGGCGGCGACCGCGGCGACGATGGCGGCGAGGGCGGTGGCCGGGATGGCGGGGGCGGCGACGGCGGCGGCTCGGGACCGCGCCGTCCGACCGACAACTCGTCGGGCTTAGGCCCCGCGGGCGGCGGCGGCGGAACTTCCACGGCCGCGAACGAAGACGACGAAGGCGAGGCCGCGAAGAAAGGCGGTCGTCGCGGACGCGCGGGCGGGGGCGACCAAGAAGAGGGCGAAGCGGCTTCGGGGTCGACCTCCTCGGCGGCCGAAAACGCGGGCGAAGAAAGCGCCGAAAACGGCGAAAAGAAATCCGGCGACGGCGAGGGCCCCCCCGCGCGGGCCAAGCGGGCCGACCAGGTTCGCGAAGAGCAAGGCGGCAACTGCTCCAACTTCAACGTCTTCACGTTGTTGAAGGTCGCGGCCATCATCGCGATTTTCCTCCTGCTCGCGGCCGTCTTCGTGACGGGTCGCGGTCAGAAGGGTTCGGACTGATCAAAGTTTGATCGGGCTGTCGAAAAGATCGACGCGAATTTCGGCGTATTTTGTTGGTCGCCCGTCCAGATCTTTTGCGGGTTGAGGGCAATAAGTCTTTGAAACGCCTGGGTTTGTCGAAAAAGTTTACGCGACGAGCCAAAATTGGCACGGGATTCGCAATGAGCCCTCCGAGATTTCCAGGAGGAACTTATGAAGCAAGGGATTGCAACCCGTTACCTGCCCTTCGGGGCGTTGAGTCTTGCGTTCGTCGCGTCGTTCGCGGCACGAGCTCAAATGATCGAGATCGAGGAGCCCGCGCAAGTCGCCGCGGAGAACTCCGAAGAGAGCGTCGAAGAATTCCAAGGTCAAGCGACGTCGGCCGTGGGCCCGGCGAAGGTGCTGACCAAGAGTTCGACGGTGGCCGACGAAGAGGCGGAAGCCTCGAAGGTCGAGCAGCGCATGGCCGCGAAGAAGCAGGTCAACGAAGTCGCGCCGATCGAAGTGACCGCCCAAGCGGCGGCCGTCGAGAGCCAACCCGTCGCGATCTCGAACGCGATGCAGCCCACCACGGTTCCTCCGGCGCTCGCTCCTTCGGTTGCCCAGCGCAACCTGCAGGAAGCGGCGGCCGTTCAGGGCAACGGCGGCGGCGTCGCCAACATGGCGAACGCCGGCCAAGCCCCGAACCGCGTCTACAACCTGCCCCCGATGGGCCAGGCCGAAGCCGGTAACCTGAACCACAACTCGGGTTCGGGCCAGCAGATCATCATCGTGCCGAACCTCCAGAACTCGCCCAACACGGTTCAGGACCAGGGCACGAACGTCGAGGCCAAGAACTCGAGCTCCATCGCGAGCGAGATGAACGTCGAAAGCATGAGCCGCGCGGAACTCCTCCGTCGCGAGCGTATGCGCGGCGAGCTCCGCAACGAGAACCGCGTCCTCGAGCGCCTCGAAGAAGGCCGCATCCAGGACGAGCGCGCCCGCTCGAACGAGATCGAACGCTTCGAGACGAGCGTGCAAGGTTCCGCTTCGGCGTCGACGAACCTCGAGAGCGTCCCCGTGGTTTCGGCGGACGCCGCCGCGGCCGCGAGCGCTTCGGGTTCGGGCGCGAACGCCGTCGCCGTCGCGACGGTGTCAACGGGTTCGGACTCGCTCGGCGTGTCGGGCCAGGACGGCGTGAAGTTCCGCGTCTCGCCCTTCGGTGGTTACCGCTGGTTCGAGAACAACAATTCGCAGTTCCAGGCCCGCAACGACTTCGTGACGGGTCTCTCGCTCGAAGGTCAGGTCAACGAATACCTCGGCATCGAGGGTAGCTTCTCGTTCGCGCGCGACAGCTTCGTGCAGCAGGGCTACGGCAACGCCTACGCTTACGGCGCCCAGATGCAAAGCTACGGCGGCGGCTACTACGCGCCCCAGTGCGCGTCCTGCCAGGGCGGCTACGGCGCGGTCGGCGGTGGCTACTACCCGCAGAACGGGTACATGAACTATCCCATGGCGCAGAGCCGCGACAGCTTCGACGTGTCGGCGGGCCTCAAGCTCGGTTACTCGATCTCGAAGGTGCGCCCCTTCGTGGCGGCCGGCATCGGCGGCGTCTTCCAGAAGTACGCCATCGACGACCGCTACACCGACGAGCAGCTCGCGAGCATCGGCTGGACCCGCAGCTCGAACTACGTCATCTCGAACTTCGGCGGCGGCTTGGACTTCAACCTCGCCAAGAACTTCGGGATCGGCGCGCGCTTCGACTACCAGGCCTTCCTCAACAAGAAGGCCACCCCGTTCAACCAGATCTGGGGCGACAGCCGGAACCGTTACCGCCTTAGCGGTTCGCTCCAACTCTCGTTCTGATCGCCGGACCTTCCTGAAATCTCGGGAGCCGCCGCTTCCCCTTCGCGGGGGAGCGGCGGCTTCGCGTTTTCCGGCTTCGAAAGGGAGCTCCCCCTGGGGCCGGAAGGGCTCTATACTCGTCGTCATGAGGGCTTTCGCGTTTTCGTTGTCCTGCGCGCTGGGCGCGGCGGCCTGGGCGCTGCCCCCGCCGAAACTTCCGCTGGGCCCTTCGATCGGCGCCGACCCGCGCGCGACTCCCGCGCCGCCCCTCGAAGCGATCCGCTTTCCCGAGGAGGCGAGCCGCGACCTCTGGCCCGCGGGCTGCGACGACTTTCTTTCCCTCGCGGGCGCCGACGCCGTTCGCGTCAAGATCACCAAGAAAGACGGACGCTTCACGGCCTTCGCCGCGATGAAGCTGCGCCCCGAGCCGGGCGAAAGCCTCGAAGCCCTCGTGCGATCCGTCGACGAGCGCCTGCGCGACGTCGCCTCGTACCCGAAGTGGGTTTTGCCCGGAATCAACGATCGCGCCGACGGCGGCAGCTACTTCGTGAGCGTGGACGGGCTCGAGGCCGTCGCCCGGCAAAAAGATCGACACTATGCCCTGACGGGTCCCTACACCTTCCGCGTGCTCTGGTTCGAACGCTCGGGCGCGTCGACCTTGGACGTGCGCCTGGACGAAGGGATCGCGGGACCCGACTGCCCCGCCCTGCGGCCGGCGGGCACGGGGCTCGCGCGCCCCTTCTTCCGCATGACACCGCGTCCGGAGATCGTCGAGTTTCTCGTCGCCGAGCTCTTCGCGGTCCCGCGCGCCGCCTGGGTCGAGCTGCACCTGCGTCTCGCGCTCAAACCTTCGCGTCTCGTCTACGAGTTGCTGGGCGAAGGACTCGTGCGCTCGCAGGTCGAGGCGCGCGGCCGACGGATCTTCGCGAACTTCGTCGACCTCAGAAGGTCCGGCGCCGTTCGAGGGGGCGCCAGCGCGGCTTCAGCGCTTCCTTCGCCATCGGCTCCTCCGCGAGCTCCGGGGCCTTGAGCCCGCCGAGGGCGGTGGGCAGGCGCTGCAGGGGGTAGGCCGTCGTCAGGAAACGGCGGGCCTCGAAGGCCGCGCGCACGGAATCCGCTTCGGTTTCGAACCAGTCCTGGGAAAGGGCGATCTGGCCCCTCGAGACCTCGGGTCGCGGGCGAAAGCTCCACGGCGGCGAGATGAAAAGGACCTCGAGCACGCGCATCTCGAGCTTCGTCCGGTAGGCGTCGATCGGCGTCAGCGTCCATTCCGCTTTCCAATCGGCGACGTGACGAATCCGCTTGTCCCACTGGAGCATGTAGTAGCGAAGGCTCGTGTCGCGCACCCAGGGCTGGACGAAGCGCAGACCCCCGCTCTCGACGAGGAGGCGCTTGGCTTCGAAGCGCCGTCGCGCGACGAGATAGTCCTGCAGGTCGTCGGCGAGCTTCGACAGGGGTTGGGGAACGACGATGGCGAGGGGCTGGTAGCCGTCGGCGGCGCGCAGACGGAGCGCGCTCTGGGAGCACGCCGTGGTGAGCGCGAGCAAGCCGAGCAGGCGGAAACGCATGGCCCCTGAGTGTAACACGCCTTCCTCGTCGTTTGCGCTCCGGGGTGATAGAGTGTGGGGCGTGGATTGGGAACTCGTCCTCGTAGGGTTGTGCGTCGTCTTGAGCGCTCTTTTCTCGGCTTCCGAGACGGCCATCACGAGCCTCGGCCGGCTCGAAACGCAGTCGATCATGGCCGACGGCGGCCGCGTCGCCCGGCTCGTGAACGACTGGGCCAAGCACCCGAGCCGCTTTCTCACCACGGTCCTCATCGGCAACAACATCGTGAACATCTCGGCCTCCTCGCTTTTGACTTTGTGGCTGCGCGAGAAGGTCGGCCTCTCGATCCCGGCCGTCATGACGGTTTTCACGTTCTGTTTCATCGTGCTCTCGGAGATCACGCCGAAGATTTTGGCACGCGAGTACGCCGTCCGTCTGGCACCCTACGCGCTCGACTTTCTAAAGCTCGTTTGGATTTTCCTGTGGCCGCTTAACGCGATCATCGGGCTCTGGACGAACGTTCTCCACCGAATCATGGGGCAAAGGCGAAACGGCCTTCAGAAGCCCATCTCGGAAGAGGAACTTGAGCAAACGATCGAGATGGCCGCCAAGGAAGGCGGGATCGACCAGGGGACGGGCGAGGTCCTGGCCAACCTCATCGATTTTTCGGATCGCATCGCGCGCGACATCATGACCCCGCGCACGAAGATCCAGGCCATCCCGATCCAGTGGACGCAGGAGCAGGTCGTACGCTTCATCGCGACGGACGGGCATTCCCGCTACCCCGTCATGCGCGGCAGCCTCGACGAGGTCGTCGGCGTGTTGCTCGTGAAGGATCTGCTCATGCACCTTCAGCGCACGAGCCCCGGATCGTGGACGCGCGTCGTGCGGCGGCCTTACTACATCGCCGAAGTCGCGAAGCTCGGGAACGTCCTGCGGGACATGAAGCGCGTGGGGACGCACCTCGCGCTCGTGCGCAACGAGACGGGCGTGCTGACGGGCCTCGTGTCGCTCGAGGACGTCTTGGAAGAAATCTTCGGCCAGATCCGCGACGAACACGACGATCCTTCCGAGGCCGGCTATGACGCCGTCATCGGGGGGCCGCAGATGCTGAGCGGCGACCTTCCGCTCATCGATTTCAACGAACGCTTCAACGCCTCGCTCCCGCTCGGCACGGGCTACAGCACGCTGAACGGGTACTTGCTCGAGCGCATGGGCGGGCAGCTGCCGCCCGTAGGCACCATTATTTTCGCGGAAGACGCGACCTTCCGCATCCAATCCGTGAGCGAAAGCGGCATCGCGACGCTCGAGCTCCTGGAGCGCACCCGCGAACCCGAACGCGGCGAAGAAGACTAGCGCCCTTGCCGGGGGTGGGGGCGCCTAGCCGGACTTCTTTTTGAGGTAGTTGCAACGACCCTGGATGAGGTGGCGGTGGCCTTCGAGCTTGAAGCCGAAGTTCTGCGCGATCTTGACCTGGAGATCCTCGATCTCGTCGTCGTGGAATTCGAAGATCTCGCCGCAGTCCGTGCACACGATGTGGTCGTGGTGGTGCTCGTCGGGCAGTTCGTAGAGGACGCGGCCGTCCGGTGAGCGATGCGAGTCCTCGAGCAGCTTGGCGTCGCAGAGGACTTTGATGTTGCGGTAGACCGTCGCGGCGCCGATGCCGGGATGCTCGGCCTTCACGCGGGCGACGATGTCCTGGGCGTCCAGGTGTCCGCCCGTCTCGAGGATGAGGCGCGCGATCGTCCAACGCTGCTCGGTGTACTTGAGACCTTCGCGGGTCAAGTAATCACGGAGCGAGGAATGCCAGGCCTGCATCTGTTCCTCGTTCGGAGGCGGCGCTTCCGGCGGCAAAGTGCGGCCACACGGAAGGACCCGGCCCTTTTTCTCTTTCGACCCCATGGCTTCAATCTTTCACGGCGTGGCCGAGCTTTCAAGGGTCGGCAATTTTCGGAGCAAAGCGCCGAGGCGGCTCGTGGCGCCGCCCTCGCCGAGCAGGTGGCGGCTCTCGGCCTCGGCCGAAGCGCGCCATTCGCGGAGGCCGCCGAGGGCGACTTTCCGCAGGATCGAGGCGAGAGCTTCGGCGTCCGAAACCGTGCGGAGGGCGCCTTGCCGGATAAAGCGGGGGGCCAGCGGTTGGGCGCGCAGCGAGGGACCGCAGAGAGTCGGAAGTCCCCATAGCACGGGTTCCACCACGCTGTGGAGCCCGCGGCCGAGTCCGCCGCCGACGTAGGCCAGATCGAAGCCCCGGTAGGCCTCGAGCAGGATGCCTTCCCGCACGACGAGTTTGAGCGAAGGCATGCGGTGCTGGATGCTCGCGACGACGTGCGGGTCCTCGACCTCGTGGGGAATCGCGACGACGAAGAAGCGCGCGGCTTCGTCGTCGCTGAGCCGGGCGAGCGCGTCGCGCCAGAGGGCGGCGTCCTCGGGCCAGGCCGATCCCAGGAGCACCGAGATCCGCCGCGGGTCGGGCAGGGCATCCCTTTCCTCGAGGGGGTGTCGCGAGTCCCGTCGCGCCCTTTCGAGGCGAGCCAGGATGCGGTCGATGCGAGTGTAACCCACGTACTCGGCGTCGTAGCCGTCGGCCCGGGCGGCGTCGCGTTCCTCGGGGGAACGAGCGCCGAGCCGCGCGACGAGCGGGCGCAGCAGGCGTTCCTTCAGGAAGCCCGGGCTCGGCCAGCGAGTCGGGAGCCAAACGATGCGTCGTTCGCCGCGCCCGCGCGCGGCGAAGGCCTCGAGAATGCCGGGCCAGACGTCGTTGTGCGAAAGGACGAGCCAAACGGGATTCAGCCGATCGAGGAAGCGATGGATGTCGCGCGTGCGGTCGGGGGGCAGGGGACCCGCGTAACGGAAGGGCCGCTCGCGGCGCCACCGCTCGAGCCGATCGCGGGCCGACACCGAGCTCGCCGTGAGCACGAGGTCTTCGGCGCGCCAACCGGCCTCGGCGAGCTTCTCGTCGGACAGGAAGAAGCTCGCGAGGTCCTCGAGCTCGCCGACGGAGGCGCCGTGGATCCAAAGGGTCGGACGCTCGGCCGCCCGCTCGGGCAGGAGCGAGGCGTAGGCATCGCGAAAGTGCAGCGTCGCCTCGGCCTTCTTGGGCAGGCCGGCCCAACGGTCGACCCCCCGAAGCGTGCGGAAGAGAAGCTCCGAAGCCAGGCTCCAAACGCTCATCGGGAATCTCCGTAGCGCGTCCACCAGCCTTCGAAGGCCTCCCAGAGTCGCCCGGGCGAGACGCGTTTCATGCAGGCGTGGCGTTCCGGGTAGGTGCAGGGCCCGCCGCCGTGGCGGGTGCAGGGGCGACAAGGCAGGGGCACGCCCAGCTCGCGGCTTTCCGCTCGCCAGGGCGAGAAGCCGAAGCCCGGCACGATGGGGCCGGCCAGCGCGAGCACGGGCGTGCCGACGGCCTCCGAGATGTGGAGCCAGGCGCTGTTCCCGCAGAGGGTAAGGGCATGCGCGGCCGCGATGGCGGGCAACTCGTCGAGACGGGTTTGGCCGAGGCGGTCGCGAAAGCGCTCGCCGCCCAGCGCGGCGAGCTCATCGACGAGATCCGTGGGGAAGGCCTTCGGCGGCCCCACGAGCGTGAGCGTGAAAGCGCGCGGATCCGCGAGCAGGCGCCGCAGGAACTCCGACCAGTGTTCGACCGGCCACTTCTTCTTCCACTTCGAGGCGTCGGGCGCGATGAGGATCGAGCGCGGCGCCCGCGCGACGGGCGCCGCGAGGACGAGGGACGGACGAAGGTCGTCGCGGCCGAGGAGCCCGAGGTGTTCGCGGTAGACGTGCCGCGCGCCGAGGAGGTCCCGACGGAAAAGCACGGAGAGCGAACGGAGGAGCGAGGATTTCCGCGTGCGGTGGGAGCGAAAACGCATCCAGCGAGTCGAGAAGACGTCGGCCAGGCGGAGGCCGGCGCGGAGCGCCGCGCTCTTACCCACGCCGTGCAGATCGTAGACGTGCTCGAGCCGGAGGCCCTCGGCGCCGAGCCGGCGACGAAGGCGCCATCCTTGCGCGAAGGCCCGGGCGAGGCTCGCGGGGCCGCGCGCGAAGGGTAGGCATTCGAAACCCGCGCCGAAATTTTCGACGAGCGGGACGAGCGAGGCGTCGACCCAAAAAAAGAGGCGCGCGTCGGGCGCTTCTTCGCGCAGCGCGCGGGCGAAGGCCGAACAGAGGACGAGATCGCCGAGGCTCGAGAGACGCAGCACGAGACGCGCGGTACCCGCCGTCCCGGGGCGCGCTTCGCTGGCCGCGGCGAGCTTCACATCTCCTCGGGCGCGCGGATGCCGAGCAGGTCGAGCCCGTGGGCCAGGGTGTCGCGGGTGAGCCGCGTAAGCTCGAGCAGGGCTTCGAGGCGCGCGGGCTGCTTCTCATCGAGGAAGCGTACCTTATGGTAAAGGTGGTTCATCGCCTTGGCCACGACGAGCACGCTCGTGGCGACCTGCGAAGGGTCGCGATCCGCGAGGGCGCGTTCCAGGTAGGAGGCGTAGAAGCCGAGTTCCGTGACGAGGTTGCGTACGGGTTCTTCTTCGAAGAGCGCCGAGCGCGCGGCCGCGTCGGGCGCCGCGGTGAGCGTCGCGCGGTGCGCTTCGCCCTTGCGCAGCAGCGAGTTGCAGCGCGCGTGCGAGTACTGCGCGAAGGGCGCGGTGTCGCCCTCGAAGGAAAGCGCCTTGTCCCAGTCGAAGCTCACGTCGTGCGTGCGGTGCTGCGAAAGATCGCTGAAGAGGACGGCGCCGGTGCCGATCATCTCGGCGACTTCGTCGGCCCGGGCGAGACCCGGGTTCTTGGCGTCGATGGCCGCGCGGGCGCGGGTCTTGGCTTCGTCGAGCACGTCCTTGAGGATGATGACGTTGCCTTCGCGCGTCTTCATCGTCTTCGAGCCGAAGGCGAGCATGCCGAACCAGACGTGCTCCATGTTCGCGGCGTAGGGCTTGCCGAGGATCTTGAGGATGTCGAAGAGCTGCTGGAAGTGCAGCTTCTGCTGCACGGCCACGACGTACCAGTAGTGGTCGGGGTGGAAGCGTTCCCAGCGATCCTCGGCGGCCGCGAGGTCGCGCGTGATGTAGAGGCTCGCGCCGTCGTCCTTGCGCAGGAGCACGGGGATCTTGTGGCCGGGAAGATCGCAGACGAGGGCGCCTTCGCTCACGCGCGTGCCGATCTTGTCCTGGATCTCTTTGATCCGCGGCTCCATGCGATCGTTGTAGAGGCTCTCGCCGTCGAAGTGATCGAAGCGGATGCCGAGACGATCGTAGAGACGTTTGAACTCGCGGATCGAGATGTCGCGGAAGAGCTTCCAGATGCGGCGCGACTCGGCGTCGCCTTCCTCGAGCTTGCGGAAGGCTTCCTTGGCATCTTCGGAGAGCTTGGGATTCTCTTTCTCGTCGCGGTTGAAGCGCACGTAGATGTCGAGCATCTCCTTGAGGCCGCCCCCTTCGAGCTTGCTCTCGTCGCTGTACATCTTGAGGCCGAGGATGAGCTTGCCGTGGGTCGTGCCCCAGTCGCCCAGGTAGTTCAGGCGCACGGCCTTGTAGCCGTGGCACTCGGCGATGTTCGCGAGCGCGTTGCCGAGCGCGGTCGAGCGGATGTGGTGCAGACCAATTTCCTTCGCGACGTTCGGCGACGAAAAGTCGATGACGACCGTTTTGCCGTCGCCCTTGCGGCTGCCGCCGTAGCGGCGCGGATCGCGGGCGAGGCTTTGGCCGATCTCACGGGCGTAAGCTTCGGCCGCGACGAAGACGTTCAGGTAGGGGCCGACGGCGCGAACTTCGCGCGCGAGGGGCAGCTGGCCCGCGTCGATGATCTCTTTGAGCTTTTGGGCGAGTTCCTGGGCCACCTGCGGCGGGGCTTTTCCCAGGGCTTTCGCCAACTTGAAGCAGGGGATGGCGACGTCGCCCAACTCGCGGCGTGGGACCGGGGCCCAATCGGCCTCGGCGAGTTCGACCCCCGAAAGGGCATGGAGATGACGGTGGAGGTTCTGGAGAAGCGCTCTCATGGGATTCTGACACGGCAGGCTAGTCGAATATTTGATCTTTCTCCAGCGGCCCGCCCCGTTGTGGGCGTTTCGTCCGCTGTTAAACTGATTTCATGTTTGCGCCTACCACCAAGGTTCTCGTCGTCGATGATTTCAAGACCATGCGTAAGATCGTGATGGGGGCGCTCCAGCAGGGCGGCCTGACCCAGGTCACCGAAGCCGACGACGGCGCGACGGCGTGGCCGCTCTTCGAAGACGCCGCCGCTTCGGGTGCTCCCTACGGTCTCATCGTCTCGGACTGGAACATGCCCAAGATGCAGGGGATCGAGCTGCTGAAGAAGGTGCGGGCGCATCCGGCCGGCAAGGCGTTGCCCTTCGTCCTCGTGACGGCGGAAGCCGAGCAGAAGAACATCGTCGAGGCCGTGCAGGCCGGCGTCAGTAACTACATCGTGAAGCCGTTCACCCCGGCGACCTTCCTCGAGAAGATCCAAGCCGTCTACAAGCGTCACAACCCGAACGGATAAATACGGTAAGCAAGTGAGCCTCGAAACGAAACAAGTCCTCGCCATCGTCGAGGACCGCACGCTCCTGGGCCAGGTTCAGGAAGCCCTCAAGCCCCTCGTCAAGAACGTCGTTCAGGCTGGATCCGTGAGGGAAGGCCTCAACAAACTCCAGAACCAGCACTTCGACGTCGTCGTCTACCGGTCCAACGCGGCCGGATCCATCGGGGATCCTCAGGGCCCCTTCGAGTGGAGCCTCACGCGCAAGGAAAAGCCGGCGGACTATTGGATCCTGCTCGGCAAGGACCTCGAAGCGGCCAACCTCGTCGTGAAGCATCCCCACGTAAAGTTCCTCGATCCCATGGCGGACATGCCCGGACTCGTGCGCATGATGCAGGGGCTCTTCTTCACGGTGAACAAGTCGAAAGCGACGGTCGACGTAAACTTCGTGAACCCGGTCGTGAAGGCCGTGGGCGAAGTCCTCCAGACGATGGCGCAGATCCAGCTCAAGCGCGAGACGCCGTTCCTCAAGAGTGCCGAGCACAAGCCTCTGGTGGGCGACATCACGGGCCTCGTCGCGATGAACTCGGATCGCTTCATGGGCTCCTTCGCGATCAGCTTCGAGGAGTCGCTCGCCCTGAAAGTTTACGGGAACATGCTCGGAAGCCCGGCGAGCGCGATCAACGACGAAGTGAAGGACGCGGTCATGGAGATGACGAACATCATCTTCGGCAACGCCAAGCGCGACCTGAACGTCATGGGCCACACGATCGCGCCCGCGATCCCGACCGTCATCACGGGCAAGGGCCACCAGATCAACCACTCCGTCGACGGAGCTTGCATCTGCATCCCGTTCAGCTCCGAGTTCGGCCGGGTCTCGGTCGAATGCGTGATGTCCTTCAAGTCCTGAAATTCGCCGAGGATCTCCGCGAATTTCAGTCGAGGCTGGCGAGCAAGCGTTCGGCGAGGTCGAGCGATCCGCGCAGCTCCGGAAAATCGGCGCGTTCGCCGAGCCGCCATTGGCGGAGGGCGCGTCGCGCGATCTCGAAGTAACCCTCGATCCAGCCCAGCCCGTGGAAGGGCGTGAAACCCGAGCCCGTCGCCGTGTCGCGCGCGAGGATGCGGCGTTCCCGCCCGGCGCCGATCTCGAGCTGGTCGGGTTGCTGAAAGCGCCACGTCGCCGCGGCTTTCGTGCCGAGCACGACGACTTCGAGGTCGTTGCCCGCGCCGTGCACCGCCTTGGAAGCCGAGAGGCGGGCGCCGAGCCCCGCCCCGAAGTCCGCGCGTATCTCGGCGTGCGTATCGCGGTGGGGCGCTTCCGCGTTCACGTGCAGAAGCTCGGTCACGAGCGAGATCGGCAGGCGTCCCGCGAGGAAGCTCGCCAGATCCAGGGCGTGCGTGCCGAGGTCCACGACGGTGTCGTGGTCGCCGGCCAAGGCGCGATCGTTCTTCCAGTTGGGCGGGGCGCTCGCCGCGGGTACCGGTGCGGTCGTCGCGGGGGCTTGTTGGGTGAGCGCGCGTTGCGCGGCCGAGGATTGCCAATAGCGGATCTCGATGCGAAAGACTTGGCCGAGCTCGCCGGCGGCAAGCCGGCGCGCGAGGGCCTGAATGCCCCACTGCACGCGGTAACCGTGGAAGACGGCGACCTCGAGACCTTCGAGGCGTCGCAGGCGCTCGATGCCCCCCATCGAAACGGCCAGCGGCTTTTCGCAGAGGGCGTAGCGCACGCCGGCGCGCGCGGCCCGCTCGAGCGTTTCGGGGTGCAGGGCGTGGGGGTTCGCGACGCAAAGAACCGCGTTCGGGGGGAGGGCGCCGAAGTCCGCCTCGCGCGGGAGGAGCACGCACTCTTCGAGGCGAAGATCAGGATCCGTGCGACGCAGCAGGTCGAGGGCCTTCACGATGGCCGAACCGGCCCGGCCGCGGCCGATGAGGAAGGGGCGTAGGGAATCGGTCGGCTTCTCCATGATCCCGCCAGCTTAAACGTTCCGCCCGGAAACGGGGAGGCCCGCTCAGAATCTCTTGGACTTTGTCCGATACGGACTTCATGAGATCCGCAGTTTTGCTTCGCTCCGTCGCGACCTTCTTCGCGTTTTCGCCGGCCTTCGCCTTCGGCAGCGTCGACGCCTCGTGCGCTCGCGTCGTCGCCGACGTCTTGCGTCCCCTCGGCGATCAGCTCGGCTCCGTCGCGAGTCGTCTCGACGAAGCCCGCGCTTTCTGGGCCGAGGTCGAGGGCGTGCGCAAGTGGTCGCAGTGGGCCGAGCAGCCTTCGGAGTTCCTGCGCTTCGTGCGCCTGCGCGACTACGAGGCGAACCGTTCGCCGCTCCTCCACGGCGTCGAGCTGTACGGGCTCGAGAACTACCGCGCGTGGAAGCGCGCCGATCGTTTGCTCTCGAACATTCCGCGCGGCGAGTTCAAGCCGACGCTCCAGCTCGTCAAGGACGTTCATCGCACGGCGCTCGGCGGATTGGAGCCGGCCCTGGGCCGGATGAATACGCTCGTGCCGGAAGGACTCACGGCCGCCGCGGGCGGTCGCGTGAAGCGCTTCCCGGCCGTCTCGCGCGAGCACGTGTGGCGTCCGCTCGACGAAGAAGCCTACGGTGCGCTCGTCTCGAACCCCTGGCTCGGCAAGAGCGGCGATCGTCACGGCTTCGTCGAGCTCCCCGTGGGATCGGGCGTCGGCGAACGCCGCGGCTGGATCGTCTACGCCGCGCCCCAAGAGACCGAGAAGAAGCTGCAAGACCTCATCGCCTGGTACGAAGCCCACAAGGTCGATCCCGATCCCATCCAGGTCGCCGCCGAGTTCCACCGCGCCTTCCTCGCGATTCGCCCCTTCGACGAGGGGAACGGCCGCGTGGCGCGCCTCTTCGTCGACCGTATCCTGAGCGAAGCGGGCCTGCCGCCGCCCATCTTGGAAGACGGATCCGAGGCCCTCACGCTCACGACGGACGAATGGGCCCTGCGTCTGCGCGAAGGCATCGAGCGCTTCATGCAGTACGCCCGCGAAGAAAAGCCAGCGGCCATTCCCGACACGATCGAGACGCGCGTGAGCCTCGCGCGGCGGCCGAACGCCCGGCGCGTCGTCGCCCAGTCCCTCGAGGATTTCCGCGGCAAGGAAATCCGGCTCGGCGGCCGCGACTTCCTCCTGCTCGAAGACGGTTTCCTGTACGGGCCCGACGCGGTTCCGTACGTCCTGCGCGACGGCCAGCTTTACCCGATCTCGGACCGCGCGTACTTCCTCTACGAGCACGCGGGCACGGAACTCAAGATCCACCCCCGCCGCAAAGGCAAGCCGACGCGCCGAAGCTCCTTCCTCGCGGCCCGTCGCGAGGTTTACCGATCCCACTTCCAGATGCTCCGCGACCTCGAGTCGGGCGCGCTCAAGGGCGCTGACGTCCGCATCGCCGACTACGCGACGATCAAGGCGGCGAACGAGGCGGGCGAGCTTTTCTTGTACCCGTGGCAGCGCGAGCTCTTCGAGCAGGCCATCGATATTCCGACCGACGACCCCGTGCGCGTGCTCATCCGGAGCCTACGCGATCAGACTCCCTTCGAGGAGAAGTCCCTCACGAACAGCCCCAAGAAGATCTACCGCAACCCCGGCCACGTGCTTTCGCAGTACGAGAAGATGGATCTCATCTTCCGCGAGTACGAGCGGGCGGCCGGCAAGCAGTTCCCCGACCTCGTCGCGAAAGTTCGCGAGAGCCGGCGCAAGCTCCACGCGGCGGCGCGCACTTTGCTCGCCGACTACGAGAAGAACCTAGCCGCGCTCAAGCCCGAAGTCCGCGCCCTCTTCGAGTCGACGGCGATGTCGCGCGCGATGCGCGCCCACCTCGAGCGCAGTAAGGTCGGCGTCGCGAGCTTCGACGAAGGCGTCAAGCGCTTCCCCGACGACAAGGTCGTGCTGTTCCGTACGAACGCGGGCGCGGCCCGTCACATCGGCTTCCTGCCGGAGTCGCAGGTCCGCAAGATCCTGAACTCGATCCCGGGCGCCGACGGTATCCGCGATCGCTTGGGCAAGCTCCTGGGCGACATGCAAGATCCCGAGTTCAAGGCCAAGACGCTCGCGGGGATCGCGGGCTTCCGCGAGAAGCACCCGAAGCTCGCCAAACTCGTCGGCAAGCTGTTGCCGAGCTTCATCAAACGGCACGCCGACCAGCCCGACGTGGGCTTCGACGCCGTCGCGAAGCTGCTGAAGGACGGCGTCGGCCGGGTCTACGGATCCGAGTTCGCGAGCCGCGGCGTCTCGGAGAACCTCGACCGCATGACGATCGAATACTTCCTGCACCAGGACAATTTCGTCGGGAAGGACAACATCTCCTTCACGACGAGCGCGATCCACCTCGTGCGCCCGGGCTTCGAGTTCTTCCCCTACACGGATCCGGGTTTCGGCGGGCGGGCGTGGTACGTCGAGCTGGACGCGGCGAACGTGGGCTGGAACCACGTCGCGACGCGGGGGAATCAGTACGAGGTGTTGCAGCGCGGTCCGGCGGCGCCGTGGCGCATCGTCCACTCCATCACCGAAGCGGACCTCGCGCCCGTCCAGGTCGAGACTCCCGAGCTACTGGCCCAGGTCGAAGCGGCGCTCGCCAATCCGGACTCGACGATCGGTCAGATCTTCGCGCGCAAGGATTTCCAACTGAAGGGCGAGTCCGCGGTCGACGCGGCCACGCAAGCGGCGCCGCCTCCGCCCACGGACGCGGCTCCAAAACCCGACGCCCCGTCGCCCTAGGTGCGGTCGCGCCCGGCTAGGGGGCTAGGCGCGGCCGGCTAGGCGCGGCCGGCTAGGCGCGGCCGGCTAGGCGCGGCGGAAGATCTCGACGTCGTACATCTGCAGTTTTTCGCGGGCGATCGCGGCCGAGTGCTCGGCCGTGATCGTGCGGAAGCCCGTCCGGTCGAGTCCCTCGGGAACGTGCATGTAGTTCCGCAGCACGACGATCGCGTTCGGGGCGAGTCTCCGCGCGCAACGCTGCAGGAAGTTCCGCTCCAGCTCGCCCGAAAAATACGAGGGGACGTCGGAGAGCGAGAGAAAATCCACGGGTCGGGAGGCTTGCGCGGTCAGCTCGATGAGATCCCCGGCGCGGTACTCGATATTGGCGCCCTCGAGCCCGCGTTTGGCCCGGGCGTAGACTTCGGGATCGCACTCGATCGGGCAGGCCTCGGGGTGCACGACGCGGCCGAAGAAGAGCACCTCGAGAAAGTAGTTTTCGCGCGCGAGCCCGCGCTCGAAGAGGGCGCGGAAGGCGTCGAAGTAGAAGGCGTAGAAGCTCTTGGGGATGTTCTTGCGCGGAAAGTGCCCCTTGTAGAGGAGCGTGTTGAAGAGCCGCGCGTTCCCGAATAAGAAGATGAGCGCGCGCCAGCCCATCCAGGGAAACTCGCTCGCGAGGTAGCGTCTCTGTTCTTCGAGGGTGCGGCATTCGAAGAGCTTGGCGCCGGCTTCGCCCGTGAAGAAGCGTGTCAGGCGACTGATCTTGGCGAAGGTGTCTTCCCACTTGCCGTCGTAGAGGATCGAGTTCCAGGCCTTCGCCTCGAAGAGTCCCCACAAGAAAGCGTGGGCTTCCGGCGAAAGGCGGATCCGTTCGAAGAGACGACGGCGTTTTTCGGGGTCGGCGGGCGAGGGCGGGTAGCCCCAGAAGCTTTTGAAGTCTTCCAGATCGAAGGCCCGTAGCGATTCGAAGCGGAGCTCCGTGAGCCAGAGTTGCTCCGGCACGAGATCGACGCAGGTCACGTGGCGGGGCGAGCGCGCGAGCAGGGGCATGACGCGGCCGCCGCTGCCGGCGACGCTCAACACGTGGTCGACGCCGTCGGGAAGGATCGCGAGCTCGAGCGCGGTGTCTTCGTTCGCGAGCGTGTAGTTGAGCGTCTTGAAGTAGGCGCGACTCATCCGGGCAAAGGCTCCATCCCTTGATCTTCCGACGAGCGCGCGGATGCCGCAAACGTCAGGAACTCGACGCCGGGAACGTGTTCCGTTCGGGCGGAAGGACGCGGCGGCCTCCGGCTGTTATCCTCGGGGTATGACGACGAAGCTGGAAGGATTGCTCGACGATCCGAAGTGGGGGGCGCTGGAGCGTCACCTGCGCGAAGCGATGTCCATCAACACGAAGCGGATGCCGATCTACGCCGAGATGTCGGGTGGCCGTTCCTTGCCCTATTCGCGTCAGCTCATCCGGAACGAGCGCCTGGCCGCCTTCCTGTCTCGGCCCGTCGACTGGTACGCGCGTCGCTACCAGCGCGCCGGGGTTCCGATCGTCGTCGACGACTACGTGTCGATGCACTTGGCGCCCGATTTGCGCCCGATGCGCCCGGACGAGATTCCCTCGCTCGAAGCCTTGCGTCGCCCGAACGCGGCGGCCGTCGTGCGCGACCTCAAGGTCGCCTACCGTAGGGGCGGCTTCGCGGCCTTGCGTCCCGTCCTTCAGGCCGAGATCGACCGGGTTCACGCGCCCGCGGCCTTCCTTTGCATGTACCGTCATCTTTTGGAATCGATGCGCCGCATCGCCTACTTGGCGCCCAAACACGACGCGCTCGCGCGGGAGAAGGGCGTGGGATCGACGCTCGGCTTTTCGTGGTTTCTCCTGCGCTCCCATTTTTCGCTGCTCGTCCGCTCGGTCGACTTCGACCTGGCCGTGGCTCCCCTCCAGGCGGAAGGGGTGCCATTTTTGTACCTCGATCTGCCGCCCATCTCGGAAGAATGAATGCGTTTGACGCGCTGCCGGTGCGAAAAGGCGCCGGGGCGCCTCGCCGGCCGCACCTCGCCGGCCGCACCTCGCCGGCCGCACCTCGCCGCCTTCGTTCCGCTTTTGCTGACGTTCGGCCGACGCTCCCCGCTCTGGTAATCGGGCCTCGCTATGAAACACTGACGGGTGCAGAACGCAGAGGGGGACTCGAGGTATGGCCGCGCCCGAAATTCGCATCGCTCCGGGGCCGAGGGGCCTCCCGTGGTTGGGGAATCTCTTCGAGTACCGTCAGGATCGCCTGCAGTTCCTGACCGAATCACGGAAACGCTACGGCGACGTCGTGCGCTACCGCCTCGCGGGGCATCTCGTGCATCTCGTCAACCATCCCGACGACGTGCACGCCGTCATGGTCACCCGCATGAAGAACTACGAGAAGGCGACGAATCTGGGCGCCATCTTCGGCAACGGCATCTTCACGAGTTCGGGCGAGCTGTGGAAGAAGCAGCGGCGCACGATGCAGCCCATGTTCCAGATGGAGTATCTCGTCTCGCTCATCCCCATCATGGCGAACGCCGCCGCGACGACGATCGAGAAGTGGGACGCTTCGACGGATCGCGAGATCGACGTCGAGGCCGAGATGATGAAGCTCGCGCTCGAGATCGTAGGGCGGGCGCTCTTCGGCACCGAGATGCGCGAGACCTTCGCGCGGCTGCACCCCGCGATGCAGGTCGTGAACGACTACCTCATCAAACGCTTCTATTCCCTCGTACCCACGCCGGACTGGTGGCCCTCGGCCGCCCGCGACGAGTTCCGCGCCGCCGTCGCGGCGATCGACGAGATCGTCGAGGAGATCGTGCGGCACGAACGGGCGCGCACGGAGCCCGGGCGGACGCTCGTTTCGCTCCTGCTCAAGGCCCAAGATCCCGAGACGGGCGAGGTCATGGGCGATCGTCAGGTCCGCGACGAGATCGTGACCTTGCTGCTTGCCGGCCACGAGACGACGGCGCATTCGCTGTCGTGGTCGCTTTGGCTCCTGTCGAAGCGGCCCGAGATCGTGGCGCGCATACGCGCCGAGGTCGACGGCCAGCCTATGGACGCGACGACTCTGCGCGGATTCCGTTACCTCTACCGCGTCGTCGAGGAATCCCTGCGTCTCTACCCCGCGGGATGGGCCTGGTCCCGCCGCGCCCTCGCCGACGACACGCTTGGTGGCTACCACATCCCGGCCGGCTCGATCATCCTCGTGAGTCCCTACGTCACGCAGCGCGATTCGGCCTTCTGGGAGCGGCCCGAGGAATTTGATCCCGATCGCTTCGCGCCCGAACGCCAGGCCTCCTTGCGTCGAGATGCCTACTTTCCCTTCGGGCTCGGGCCGCGACTCTGCATCGGCCGTAACCTTGCGACGATGGAGATCGCGGTCGTATTGGCCGAGATGGTCAAGCGCTTCGACTTCGCGCCCGTCGCGGGCCGCGATCCCGTCGCCGACGCGAAGGTGACGATCGGCACGAAAGACGGCGTCTGGTTGCGCGTCACGAAGCGAGAGCAACGATGACGACGAAAAATTGCACCGAGCTTTTCCTTTCGCGTAAGGGCGTCGATCCGGCGAAGACGGCCATTCTCTTTCTCAAGTCGCGCGACTCGCTCACGAACGCGGATCACGTGAGCTTCGGCGAGTTCCGCGCGCTCGTGGCCAAGGGACAGTCCCTGCTCGCGTCGCGCGGGGTGGGGCCGGGCGACACGGTCGTGCTCGCCGACACCTTGAGCCCCGTTTTCTTCGCGTGGGTCATGGCGACCCTCGCGCAGGGCGCCACGCTCATGCTCGTCGAGCCGTGGATGCCGCTCGCCAATATTCGCCACGTCATCGAGCTCATGCGCCCGAAGGCGTTCGTGAGCGGATGGATGGGCTCGCTCTGGGGCCTGCGCTCGTCGGCGATCCGCGCCGTTCCGCACTGGATACGCACCTCGGAACTTCCGAAGGCCTCGACGGGCGAGGCCGCGCGCGCCCGCGACGTCGACTCTTCGCAGATCGGCATCGTGACCTTTACATCGGGCACGACGGGCGCGCCCAAGGGCGTCGTGCGCACGCATGGCTACCTTGCGCATCACCAGGAAATCCTGGAAGGGCTCTTCGGCTTCGAGGCCTACGCGGGCCCGGATCTTTGCGTCTTCGCGAATCTCGCCCTCAGTAATCTCGCCTCCGGGCGCGGTTCCGTCATCGTGCCCGCCGACTGGAAAGCTTCGCGTCTTGCCCTCGTCGGCGAGCTGCCGACCGGCGTGCGCCCCGAGACCCTCTCTTGCGGTCCGGCCTTCCTGCGGCAGTTCCTCAAGCACGGCCGCGCCGACGCCTTGCGCTCCATCCAGGTCGGCGGCGCGCTCACGGACTGCGCGATCTTCGAGCGGGCCTTCGATCGTTGGCCCGACGCGCGGGTCACCCACGTCTACGGCAGCAGCGAAGCCGAGCCCGTCGCCCTCATCGACGCCCGCGAGGCCGTGCGCCGCAGCCGCGGGCGCGGCTACTTCCAAACCCTCTGCGTGGGGACGCCGGCCGAAGGCACCCGCTTCGCGAGCGACGAAAAGGGACTTTGGGTCGCGGGCGGCCAGGTCTGCCCGATGTACCTGGGTAGCGAAAAGGACAACCGCGAGAACAAGCGTCGCGACGCGAACGGCGACGTCTGGCACCTCATGGGCGATCGCATCGCGGCGGATGCCGAGGGGATCCACTGGTACGGCGGCCGCGCGCAGCAGGACGTGGCGCTTTTCGAGCTCGAGCAGCGTTTCTACGCCTGGTTCGGGTCGAGCGCCGCGCTCGTGCACCGTGATCCCCGCGGCCGCCTCGCGCTCGTGGGCGAGGGCGTCTCGGCGCGCGACGCCGAGATCCGCGCCCAGTTTCCCGAGATCGAAATTCGCGTCGAGGCGCGCATTCAGCGTGATCGACGCCACCGGGCCCGCATCGACCGCGCGGCGACCCTCAAGAAAGGAGCCGCATGGCTGACTCGATGAAGTGGGGCCTTTACTTCAAGGAACGCTTTCCCGTCGTTCCCAATCTGCTCGTGGCCGGCGGCCTCGCGGCTTCGGCCGGTCGCCTCGCGCCCGAGTTTTCCTGGGCGGCCTTCGCCGTCGCGATGGTCGGCGCCTTCCTCTTCACGGGCGAGCTTCGGCTCATGGACGAGATCAAGGATCTCGACAAGGATCGCGTCGCGCACCCCGAGCGGCCGCTGCCGCGCGGACTGCTCACGACGACCGAAGTGGGTCGCGCGCTGCGCGCCGTCGCGGTAGGAATGTTCGTGTTCGCGGGACTGGCAGCCCTCATGGGCGGTTGGTGTTCGGGCGCCCTTTACGCGCTCGTGACCGTTTACCTCCTGCTCATGTACCGCGAATTCTTCGTGGGCGATTGGCTCGGTCGCCGCCCGCTCCTTTACGCGATTTCGCACCAAATCGTCATCGTGGGTCTCTGCTTCTTCGCGGTCGATCTGCACCCCGGTCCGACGCCGGTTGCCACCACGTTCTCGTTCTCGTGGCTGATCCTGGGATCTTTCTTTGCCTACGAGATCTGCCGCAAGCTCGATCCTTCGGCGCATCCCATCCTGAAGACCTACCTCTCCGTCTACGGTCCCCGGCGTAGCTGGGCGCTCTACACGCTCTGCGCGGCGCTTTCGGCCTGGGGCGCCTACGGCCTCGGCATCGGTCCCTGGCTCTGGCCGCTGCAAGGCGCGCTCGTGCTGAGCGGCGCGCTGCTCGTGTGGAAGCCTTCGCGCTTCAAGGTCGTCGAGGGACTCGCGACCCTCTCGCTACTCGCGCATCTCTGGATCTTGGTCGCCCTCTATTCCTCGGGAGCTCCAAAATGACGAAGTCCAATCCTGATCTCGCCTTGCTTCTGCACGCCGATACTCCGCTCGATCGCTTCCGGCGCGAAGGGGGCGGCAAGGCCCTCAACATGGCGCGCATGTCCTCGGCGGGCTTTCCGGTGCCGGCCTGGTTCTGCGTCGGCGACGAAGCCTTTCAGGCTTTCCTCTCGGCGCACGGTCTCGCGGAGCGCTTGCCGGAGAGCCACGAAGAAAAGGAACGCCTTTTCCTGAGCCTCGAGATCCCCGCCGAGCTGCGGGCCGAGATCCAGTGCGCGCTCACCAAGATGAATCTCGCCGATCGCTTCGTCGCGGTTCGTTCGAGCGGCATCGACGAAGATTCCAAGGATCACTCCTTCGCGGGCATGTTCTCGAGCTACCTTTTCCAAAAGGGACTCGAGGCGGTGCTCGATTCCCTGCGCCGCTGCTGGGCTTCGGCGTACTCGGACCGCGCGCTCAGTTACCGGCGCGAGAACGGCCTCGCCGTGACGGGCATCCGCATGGGCGTCGTCGTGCAGCTCATGGTGGACTCCGAAGCCGCGGGCGTCTGCTTCAGCCGCAACCCCGTGAGCCCGCTCGATCGCGACCACCTCGTGGTCGACGGGGTTTGGGGCCAGGGCGAAGGGCTCGTGAGCGGCGCTTTGGACGCGGATCACTTCGTCGTGAATCGCTCGAGTTTCGAGATCACCAAGCGCCAAGTCGTCAAGAAGGAAGCCGAGTTCCGCCAGTCGCCCGAAGGCGGTTTGCGGCAGGTGCCGGTCGCGGAACCGCGCGCCTCGGCCGCCGCGCTGAGCGACGCGCAGATCGCCGAGATCTCGCGTCTCGCGCTGCGCCTCGAAGAGCGCTTCGGCGGACCGCAGGACATGGAGTGGTCGCTCGCCGAGGGCAAGATATACTGTCTGCAGACGCGTCCGATCACGCAAGTCCCGCCGGCGGCCTTCTACGACCCGCACGTGAACGGCACGGCGCCCACGCTCTGGGATAACTCGAACATCATCGAGAGTTTCAGCGGCGTCACGACGCCCCTCACCTTTTCGTTCGCGAGCTGGACCTACCGCGAGGTCTACCTGCAGTTCTGCGACGTCATGGGCGTCCCGAAGCCCGTCGTGCGCGCGCACGAATATCACTTCCGCAACATGCTCGGTCTCGTGCGCGGGCGCGTTTACTACAATCTCTTGAGTTGGTACCGGCTCCTGCTGCTCATGCCGGGCGCGAGCACGAACCCGGGCTTCATGGAAACCATGATGGGCGTGAAGCAGAACCTCAAGCCCGAGCACGGCTCGCTCTTCGACTTCATGTCGCAAGCTCCGAAGTACTCCTTCGGCGTGAAGGCCCGTCTCATGGGGGCGGGCTTCTACTGGTACTGGAACATCGATCGCATCGTGAACGACTTCCACCGTGACTTCGACGCGATCTACCAGCGCAGCCGTCGCCGCGATCTCGGCAAGCTTGCGCTGCCGGAGCTCGCCGACTACTACCGCGAACTCCAAGAGGAGCTCCTGCAACGTTGGCAGGTCCCCCTCATCAACGACTTCCTCTGCATGGTCTTCTTCGGCACGCTCAAGAGCCTCACCGGCAAGTGGGTCGCCGAGGGCGACGCGGGGGCCTCGCTGCAGAACGATCTTCTCTGCGGGCAGGGTGACCTCGAAAGCACCGAGCCCACGAAGGCCCTCATGCGTATCGCCGACGCGATCGACAACGGCCCCGCCGCGCGCCGCGAGTGGTACCTCGCGCTCGATCCCGCGAAGGCGTGGGACGCGATCCGCGAATCGAAGGAGCACGCGGAGCTGCACGCGCGCTTCGCCGATTTTCTCGACAAATACGGCTTCCGCTGCGTGAACGAGCTCAAGCTCGAAGAGCCCGACTTGCACGACGACCCGAGCTTCGCGCTCAACGTCGTGGCCAACTACGTGCGCATGAAGTCCTACTCGATTCAGGCCATGAAGGAGCGCGAAGAGGCGATCCGCGACGCCGCCGAGAAGAAGGTTCGCGGCAAGCTCGGCGCTCTGCGCCGCCTCGTGTACTTCTGGGTGCTCGGGAACGCGCGTCGCGCCGTGCGCCACCGTGAGAACCTGCGCTTCGCCCGCACGAAAGTCTACGGACTTCTGCGCAACCTCTTCCGCGCGGCCGGCGAGAAGCTCGCACGGTCCGGCGCGATCGAGGCGCCGCGCGATATCTTCTACATGACCGTGGACGAGTGGGTGGGCTACGTCGAGGGCCGCGCGGTGCTGTCGGACTTCCGCCCGGTCGTCGCGGCGCGCTTCCGCGAGTTCGAGGTCTACCGACGGACGCCGTCGCCGCCCGAACGTTTGCTGACCTACGGCGCCGCGGGCAACTCGATTCGCCACGCGAACGTCCTCATGGACGGCGATCTTCTGAAGTCGGAGCCCCTCGTGAGCGACGACCCCAACGTCTTGCTCGGCACGCCCTGCTGCCCGGGCGTCATCGAGGGCGTCGTGCGCGTCGCGCACGAACTCAGAGACACGGTCGGGCTCGCGGGCGAGATCCTCGTGACCTCGCGTACGGATCCGGGATGGGTCCCGCTCTACCCGGCTTGCGGCGGTCTCTTGATCGAGCGGGGTAGTCTCCTCTCGCACTCGGCGGTCGTCGCGCGCGAGCTGGGGCTCCCGACGATCGTCGGCATTTCGGGCGGCCTCATGACCCGCCTCAAGACGGGCATGCGCGTACGCGTCGACGCCGGCAAAGGCGAAGTGAGGATCCTCGAGTGAGCGCGGTCGAGATCGTTCCGGTGGACGGCGCGGCGCTCGAAGCCGACTTTGCCGCGACGCCGGGGCTTTTACGCCGCGATCCCTACCGCATCGGGCTCGAACCCGAGTCCCACTGGCAGGATTACCTGCACGGCCCTTTCGTTTTCGTGCGGCGCTTTTGGATCGCGCGTCGCGACGGCATCTTGAAGGGTCGCGTCGGCGCCAATCTCACCGAGAACCGGGGTGGCAAGCACCCCGGCATTGGCTTCGTCGGTTTTTTCGAGGTCGACCTGGAAGACCCGGCGGCGTCGGCGATCGCGGCCGAGCTCCTGGGCGCGGCCGAGGCTTGGCTGCGCGCGCAGGGCGCCACGAAACTTTTCGGTCCCGTGAACCTGTCGACTTGGCTGGCCTACCGCTTTCGCGTGAACGAGGGCGACGAGGAGCGCTTCGCGTGGGAACCCACGAACCCGCCCGAGTACCCGCGCTTCTTCGAGGCCGCGGGCTTCCGCGCGATCGAGTATTACCACACGGAAGGGATCCCCGATCTCGACGGCGTCGTCGCGAGCAATCGCGCGGCCTTTGATAAGGCCCTCGCGGCCGGCTACACCCTGCGGCCCTTCCGCGCGGGCGAAGCGCTCGCCGACGAAGTCACCAAGCTCCACGCCATCAACGTGGCCTGCTTCGGGCACCATTTCCTGAGCGAGCCGCTCGCGGCCGAGCCTTACCGCCGCGTCCTCGTGCCGACCCTCGTGCGGGAGGACCTTTCGCTGTCCCGCTTCGTCGTGGACCCGAACGGACGCGAAGTCGGCTACGTCTTCGCCTTCGACGACGAGTCGCGCGGCCAAAAGTACACCGTCTGGAAGACCATCGCCGTCCTGCCGGAATGCCGCGGGATGGGCCTCTCCATGGCCCTTCTCTACGAAGTCGCGCTGCGGGCCCGGGAGCGCGGCGACCGCCACGTCGTCGCGGCCATGCTGCGATCGGGCGCCCAGAGCGAAAGCTACCAAAAGAAACTCGCCCGCGAGACGTGGAAGCACGACTACGCCCTCTTCGCGAAGGATCTCGGGGGCGGCGCCGGATGAGCCTGAACTTCCAGGTTTTTCGTCTCGTCGGGGCCCGGCACCTTTGGGAGAAGCGCGGTCGCTCCGTCCTCATGACGGTCGGCATCGCGCTCGGCGTCTCGCTCTTCACGGGCATCGAGATGATCAACTCGACGACGATCAAGACCTTCCGGGAGAACGCGAACTCGCTCGCGGGCGAAGCCGCGCTCACCGTGACGGCCGGCGCGACGGGATTCCCCGAGGAAAAGCTCGAGGAAGTGCGCGCGATCGCCGGCGTGAAGTACGCGAGCCCCATGGTCGAATCGCGGGCCTTCGCGCCCGCGGTCGACGGACGCGCGTCGGAGAGCCTGCAGGTGCTCGGCATCGATTTGCTGAGCGAGGGCGCCGTGCGGAGTTACCGTACCGACGATGGTCGCGACATCATCCAGGATCCGCTCGTCTTCTTGAACCAGGCCGACAGTCTCATTCTCACGCGCGACTTCGCGCGGGAGCGTGGACTCAAGATCGACGACAAGATCACGCTCATGACGGCGCTCGGCGCGCGCGACTTCACGGTGCGCGGCTTGCTCTCGCCCGAAGGGCCGGCCAAGGCCTACGGCGGCGGCCTCGCCATCATGGACATCGACGGCGCGCGCGTGACCTTCGCCAAGGTCGGCCGCACGGACCGCGTCGACGTCGTGCCGCGCGAAGGCGTGGACGCCGCGCGCCTCGCCGCCCAGATCGCGGCCGCGCTCGGACCCGGCTACCAAGTCGAGACGCCGAGCGAGCAGTCGCGGGGCATGGAACGCCTCGTGAACGCCTACCAAGGCCTGCTTTCTTTCGTGAGCCTGCTCGCGCTCTTCGTGGGGATTATCCTCGTGAGTAACGCCATCGCGGTTTCGGTGTCGGAGCGTCGCCGCGATTTCGGTATCCTGCGCGCGCTCGGCGCCACGAAGTTCGGCATCCTCGGGCTCGTCGTGCTCGAGTCGGCCGTGCTCGGGCTGCTCGGCTCCCTCGCCGGACTCTTCGCGGGTCGCGCCTTCGCGGCCTCGCTCACGGACATCGTGTCGCAAGGCATGTCGACCCAGTACGCGACGGCGATCCAGGTGGGCGAAGTCGCCTTCGAGCCCGGACACGTTTGGCGTGCGCTCGCGGCCGGGGCCCTCGCGGCGACGCTCGCGGGCCTGTGGCCGGCCTGGCTCGCGACGCGCGTGCTCCCCATCGAAGCCATCAAGTCACCCGCCGAGTCCGGCGCGGCGATCGAGACCCGCGGCCTCTGGCTGCGTCGCGTGGGCGTCGTCATGCTCGCGCTCATCGGCCTCGATTCGCTCGTCGGGCTGAGCGCCCGCTTCGAGTGGTTCAAGGCCCTCGCGCCGGCGCTCATCACCTTCGGCGCGCTCTTTTCGGGGCCCTGGTTCGTGTGGACGGCGTTGCGGCTCCTCAAGCGCGTCGTGGATTCGCCCCGCCAGTCGGGCGCCCGCTTCCTCTTCCGCCTCGCGATCGATAATCTCCTGCGCAACCCTAAGCGCACGGGCACGAACGTCATGACGCTCGTCATCGGGCTTATGCTCGTCGTCATCATCGCGATCATGAACGTGAGCCTCAAGACGAGCCTCGTCGGTTGGTTCCAGAAGGTGCTGCGCGCGGATCTCGTCGTGTCGTCGCCGGGCCGCATCGTCGCGCTCCAGGTCCAGCTGCTCGACGAGTCCATCGGCGCCGAGATCCAGGCCGTGCCGGGCGTCGACGTGACGGACGGCATCGGCGTAACGGCCTGGCGCTTCGTCAAGCTTCCCTACCGGGGTCGTCGCATCGACCTGAAGGCCTACGACCGCCCGCACCCCAAGCTCGAGTACTCGCCCTTCGACGTGGTCGGCGGCGATCCGCGCGAGCTCGGGCCGCGCCTCTACGCGCAAGCGGAACCCGGTGTCTTCGTGACGGAGTCTTTCGGTAAGGCCTTCGGCACGAAGATCGGCGACGTGCTCACGCTCGCGTCGCCCACCGGAAACGTGGATTTCCGCGTGCTCGCTTTCGTCGTCGAGCGGGCCTCGACCGAAGTCGGGGTTTTCCTCTCGCGTGATCTCTACAAGCGCCATTGGCAGGATCCGCTCGTGACGAGTTTCTTCGCGCAGGCCGCGCCGGGCGTCGACGTCGAGTCGCTCCGTCGCGAGATCGACGCGCGGGTGGGGCAATCGCGCGGGGTGACGACGCTCTCGAACGCGGCGTTGCGCGCGGATCTGGGCCGTCTCATCGACGAGAACGTCGCGTACACGCGCGCGATCGAGTTCGCGGCGCTCATCATCGGCCTGCTCGGCGTCATGAACACCTTGCTCGTGAGTCTGCTCGAACGATCGCGCGAGCTCGGCATGATGCGCGCCGTGGGCGTCTCGGCGCGGCAGCTCAAGCGTCTCATCGCGACCGAGGCGCTCCTGCAGGGCGCGATCGGCGGGCTCGTGGCGACCTTGCTGGGCACCTACGTGAGCTACACCTGGGTCGTGGGCAATCTCTCCGAGATGATGGGGTGGAGCGTGGACTTCCGCTTTCCCGTGGCGCGCATTCTCTTCGCCCTCGCGGCGGGACTCTTCATCGGTTGGCTCGGGGGCTGGATCCCGGCGCGTCGCGCCTCGAAGCGGGTCATCTCGGAAAGCCTCGGTTACGAATAATGGAAAGGGAGCGAATGGCGACGAACACGGTGCTCGAAGCTCGGGACTTGCGGAAGGCCTACGCACGCGGCGACCAGAAGGTCGAGGCCTTGCGCGGCGTGAGCCTGAGCCTCGCGCGCGGGGACTTCGCTTCGGTCATGGGGCCGAGCGGATCGGGCAAGAGCACCTTCATGCACCTCATCGGGGCGCTCGATCGTCCGACTTCGGGCGAGGTGCTCATCCACGGCGAATCCATCGCGAGCTACTCGGACGATCGGCTTTCGGCGTTCCGTCGTCGCAAGCTCGGCTTCATCTTTCAGTTCTTCAACTTGCTTCCCACGCTCTCGGCCATCGAGAACGTCGCGTTCCCGCTGCTGCTGGACGGTCACCCGCTCGCCGAGGTGACGCCCAAGGCGCGCGAGCTGCTCAAGATGATGAACCTCGAAAAGCGCCTCGACCATCGTCCCGATCAGCTGTCGGGCGGCGAGATGCAGCGCGTGGCGATCGCGCGGGCGCTCGTGTCGGATCCGGTGCTGCTCCTGGCCGACGAACCGACCGGAAACCTGGACACAAAGACGGGCGCGACCGTGCTGGAGCTCCTCGCGACGCTCGCGCGCGAGCGGGGTCACACCATTCTCATGGTGACGCATGACCCCAAAGCGGCGGGCTACGGCAACCGCGCGATCCGCTTGCGCGATGGCCTGATCGAGTCCGATACGCCCGTCGTTTCGCCGGATCCTTGATTGAGGCGATCCTTCGAAGAGGCGGGGCTTGTCCCTTTAGAACGGGTCCGGATTGGCCGATAAGAAGGCCGAGCCATGGATAAACTCAAATTCCGTACGTTGCTTTGCCTTCTCTTCGTATTCGCCTTCATCGGATTCGGGACTTACTCCGCGATCCGCTCCCAGCTCGAGTCGGGCTTCGCCCGGGTGGAGCTTCGCGACGCGCGCCTCAACCTGAGCCGCGTGCGCCAGGCGCTCCTGGCCGAGCAGCACGCCCTCAACAACAAGATGTCGGACTGGGCGGCGTGGGACGATACCTACCAGTTCATCCGCGATGCGAACGCGGGCTTCGTCGGCTCGAACCTCAACGCTTCGACCGTGGGCAACCTCATGGCGAGCTACGTCGTCTTCTTGGACACCAACCGCCGGGTCGTCTTCGGCAAGCGCTACGTCGCGGCCGAGGATCGTCTCGAGGACTTGCCCGCCGACGTCGTTGATTTCATCGCCAAGCACCCGCAGTACACCCAGCTGAAAGACGTCGACGCGCGCGCCGAAGGGTTTGTCGAGTTCGCCGACGGGCTTCACTACGCGACCTTCCAGCCGATCGTGACGAGCGAAGGCAAGGGGCCCGTGCGGGGCACCGTCTTCGTGACGCGCGCCTTCGACAAGGCGAACCTCGAGAAGATCGCCAAGACCGTGCATCTTTCGCTCGAAGTCGAACCCAAGGCGCACGGTTACTCCGAGTCGGTCGCCGCGGCCCGCGGCGAGCTCGCGAGCTTGGACGGCGAGCCGGCCGTCCTGCGCACGCCGGACGCGGAGCGCCTGCAGGGCTACACCTACCTCAAGGATATCAACGGCGCGGAGCTCTTCGCGCTCCGGGCTTCGCAGCCGCGCGAGATCTACCGCGAAGGCCAGGCTACCTTGGCCTCGCTCCGCCAGTGGATGTTCTGGCTCTGCGGCGGCGGCCTGGGATTCATCGCGATCGCGCTGCTCGCGCTCGTGCGTCGCGTGAACCTCTCGCTCGTGCGCACCTCGCGCGATATCCGCCTGGCCGCGCAGAAGCTCGACGAGAGCTCGACTTCGCTCGCGGGCGCGAGCGAAGGCATCCGCCGCGGTTCCGACGAGCAGTCGCAGGCCATCCTCAAGACGGCCACCGCGTCCGACCAGATGCTCGCGATGGTCGAGAAAATCTCGGAAGAAGCGCGTCGCTCGCAGAGCGTGGCCGAAGCTTCGGCCGACGTCGCCGAGCGGAGCGTGGAGCTCAACCAGGGGCTCGCGCAGAAAATTCGCGAAATCGAGAGCGCGAACGGCGAGCTCTCGGCCACGATCCAAGAAACCCAGGGTGAGCTGCGTCGCATCGCCTCGGCCGTGCGCGAGGTCGCGCAGAAGACCCAGGTCATCAACGACATCGTCTTCCAGACGAAGCTCTTGTCCTTCAACGCGTCGGTCGAAGCCGCCCGCAGCGGCGAGGCCGGCAAGGGCTTCGCGGTCGTGGCCGAGGAGGTCGGAAACCTCGCCCAGATGAGCGGTCAGGCCTCCGTCCAGATTTCGAAGGAAGTCGACTCCGCGACGGAGCAGATCGACCGACTCGTGGGCGAAAGCGAGCGGCGGCTGAGCGCGGTGAGCGCGAAGTGCGAAAGCTCCATCCGCGCCGGCGTCGAAAGCATCGAGGGCGCGAGCGCCCAGATCGTGGACCTCAAGAAGAAGATCGGCGAAGTGTTGTCGGCCAACTCCGCGATCCTGGAGTCCGCGCGTGAGGAACTCGAGGGCATCCAAGACATCCGCCAGGCCGTTTCGACGGTGACGGAATCCCTGCGGGCCCAACGCGAAGTCGCCGAAAGCACCTCGACCGAGTCCTCGGCGCTGCGCGAGCGCGTCGAGCTGCTCGATCAGGCCGTCGACGACCTGAACCGGGTCATCGGCCTGCGTAAAGCGGCCTAGGCGGCTAAGCTTTTCGCCTAAACCTGACGGCCGTCATATTCCCTCGGAGAAAATGGGGGAAAATGGAGGCATGAGGGATCCTAACCCTGGAGCGCCGGAGATCGACCCGAACGCGACGATGGCTCGGGCTTACCTTCTCATGAAGAAACTCGGGCTGCGGGACTTGCCGGTGCGCCTGGAAGGGGAGATCGTCGGCGTCATCTCCATGCGCGACGTCGAGACCCTCGTCGAGCGCTACCGCCGGGACTCCGGCGAGCTCCCCGGGCGCCTCTCCGTGGGGGAATTCATGGCCTCGCCCGTGCTCGCGCTCGGGGCCCGCAGCGACTTGGCCGAGACGGTGCGCTCTATGCTGAACGACCGGGTCCAGGCGGTCGTCGTGGAGGAAGACGAGCGGCCCATCGGCATCCTCCGAAAGGGGGACTTCCTGCGGGTGTTGGCGTCGCTCGCCGAGCGCAGTCCGGCTTCGCTTAGGGACGCGCTCCGGCTGGCGGCGACCTAAAGGATTTTCGCGCTGGGTGATCTTGGCGTGCGAAAAAAGGGGCTTTTTGCTAGCTTATGAATATGGCGGTTTTTTCGATCAAGCGATCCAGCGATTGCCGGAACTGCGAGAGTCGCCCGAAGAACGTTTTCTGCGATTTGCCCGACGAGGCGCTTGATCTGCTCGACCGCCACAAGATCGTGAACCACTACAAGCGTGGGCAGGCGATCTTTCATACGGGCAGCTTGCCGAGCGGATTGTACTGCGTGAACTCTGGCGTCATTCGCCTCGAGGCCTCGGGCAGTACGGGGAACAATCACATCCTGCGCGTCGTCCAGTCGGGCGGCATCTTGGGTTACCGCTCGCTCTTCGCGAACGAGGCTTACGAGGCCTCGGCGGTCGTGCACGAAGACTCCCAGGTTTGCCAAATCCCGAAGCCCGCGGTGAGCGAACTCTTGGCCAAGTTCCCCGCCGTCGGGCTCAAGTTTCTCGCGTACGTGTCGAAGGAGTTGCGGCACGCCGAGGATCGCCTCTGCGGGATGGCCGATAAGAACGCGGCCGAGCGCATCGCCGAGGCCTTGCTCTTCCTCAAGCAGAACTTCGCCGACCAGACGTGGACGCGCAAGGAGATCGCGGACTGGGCGGGCACGACGCCCGAGACCGTCATGCGCACGCTCGCGGACTTCGCCGACCAAGACATCGTCGCGCTGCAAGGACGCCGGATCGAGATCCTCGACCGCGACGCCCTCGTCGCGAAAGCGAATCTCTCGCTCTAGATCGGGACCTTGGGGTTCGCGGCCCAGACTTGGCACATGCCGTCTTCGTAGACCTGCTTGTTGCCGACCATCGCGCATTTGCCCCAAGGCTCACCGGCCTTGGCGGGCTTGAACTGCAGGCAGTTCAGGCATTTCGCGCCGGCCTTCTTGGGGGGGCCTTTGTACTCGGCGACGTGGTGCACGTACTTCATCGCTTTGGCCGGACCGGGCTTCGTGGGATCGGCGGCATCCTTCGGGGCCGGCGCACGAAACGACGCGGCGAGGGCCTGGCCCATCCACGCGGCCTTGCCGATGAGGGTGGCCGCCACGACGCCGAAGAACGAGGAGGCGATGAATTCACGACGGTTCAGTTTCATGTTCCGAACTCCTTCTAGGGTATGCGCCTATTATCGGCCGGTGACGGCCGCCGGAGTATGTCGGCCGTCATGTTTCGGGGGTAGATTTTCGGACTTAGCCGATTCTTGTGCGAGGCGTCGGATTTCTCGCTCTCGTTCGAGGCGGAAAGGGGCGGAAAGACGGTAGAAACCGAGCACGAGAAAGACCGCGGCGGGCAGGTGAAAGAACACCATCCAGTCCGGGTGGCCGAAGCTTCGTTTCGCCACGATCCCCGCGAGGATGAGCAGCGCCCAAAGCGACAGGTGGACGCTTCCCCAAAAACGATCCTTCGTCATGCCGGATTCCCCTTTCTTCGTTTTTGCGTGCGGACGGCGAACCCGATCGCGAAGGCCAGGGCGACGACCGTCGCGGTGGCCCCGAACTCCCCGAGGAAGGGCAGGCGCCCCTCGTCTCGATAATGGATGACGTAGTCGTGGCCCGTCGTTTCAAAGGCGTAGTCCCCCGCCTCGTAGGCGACGAACTCGGCCTTCCACGCGCCTTCCTCGCGCGTCCAGGCGAGCGTGGCTTTTTCCCCGCGCGGACTCCGCACGCGCAGTGTGGCCGGCGTCTCGTCGCGCTCGCTCACGAAGTAGACCGGCATGCCGAGCGGTCGCGTCGGGCCCGGCTCGATGCGAAGCATGGGCTCGCTCACGATTTTCTCCGGGTACGACGGACGACCCACGCCACGACGAAGCCGATGCCACCCACCAGGAAAAACTCGAGCAGGTGCAGGTAGTCGTCGAAGCTCACGGGCTTCTCCATTCCGTGCGCAGGGGATGCCGGGCCGCGTGCCAGCGGCCCGTGACCGTCGAAACGGGGAAGACGAGGGCGAGGCCCGCTTCGGCCCGGTTGTCCGAATGGACGCGGGCGATCTCGCCTTCGCGCCAGCGCAGCGGCGGCGAGAGCAGCTCGCGTCCGGGCGCCAAGAGAAGATTCCAGCCGCTTCGCTCGGCGCCGTCGCGGCCGACGAGCACGAGTCGAAGGTTCATCGCGACGACCCCCCGGTTGCGCAGGCGGAGGCGGCCGTCGGGCGGCGCCGCGAGAAGGGCGGGGCGGATCCCGCAATCCAAGATTTCGAGCGCGCCCGAGGTCTCGAGTTTCGTCGAGGCTTCGGCCGTGAGTTGGGTGGCGCCGCACGCAACGGCCGCGCTCGGCGCCTGGGACGGAAGGGGAAGGGGCGCGACCGCTTCGCGCTCCGTCGGCGCGGGAAGCGAGCGTCCGGAGTCGACCGCGTAGGACAGCCCGGCCGCGACGAGGGCGCCCACCCAAAACGGAAGCAACGTCTTTCGCGCGGAAGGGGCTCGCTGCAAGTAGACGGCGACCGACGCGATGCCGATGGGCAAGGCCGAGACGGCGTGGCTCAGTCCCAGCCAACCCGTGTGTACGCCCGTCGCGATCTGGAAGCTCTCCCACGCGGCCCAGCCGAGCCCGCCCCCGAGGAGGAAGGCCTCGATCGGGCCGAAGCGACTTTCGACGCGTCGTAGGCGCCAGGCGACCCAAAGCGCGGGCAAGAAACGGGGATCCGGTCGAGCGTAGGGAGAGCCGGCGAGCGTCGTGAGTTGGAGTCCGAGCGGAATCCAAAGGCGGTGCACGCTCGAGTAAAGGCCCGCGAAAAACAAAAAACTGAGGCCGGCCCGCCGGCGTCGGAACTCGGAACCCTCTTCCCCGAAAGGAAGCGGGTCCTCGAGGTCCCGCGTCGGCTTCATTTCGCCATCCACTCCTTCAGGTCGGGCCACATATAGCGCGCGAGATAAACGAGCATAAAGATCGCGAAGATCGTCCAGGCGAAACGCAGGATGCGGGGGATCTTCGATCCGCGGTACTTGAGTTCGTCCGTTTCCAAAGCGTGATCTCCTTCGTGCTTAGTATTCTTCGTTCGCTTCGACTTGCAAGGGACGCTTCGCGGCCGCGGAGGGGCGGAGCTTGCCCGTGAGATAAGCCCACACTCCGAGCGCGATGAAGCCGAGCACGCCGCAGCCCACGATCCAAAAGAAAAAGGTCAGGACGGGGCCGGAGTCCACGCCGCACACGAGACAGGGAAGCCAGATCCGTCCGTCGTCGCGCGCCGCCCTCATCGCGGGTCCTCCGCTTCGGCTTCGAGCACGCGAAGCTTCGTGTTCTCGACGGACTCGACGTAGTGGGTTTGCGTCCAGATGAAACCCGCGATCTGCGCGAGCAGGAAGATCGTCACGAGCACGGCGTAGGCCATCGCGGCGATCTGCGCGCCAATTCCCCACTCCCGGCCCGCGAGGAAAGCGAGCATCACGAGGGCGCCGCCTAATCCGAGCGCGGTCCAGCCGATCCTGCGATTCACGGGCTTGTTAACGGGGTTCGGCATCTTCGCTCCTCACTCCCGAGGCGGCAGGTCGCCGACGTCGGTCTCCATCCCGCGACCGAGGTTCTGGAGGTAGGCGACGAGGGCCTTCGCCTTCGGGCCCGGTAGTATTTGGCCATCGGCGTTTCGCTCGAAAAGCCAAGGGTATCCCGGCATGACTGAGTCCGGCACGGTGAAGCGTGGGTCGTAGAGATGGGCGTAGTGCCAATCGTCACTCTTCTTGCCCGCCTCGCGGCTCAAGTCCGGGCCGACGCGGCGGGTGCCGAGCAGCTGCGGGCGGTGCAAAGCGGTCTGGTACTCGCCGGGCGTCGAGACGGGGCCGTACTGCAAGTTCTCGTTCGCGACGGGGCGGACGTACTGGCTGTGGCAGTGCCAGCAGCCTTCGGCCACGTAGATATCGCGACCCAGGAGCAGCGCCGCCTGGTACTCCTTTGCGGAGGCGTAGTGGATACGCTGGTCCTCGGGAACTTCCAGCGGCAAGCCCTGCTGCGGATGCACGCGGTCGACCATCATGGCGGGCACGATCCCGAGCGAGAGCATCGCGCCCAGCAGCAGGAAGAGCCCCGCGATGAGAAAAACTCCGCTGAACTTCTCGATGATCTTCACGACGTCGCTCCGCTCGGTTGCAAGTTGGCGGCCGCGGCCCGGCGTTCACGCGAGGCCTGCCAAGTCAGGTAGATGTTCAGGATGAAGCAGGACTCGCCCACGAGGATGAGGATTCCCGAGAAGGTCCGCGTCCACCAGAAGGGCATCGAGGCGCGCACGCTGTCGATGAAGGGCGCGAGCGACTTCCAAAGGTAACCTTGCATGACGCCCGCCGCGAGCAGGTCGATCTGCATGATGCAGATGCCGAGCGTCGCGAGCCAGAAGTGCCATCGTCCGAGGCTGAGCGAGTAGATCGGCGTGCCCCAGATACGGGGGAGCAGCCAGTAGACCCAGGCCGTGATCCAGAAAGTAAAGGTCCCGAAAAGCACGAAGTGCGCGTGGCCCACGACCCAATCGGTGAAGTGGATGATTTCCTGCGCCGCGAGCGTAACCTGCACCGCGCATTGGATGCACGTGATGAGGTAGGCGAGCGTACCCATGAAGATCCAGCGGACGGGGAAGTTGGTGACGAGTTGCTTCCAGTCCGAGGCTAGGGTCGCGAAGATATTGAAGACGACCGTGTACACGACGACGTGCACGCCGATCGACGCGACGATGCTCGCGTACTGGGCCCACATCGGGATCGGCGAGTAAAGGTAGTGGTGCGCGCTGTTGAGCGGATAGAAAAACGCGAGGCCCCAGAAGCCGATGATCGAGAGGGCGTGGCTGTAGAGCGGCACGCGCATCGCCACGGGCAGCAGGTAGTAGACCGAGGCGATCCCCAGCGGCGTCACGAAGAGGCCCACGAGATCATGGATGTACATCGAGGAGATCGCGGCGCCGGCCGTGCCGCCGAAGACGTACTCCGGGAGGAAGTTCCCGAAGACGTAGACGAGCGGGGTCCAGATGAGAGCGGCGAGGATGTACCAGAGACTCACGTAGTAGGGTTCGGCGCGCGCGCGCCAGATCGGCGTGATGTTGTTCACGACGATGCCGACGACGGTGAGCGCGATGAAGGGGTCGAGGATCTTCGGGGTTTCCGCCCATTCGAGGCCCTGCGCGTGGCCGCCAAGGATCATCGCGACCGTCGCGAGTACGGCCGCGTTGTAGATCCCGTAGAGCCACCAGGCGAGCTTGCGCGAGAGCACGGGGAAGCCGGTGAGCTTGGGCACGATGTAGGACACGATGCCGAAGAGCCCGCTCGCGAGCATGCCGTAGGCGACCGACATCGTATGGACCATGCGGACGCGCCCGGGCGAAAGAAGCTCGACGCCGGGAAAGGGGTACTTCTGAAGGAACTGCAGCGAGTAGCTGAGTCCCGCGAGCAGCGTGACGATCAGGTAGCCAAGGAAGGCCACGAAGTAGGCCGTGACGAGGGCGTGATCGACTGGCTGGTTATCGGTCGGGGATGGGGAGGGCGCTTGGGCGACTTCCATGATGTCCTCGTTCGGGTTAGCGGGTTTTGGCCGTGGGGTTGGCGAAGCTCAGGTCGAGGTCGGCGGGATAGAGACCCGCGCCTTGGCCGCGACGGACGAGGACGTACGCGACGAGATCCCAGCGTTGGGCGTCCGAGTAGACGTCGGCGAAGCCCGGCATCGGCGTGCCGTCGAGTCCGGTCAGGATCGTCCGGTAGACGTCTTTCGGCGTCGGGCCGCTCTTGAGATTTCGGCGCGTGAAGTTCGCGGGCAAGAGCGTCTGCCCTTCGCCGTCGACGAGCCCCACGGAACCTTCGCCGTCGCCAAGGCCACGCTCGCCGTGGCAGGTGAGGCAGGCTTCCTTGTACACGACGTAACCGCGCGCGGCCGAAGCGAGAAGGGTCTCCTTCTTCGCGAAAATGTCGGGCGGCGGGTCGGGGATCGCGTAGCTCGCTCCCTTCATCTCGCTCCAGTCGGGGCGCAGGCTTTGGAGGTAGGCCACGAGCGCGCGTTTCTCGGGATGGGGGAGCGCGCGGAAGGGCGGCATCGAGCTGCGCGGGACGCCCTGTTCGATCGTGCGCAGGAGGTCTTCTTCGGTCGGGAGGCTTCCGGCGGGCGTCGAGCGGAACTTGAAGCTTCCTTCGACGAGGTTGCGCGGCTTGGGCGAGAGGAACGCGGCCGCGGGGCCTTGGCCGTCGGCGTTCGTGCCGTGGCAGCCGATGCAGTTCCGCACGAAAGATTCCCTTCCCGCTCGGACTTGCTGCTGTCGGTTCATGAGCGTCGCGATGGACTCGGGCGCGGCGCTCGCTTTGAGGGCGACCCCCGTCGCGACGCCGAGCCAGAACGCGGGACCAAAATATTGACGCATTCGGATGGGCCTCCTGAGCGTCCCAAGATAGGCGGCTTCCGTCGACGCCAACATGACGGCCGTCATGCTCGGATTTTTTTGCGAAGGGCTGTTACAAAGGAAAGATGAAAAAGACGACGTCGCCGCTGGGCCAGGCCGCTCTTTTCGTGGGACTGACCTATCTCGTCTCGATCCCCTTTTACCTGCAGATGATCTTCCGGGGTGGGCTCGTCCCGAACATGCATCTTCTCATCTTCTTCGTTTGGATTCCGGGCGTCGTCGCGATGGCGTGCTCGAAGTACTTCGGTCATCGCATCAAGGACGCGGGCTTTCGTCGCGCGGACGGGCGCGCCATGACGACGGCCTACGCGATGCCCGCGCTTTGCGCCGTCGCGAGCTACGTTTTGATCCTCGCCTTCCGGATCGGCGTTTTCGGCATGACCGTCGAAGGCGGCGGCGAGCGGGGTTGGGGCGAGCACGTTCTGAAGGGCGTCCTGACCCCGGCGGTCTTGGGCGTGCTCGTGGCCTTCGTCTTCAGTCTGGGCGAGGAGATCGGCTGGCGAGGCTTTCTCTTCGAGCGCTTCAAGGAAGCCGGCGTTCGTCGTCCGGGTCTCGCCACGGGCCTCATCTGGTCGGCGTGGCATTGGCCCGCGATCGTCTTCTCGGACTACTCGAGTTCGGACAAGCCGCTCCTGAGCGCTTTTCTCTTCACGGTCTCGCTCACGAGCCTCAGCGTCTTCCTCCATCGCCAACGCGCCCAAACGAATTCGCTGTGGCCCGCCGTCCTGTCGCACTCCGTGCACAACATGTGGGTGCTGATGGTCGTGCCGGCGCTTCTGGTCGCGGGACCACTGGGCCCCTATTTCATCGGCGAGTCCGGCGTGATCCTGGCCGCGGTGTACTTCGTCACGGCGATCTACTTCGCGCGCAAGCCGTTGCGCGCGGGTTGAGGCTGGGATCGGGAGCTATCGGTTCGTAATACTTTTGAACGACTTCAGGCTTTGAGCGGTGGGGCTCCGCCGCTAAAACAGGCCATTCCGATATGCTCGAGTTCGCGGATCATCTCGCGCGAGTGAGCCCGCGAAAGCCCCAGGCGTTCGTGTGCATTGACGAGGGCGTAACGACGCACGTTCGCGAAATCGCGCCCCCAGCCGACGAGCCGCGACCAAGGTCGGGCGTCCCAGAATCGCTGGCCGTTTTTCAGAATCCGAGTTCCTTTTTTGGCTCCTAGAACGAGGCGCGCGATACGGCCCGCGATGGCGCGTAGGAAAGACCTCAATGCCTCGGGACGTCGGAACTGCACGAGTAAGTGCAGGTGGTTGCCGGAATTCGATCCATCAAAGAGTCTGCCGCCCTGGCGATCGACTTCCTCTTTCAAAATTCGGTCAATCGCGCGTCCGCGCAAAAACAGAGATCTTTCGCCCCGAGCGAGACTCGATTTTAGGATGACGTGTACGGGTAGGCGCGGAGAAAAGGGTCGGGCCCCGGTGGGGTTAGACCGACGAGTTCTCTCGCCACCGAATCCCGTGCGAAGGCGGCGCTTGAAGTCCGCGAATGCATCCAATTGTGCGTTTCGCTTGGCCACGTGTTCGGTTTAATAAGCGATGTTATTTCCGTCAAGAAGGGAGCGATCTTTTGCCGGACCAGTCGAATAGATGGGGGCCGGAAGAGTTGTGGAATCGGGAGATCCTGAAAGAACCGAGAAGTCTTCGAAGGGGACCGGCCCCGGGGCTGGGCTCCGAGGCCGGTCGATGGACGTCTAGCGAACGAGCTGCGGGTGCCGCAGGATGAGCATGGCGGCCATCACCTTAGGCAAGTAATTCGGATCGCCAAGGCCCTTCGAGGCGACGAGCGCGAAGGCATCGCGGGTTCCCGCGGCTTCGATGCGTCGTTGCACATTTTGCGCGCCCGCGTTGTAACTCAGGATCGCGAGCCACCAATCTTGGAAGGTGAGATTGGAGCCGAGCACGTATCGAAGGGCGGCGTCCGTGGCTTTCTCGAGGTCGAGACGCTCGTCGACTTTCCCTTCGACCTTCATCCCGTAGCGACGCGCCGTCGACCGGATGAACTGCCAAACGCCGGCGGAACCTTGGGGGTTCCTCGCGGCGGGCAGATTCTGGTAACCGGATTCCACCAGCGGGATGGCGAGCAGTTCCACGGGCGCGGAATGCTGGCGGGCCTTTCCTTCGAGCGTCGGCCGCATCGTTTCGAGTCGCGCGATCGATTCGCGCACGAAATCGCGGCCCGCGGGCGTGGCCACGTAACGGTTGAGCTGCTCGAGCACGGCCTCGTTCACGAAGAGCGGCACGCCGCCTTCGCGGGTGCCTCCTTCGGCGAGCTTGCGCGCGTCCGCGAGGCTCAGCCGCGCGTCCTTGATGACGTTTTGCGACGCCCACGCGGCGACTCCGAAGCCCCCGATCGCGAAGGCAAAGAATCCGAGGAGCGTACGGCGGCCGATACCGGGTTTCAAATCTTTCACGGAAATCATGATCTCAATTCTCCTTTTGAGGTGTCCCTTCGAGAGACGCCACGCGAAGCCGGGGGTACCGACCAGGCTCCGGGGGCGCTCGAAGGGACGTTGCGCCACCGCCAAGAGGCAGCGGCCGTAGGCGCGCGGCGAGACTTTCCGTCGGCCGATCAGGGCCCCGTCGCACGCGTATTCCTGCAGCTCTTGGATTCCCCGTTCCCACGACGGGAGAAAGGGATTCCAAAAGTAGAAGGCCCGAAGAAGGGCGAGGCCGTGCGCGACGAGCGTGTCGCCGGCGCGGTGATGTTGGAGCTCGTGGAGCACGGCGATGCGCCGTTGCTCCGCGCGCTCGAGGATCCAGTCGGGCAGGACGACGATGGCGCGGCCCGGGAGTCGAAAAGAAAGGGGGCCGTCGACGCGATCCGAGACGAGAATCTCGACGCGACCGACGCGTCGGAGTCGATACGCGTCGCGCGCGAGCCGCCGGAGCGATCGAATCTTGCGGGCCCAAAGCGTGAAGGAAATCGCGAGCAGGGAGCCGAGCAGGAGGGCGGGCCACGCGACGGGCCAGCTTCCCTCCGCCACGAGGGGAGCGCCGAGGGTGGGGACGCGATCCGCGTGCCAGGCTTCGGCGTGGGGACCGGCGGCGGCCCAGACTTTCAGGGGCGCCTCGAAGCGAAAGTTCTCGGGCGTCTCAAGACGAAGGAAGGGGGCCGCGATCGTCCCGATGAACAGCCAAGCGTGCAACTTCAGTCGCGCGTGCGGTCGCGCGATCGCGTCGCGCGCGAAAAGGCGTTCCAGGGCGACCCCGGCCGCACCCGCGACGAACAGGGCCATCCCGACTCGCGCGTAGAGGAGCAAGGCGTCCGTCACGACGAGGATTCGCTTTCGTCCAAGAGCTTACGCAGCTCGGCGAGTTCTTCGGCGCGAACCTGGCCCGAGCCCAAGAGTTGCCGGACGAGACTCACGCTTTCGCCGTCGAAGACGTGGTGCACGACGTGACGAAGCGTGCGCGCTTCGTAGTCCGACTTCGCGAGGGTGGGGCGGTAGACGTGCGCACGACCGTCCTTACGGCTTCGCAGAAAACCTTTCGATTCGAGGATGCGCAGGATCGTGCTGACCGAGGTGTAGGCGAGGTCGCGTTCGGCGCGCAGCTCGGCGAGCACCTCGTTCACGTTTCCTTCCCCCTTGGCCCAGAGGACCCGCATCATTTCGAGTTCGGTGTCGGTCAGGAGCTTCTCATCGTGCATGGGTTCATTGTTACTAAGGTCGTAGTAGATATCAACTAAGGTCTTAGTAATTTGATTGCGCTTCGAGTTAAACGCTTAAAAAAACAGGACTTAAAGCTCCGCGTGGCGGCGCGGGCGCTCGAGCTTCGACAGCACGAGGTAGAGCGCCGGCACCACGAAGAGCGTCAGGATCGTCGAGACGATCGTGCCGCCGACGATCGAAAGTCCCATGGGCAAACGCGTCTCCGCGCCGATGCCGCCGCCCGTGACGAGGGGGAGCGCGGCCGCGACGGTCGCGACCGAAGTCATGAGGATGGGGCGAAGGCGCACGGGGCAGGCTTCGAGTAAGGCGTCCCAAACGGGCTTGTCTTTCGCCTGCTCGCGCACGTGGTTCGTGAACTCCACGAGCAGAATCGAGTTCTTCTTCGCGATCCCCATTAAGACGATGAGCCCGATGAAGCTGAAGAGATTGAGGGAGGCGCCGAAGATCCAGAGCGCGATGAGCGCGCCCGTCACGCTGAACGGCAGCGCCACGAGGACCGAAACGGGGTGGATGAAGGAATCGAACTGCACGGCCAGGATGAGGTAGGCCACGAGGATCCCGATGAGCAGCGCGCCCACGAGACTGCGGAAGGATTCCGCGAAGCCGGCCGAAGCGCCCTCGAGCGCGAAGGAGTAACCCGTCGGCAGGATTTCCTTCGAGATGGCTTCGGCGCGCGCGAGCACGGCGGACTGCGACTGGTCGGCCGCGAGGTTGCCGAAGACCGAGATCGCCCGCTGGCGGTTGACCCGGGTGATGGACTGCGAGGCGGGTTTTTCCGTGATCTTCACGACGTCCGAGAGCGGGATGAGGTTGCCCGTGGCGTTGCGCACGAAGAGGCGCTGGATCGCGGCGGGCGAGCGCATGTCGGAATCGGGGACCTTGAAGCGGATATCGTAGCGGCGGCCGTCCGAAGTGTAGCGGCCCTGACGGATGCCCCCAACGGCGGCCGCGAGGACTTGGCCCACGGATTCCACGCTGACCCCGCGGGCGGCGAGGGCGTCGCGTTTGGGTTCGACGATGAGCTCGGGGATGCCGACGCGGTAATCCGTGTCGAGGTCGACCGCGAGGCCTTCCTTCTCGAGTCGTTCCATGAGCACCTGGCTCTTTTCATCCAGGACTTTCAGGTCGGGGCCGCGCAGGTTGATCGCGACGGGGTTCTGCCGGCCCGAGGCGAGATTTCGCGCCGAGATGTCGCGCATGTTCACGCGCGTGCCTTTGAGTTGGCGGAAGGCGGGCCGCAGCTCGTCCATGACCTGGAGGTGCGTGACCTTGCGATCTTTGCGGGGTTTGAGCGCGATCGGCAGGAAGATCGAGTTTACGCCGCCGCCACCGGGACCACCGCCGCCGATCGCGACGAGGAAACCCTCGACGTTCGCGTTCGTCTTGACGATGGCCTCGAGGTCGCGCGAGACCGTCTCGGTGTACTCGAGCGAGGACCCCGGCGGGGTTTGCGCGCTCAGGATGATGATGTCCTGGTCCTGGGCCGGCACGAACTCCTGCTTGACGGCGCGCACGAGCACGAGCGATCCCGCAAAGAAAGCGCCCGAGAGGATGAGTACGGGCCAGCGCCACTTGAGCGTTACCACGAGCACGCGGCGGTAGGCGTCGGCGAAGCGCTCGAAGATCTCGTCGAGCTTGTGCTCGAGGCGGCTCGGCTTGGGTTCGCTCGACAGGAAGGCGGCCGCGCGCATCGGCGTGATCGTCATGGCCTCGACGAGCGAGATGAGGACGGCGGCGCTCATCGTGACGCCGAACTGGAAGAAGAACTTGCCGATGACGCCTTCCATGAAGACGACCGGCAGGAAGACGGCGATGACGGCGAGGGTGGCGGCGATGGCGGCCGGCAGGACTTCCTTCGAGCCGTCCGAGGACGCGCGGTCGCTCCGCTTGCCCATGCGGTAGTGGCGCACGATGTTCTCGAGGAGCATGATCGCGTCGTCCACGACGATCGAGATCGCGAGGGTGAGCGCGAGCAAAGTGAAGAGGTTGAGCGTGAACCCCGAGAAATAGAGGATCACGAAAGTGCCCACGATCGAGACGGGAATCGAGAAGAGGATGTTTAGCGCGGCCGAGACGCTGCCCAGGAAGAGGAAGCAGATGATGATCGTGATGATGGCGGCGGCGCCCAGCTTCTCGAGGGTCAGGTTCACCGTCGCTTCGGTCGAGCGGGTGAAGTCCACGTTGACGCGGTAGTTGTAGCCCGGCGGAAAGCGATCCTTGATCTCTTCGAGTTTCGCGCGCACGGACTTGGCGACGTCGACCTCGTTCGTGCCGCGTTGCTTGCGCACGCCGATCGAGATGGCTTCCTTGCCGTCGACCCGCGCGAGACGGCGGATGTCGGAGAGGCCGTCCTCGACGCGCGCGACGTCGCTCACGTAGATGGCGCGGTCGTGGATGTCCTGGCCGCCGCGCTTGAGGATGCGGATCTTCGCGAGATCCATGACCTCGGTCGCCTCGCCGAGCCAGCGGACGCGCAGCTCGCGCCGTCCTTCCGTGAACTGGCCGGCCGCGCTCTCGAGATGCTGGGTCCGGACCGCGTTCATGACGTCGCTCACCGTGAGGTCGAGCTCGTTGAGTTTCTTCACGTCGAACCAGACGCGCAGGTTGCGCTCGCTGAAGCCCGTGACGCTCACCTCGCCGACGCCCGGCAGGAAGCGGAGTTGGTCGAGCAGGAAGCCGTCGGCCCACACGAGCATCTCGCGCAAGGGCGCCTCGCCGAAGACCGAGAGCTGGAGGATGGGGTCTTCTTCGGGGTTCTGTTTGCGGATGATGGGCGGGTCGATGCCCTCGGGCAGTCGGACTTGGCTCAGGTTCGATTGGACTTCTTGCAGCGCCACGTCGACGTTGCGTTGGATGTCGAACTCGAGACGCACGGAGCCCGAGCCCTGGCGCGCGCTCGAACGCATTTCCTTGATGCCTTCGATGTTGAGCAGGTTGCGCTCGATGGGGTCGATGATGTCGGACTCGACGACCTCGGGCGAGGCGCCTTCGTAGTTGACCGAGATGTTCAGGATCGGGAAGTCGACGTCGGGCATCTGCGAGATGCCGAGCCGGTTCAGGCAGATCGCCCCGAAGCTGATGAACGTGAACATGAGGACCCAAGCGAAGACGGGTCGACGGATGGACAAATCAATGAGGTTCATCGGTAGGATATTCTAAAGGGCGCTCCGCACGGGGTCGACCCGCGCGGAAAGTATGGAAGCTTTTCCACGATTCCGGGAGGCGAAATCGGATCAGCCTTTGCGCATGCGATCCTCGAACGCGGCGAGGGCCGTTTTGGCGCCTTCGCCCATCGCGATGATGATCTGCTTGAAGGGGATCGTCGTCACGTCGCCCGCGGCGTAGATGCCGGGTTCCGAGGTGCGGCCTTTCGGGTCCACTACGATCTCGCCGAATTTCGTGAGTTCGACCGTGTCTTTGAGGAACTGACTATTGGGGAGCAGGCCGATCTGCACGAAGACCCCGTCGAGGTCGATGCGCTGGGTCTTTTCCGTTTTACGATCCTGGTACTCGAGCGCGACGACCTTGGCGCCGTCCCCCAAAACGCGCTCGGTCTTGGCGCTCGTCACGAAGGAGACGTTCGGGAGTGACTTCATTTTTTCCACGAGGACGTGGTCGGCTTTGAGCTGATCGGCGAATTCGAGCAGGACGACTTCGCTCACGATGCCGGCCAAGTCGATGGCGGCCTCGACGCCCGAGTTGCCGCCGCCCACGACGGCGACCTTCTTGCCTTTGTAGTAGGGACCGTCGCAGTGGGGGCAGAACGCCACGCCGCGGCCGATGTATTCCTTCTCGCCGGGCACGCCCAGTTCGCGCCACTTCGCGCCCGTCGCGACGATGACGGTCTCGGCCGTGAGACTTTCGCCGCTTTCAAGGTGAAGGGTTTTCGTCGCGCCCTTCTCGATGCGTTTTACGCGGCGATGCTCAAGCATGCGCACGGGGTAGTGGCCCAAGTGTTGGCTGAGTTGCCCGGCGAGCTGGGGTCCCTCGACATAGGGAACCGAGATCAGGTTCTCGATGCCCTTGGTTTCTTGGACCTGGCCGCCGAGTTTCTCGGCGATGAGCGCGGTTTTCAGACCCTTGCGGACGCTGTAGATCGCGGCCGAAGCCCCGGCCGGACCGCCGCCCACGACGACCACGTCGAAGTGGCCGAGCTCCCGGGGCGCGCTCGAGGCGGTCGCGGCGTCGGAGGCGCCGAAGTGCGCTTCGAGTTTCGTGAGCAGGTCGAGGAAGTTGATGCGGCCGGAATGCAAAAGCTTGCCGTCGACGATGAGGCTCGGGACGCCCTGGATGCCGAGCGCATCGATCTCGTCCTGGGCGTAGCCACCGTCGATCATGGCGTGGTGGAAGTCGGGGTGCAGGAGCGCCATCTGGTTGAGGGCCTGCACGACGTCGGGGCAGGTCTCGCAACTGAGCGAAAGGTAGGTCGAAAGGCGGAGGGGGCCTTTGAGGCGCCGTACGCGATCGGCGATGGCGGCGTCTGGGAGTTTGCCTTGGCCGTCCGAGTTCAGGATGGCCAGGATAAGGGTCGTGAATTCGTGTCCGCCGGGGATGCCGCGGAAGGAGATTCCGGTGTCCCGTCCGGCGTGGACGAAGCGAAATTGCGGGGTGGGCGAGTTTCGGCCCGAGCTCTGCGCGGAAAGCCGTGGGCTCGCCGAGGCCACCGACTCGAGCATGTCGACGAGCTGACCTTGGTCGGCGTGCGTCGACTCGTCGTAGCGGAGTACGATATCGTTCGCGAGCGGGGCGAAGACGACTTTGAGTTGTTCCAAAATGGCGGTGTCGAGCATGGCGTCCTCCTTCGGGCGAGCGGAAGCCAGGGGGCCCCGCGCGCAGGTCTATCGTTCCGGTCGAGTGGGGCGGGGGCCTAAAGACGCGCCGCGATCGCTCGCGGCGCGTGATTCGGAAGTGCTTTGAGCGCTCTAGATCTTGCCGACGAGGTTCAAGCCGGGCTTGAGCGTCGCTTCGCCCGGACGCCACTTGGCCGGGCAAACTTCGTTCGGGTGCGAGGCGATGAATTGCGCCGCTTGCACTTTGCGAAGGAGTTCGTCCGCGTTGCGGCCGATGCCGTTGTCGTGGACTTCGGCGATCTTGATCAGGCCTTCCGGGTTCACGAGGAAGGTGCCGCGGTAGGCGAGCCCTTCTTCTTCGATGTGGACGCCGAAGGCGCGCGTGAGCGTGCCCGTGGGGTCGGCAAGCATCGGATACTGGATCTTCTTGATCGTTTCCGAAGCGTCGTGCCAAGCCTTGTGCGTGAAGTGCGTGTCCGTGCTCACGCTGTAGACTTCCACGCCCATCTTTTGGAATTGGGCGTACTTGTCGGCCATGTCGCCGAGCTCGGTCGGGCAGACGAAGGTGAAGTCGGCCGGGTAGAAGAAGAAGATCGACCATTTGCCCTTAAGGTCGTTCTGGGTGACCGTCTTGAACGAGTCCTTGTGGTAGGCCTCGACTTTGAAATCCGGAACTTTCGTGTTGATCAGCGTCATCATGATTGAGAAATCTCCTCTGTATTCTCCAACTTCGTCCATTTTTGCTGGTCAGTAA